>Ga0255752_10003962_pt1 | contig 15158 bp, 9 predicted proteins | sample 011ome_25_FD_179952 | JGI IMG/M metagenome (GOLD analysis project Ga0255752, IMG submission 179952) | Coastal salt marsh microbial communities from the Groves Creek Marsh, Skidaway Island, Georgia - 011512CT metaG (version 2) | ecosystem: Environmental > Aquatic > Marine > Intertidal zone > Salt...
TGGGCGGTAAGCGGTCAGGAGAAGCGCGTTCAAGAAACCGTGGAAACTGAAATCGCTGCAGCCGGTTTGCAAGACTACGTGGGCCAGGTGCTCATTCCGATGGAGAAGGTGTTTACCATCCGGAATGGCAAGAAGGTTTCCAAGGAGCGCAACCTTTTTCCCGGATACGTCTACATCGAGGCCGCTTTGGTGGGAGAGGTTCCTCACATCATTCGCAACGTCACCAACGTCATTGGCTTTCTCGGTGCGGAGAAGCGCGGCGAACCCATGCCGCTTCGCCAAAACGAGGTCAACCGCATCTTGGGTGTGGTGGACGACTTGGCTGACACAGACGAGGAGATCAACATCCCGTACGTGGTGGGCGAATTGGTCAAGGTGACCGACGGACCATTTAACGGTTTCCACGGAAACATCGAAGAAGTCAACGAAGAGAAAAAGAAGTTGAAGGTGATGGTCAAGATCTTTGGGCGGAAGACGCCTGTAGAACTTGGGTATCTCCAGGTAGAAAAAGAAAGCTAACAACTGGAACAGACAGCCGAAGCCTACTCGCAATGTCCCTAAATGCTTCCCTTTGCGCGGGTGGAGGACTGTTCAAATATATGATCAATGGCTAAAGAAGTAGCTGGACTAATCAAGCTGCAAATACGCGGTGGAGCGGCCAACCCGTCACCTCCCGTGGGACCTGCTTTGGGTGCCAAGGGTGTGAACATCATGGAGTTCTGTAAGCAATTCAATGCGAGAACTCAGGATAAAGCGGGCAAGGTTCTCCCTGCGGTCATCACGGTCTACAGTGACAAGTCGTTCGACTTTGTCATCAAGACCCCACCGGCCGCAATCCAATTGATGGAGGCCGCCAAGCTCAAAAAGGGTTCTTCCGAATCCAACCGGAGCAAGGTGGGCAAAGTCTCTTGGGACCAAGTGCGTGCAATTGCAGAAGACAAGATGCCCGATTTGAACTGCTTTACCGTCGAGTCTGCCATGAAAATGGTGGCCGGTACGGCACGAAGCATGGGCATCAACGTCATTGGTGAACGCCCCTTCTAAGTCACAAACCGCGCAACATGGGACGACTAACAAAGAACCAGAAAGCGGTCGCTGCGAAGATCGATACGGAAAAGCTGTACAGCTTGGAAGAAGCCTCTACTCTTGTGAAGGAGTGCTCTACCACCAAATTCGATGCCACAGTTGACCTCGCTGTGCGCCTTGGCGTAGACCCTCGGAAAGCGAACCAAATGGTTCGTGGAACGGTGAGCCTTCCCCACGGGACAGGCAAAGACGTTCGCGTGCTGGTGCTTTGCACTCCTGACAAAGAGCAGGAAGCAAAGGACGCCGGCGCCGACCACGTCGGGTTGGACGAGTACGTGACAAAGATCAAAGGCGGATGGACCGATGTGGATGTAATCATTACCACTCCCCAAGTCATGGGCAAGGTGGGTGCGTTGGGCCGAATTCTCGGACCACGCGGCCTCATGCCAAACCCGAAGTCGGGTACCGTGACGATGGAAGTTGGAAAGGCTGTGACGGACGTGAAGGCAGGTAAAATTGACTTCAAGGTGGACAAGTTTGGCATCGTGCATGCCTCAGTTGGAAAGGTGTCATTCGACGCCAAGAAAATTGAAGAGAATGCCGCGGAACTCTTGAACACGTTGATGCGGTTGAAGCCTTCATCTGCGAAAGGAACCTACATGAAGAGCATCGCGATGAGCTCAACCATGGGTCCTGGTATCAAAATCGAACAGAAGACGGCGACTGCCTGATTCGCAACACTGAACAAACATGACTCGCACTGAAAAAGATCAATTGATCGACGAGCTCGTGCAGATGCTTGCGGAGAAGAATGTGGTTTACCTCACCGACGCATCTGGGTTGGATTCTGAGGCGACCACCAGCCTTCGCCGCGAGTGCTACAAGAAGGACATCCGCGTCCGTGTCGTGAAAAACACGTTGTTGCGGAAGGCCATGGAGCGCACGGAAGGACGTGACTACACGGAACTCTATGACGTGATCAAGGGCCAAACAGCACTTCTTGTTGGCGATGTCGGAAATGCTCCAGCACGTGTGCTGAAGGAATTCCGCAAGAAGCACGACATGCCGATTTTGAAAGGCGCATACGTCGAAGAAGCAACCTACTTGGGTGACAGCAACCTCGAGGCGTTGACTACGATCAAGTCGAAGGAGGAATTGGTGGCAGATGTCATTGCACTGCTCCAATCTCCGATGAAGAACGTGGTGGGCGCATTGAACTCAGGAGGCAACACCTTGTCTGGTCTTGTCAAGGCGCTGCAAGAACGCGGCTGAGCTTGACACTCTCAATCTTTAGAATACGAACAATACAATCCAATCATTATGGCTGATTTGAAAGCTATGGCAGAAGAGTTGGTGAACCTCACTGTGAAGGAGGTGAACGAGCTCGCTGAAATCCTCAAGGACGAGTACGGCATCGAACCCGCTGCTGCTGCAGTTGCAGTTGCAGGCCCAGCCGCCGGTGGCGGTGAAGGTGGAGGCGGTGAAGAGAAGTCTGAGTTTGACGTGATCTTGAAGGCCGCTGGCGGCTCGAAGCTCGCAGTTGTGAAGCTCGTGAAAGAACTCACCGGTCTCGGCTTGAAGGAAGCGAAAGACATCGTGGACGGCGCACCCGCTCCAATCAAGGAGGGCATTCCAAAAGACGAGGCTGAAGCCTTGAAGTCTCAACTTGAGGAAGCTGGCGCTGAGGTTGAGCTCAAGTAAGCGATACCCCGAGCATTAAGGCACGGGCGGGGAACAGGTCCCCGCCCTTGTCTGCTTTTGAATGTTTCGAACCATGATTCATTCGAACTAGAACCTGTACCCCCCTGTTTGTCCTTTCCAAGACCAAACGACTTATGACCCTGGCCAACCCCAACTCCAACCCACTTCGGACCAACTTTGGCTCCGTAGACCTCCCTCTGGAGCACCCCGATTTCTTGGACATTCAACTTCGCTCGTTTCAGGAGTTCTTCCAATTGGAAACGAACCCCGAGAACCGCATGACGGAGGGATTGTTCAAGGTGTTCAGTGAGAATTTCCCCATCACGGACACTCGAAATCAATTCGTTCTCGAATTCCTCGATTACTTTATCGATCCCCCGCGTTACAGCATTCAAGAATGCATCGAGCGGGGCTTGACGTACAGTGTCCCTTTGAAGGCGAAATTGAAGCTGTACTGCACGGATCCTGAACACGAGGATTTTGAAACCATTGTTCAGGACGTGTACTTGGGAACCATCCCGTACATGACGCCACAAGGGTCCTTTGTGATCAACGGAGCTGAGCGTGTGATTGTGAACCAGCTGCACCGTTCTCCAGGCGTGTTTTTTGGCCAAAGCCGTCACGCCAACGGAACGAAGTTGCACTCCGCGCGAATCATTCCGTTCAAAGGTTCATGGATTGAATTCGCCACGGACATCAACGGCGTGATGTATGCGTACATCGACCGGAAGAAAAAGCTGCCTGTGACCACGCTGCTTCGCAGCATTGGTTACGAAACCGACCGTGACATCCTCGGTATTTTTGACTTGGCTGACGAAGTCAAGGTGACAAAAGCTGGCTTGAAGCGCGTGTTGGGACGCCCCTTGGCAGCTCGCGTGTTGAAAACGTGGGTGGAAGATTTCGTGGAGGAAGATACGGGCGAGGTTGTATCCATCGAGCGGACGGAGGTCATTTTGGAGCGCGAGACGGTGTTGGAAAAGGAGCACATCGACATGATCGTCGATTCGGGCGCCAAGACCATCATCCTTCACAAAGAAGGAGTCAACCAAGGTGATTTTGCGATCATCTACAACACCCTTCAAAAGGACAGTTCCAACTCGGAAAAGGAGGCAGTCGAGTACATCTACCGTCAACTCCGCAACGCAGAGCCACCCGATTTGGAGACGGCGCGCGGCGTGATTGACAAATTGTTCTTCTCCGAGCAGCGTTACGACTTGGGTGAGGTGGGACGTTTCCGCATCAACCGGAAGTTGGGCATCGAAGGCGAGGAGGCGCGTACCCTCACAACCGATGACATCATTCGCATCATCAAGACGTTGCTCGACCTCGTGAACAGCAACACAGATGTGGACGACATCGACCACTTGAGCAACCGTCGCATCCGAACTGTGGGTGAGCAGTTGTACTCCCAGTTTGGTGTGGGGCTCGCGCGGATGGCACGGACCATTCGTGAGCGCATGAATGTCCGTGACAACGAGGTGTTCACGCCGACGGATTTGATCAACGCCAAGACGTTGAGTTCAGTGATCAACAGCTTCTTCGGGACAAACCAATTGTCTCAGTTCATGGATCAGACGAACCCGTTGAGTGAGGTGACGCACAAGCGGCGCATCTCTGCACTCGGGCCAGGTGGTTTGAGTCGTGAGCGGGCTGGCTTTGAGGTTCGCGACGTGCACTACACGCACTACGGTCGTTTGTGCACCATTGAGACTCCTGAAGGCCCCAACATTGGTTTGATTTCGAGTCTCTGCGTGTACGCCAAGGTGAACCGCCTTGGATTCATCGAAACTCCGTACCGCAAGGTGACCAAAGGAAAGGCCGCGACAAAGGAGGACGGCATCGTCTACCTCTCTGCAGAGGACGAGGACAGTGCGATGATTGCTCAGGCGAATGCGCCAATTAAGAAAGACGGTTCGTTTGAGAACGACATGGTGAAAGCGCGCCTTGAAGGCGACTTCCCGATTGTGAAGCCAGACGAGCTCCAGTACATGGACGTGGCACCCAACCAAATCGCTTCGATTGCCGCGTCGTTGATTCCTTTCTTGGAACACGACGACGCCAACCGTGCGTTGATGGGGTCCAACATGATGCGTCAGGCAGTGCCGTTGATGCGTCCCGACTCTCCAATTGTCGGTACAGGCGTGGAAGCTCCTGTGGCACGCGATTCACGTGTGTTGTTGCGTGCGGAGCGGGATGGCGTGGTTGAATTTGTGGATGCCAACGAAATCCACATCCGCCACGACATGGACGAAAACGACTTGTTGGTCTCGTTTGAAAGCGATTTGAGGGTTTACAACCTGACCAAATTTGCTCGGACAAACCAAGGCACGTGCATGAACCTAAAGCCCATGGTCGCGAAGGGTGAGAAGGTCGTCGGAGGCCAAATCTTGGTGGAAGGCTATTCCACCCAAAAAGGCGAGTTGGCGCTTGGCCAGAACATGAAGGTTGCCTTCATGCCTTGGCAGGGCTACAACTTCGAGGACGCCATTGTGATTTCAGAACGCGTGGTGCGAGAAGACGTCTTCACGTCCCTTCACGTCGATGAATATGTTTTGGAAGTGCGCGACACCAAGCGTGGCGTAGAAGAGTTGACCAACGACATTCCAAACGTCAGCGAGGAAGCCACCAAGGACCTCGACGAGCATGGCCTGATTCGTATCGGTGCTGAAGTGAAGGAAGGAGACATCCTAATCGGCAAAATCACTCCGAAGGGGGAATCCGATCCGAGCCCCGAGGAAAAACTCTTGCGCGCCATTTTTGGCGACAAAGCCGGCGACGTGAAGGACGCTTCGTTGAAGATGCCTCCTTCGGGTCAGGGCGTTGTCATCGACAAGAAGTTGTTTAGCCGCGCGGTGAAGGACCGCAAATCAAAGGCAAGTGACAAGGCCATTTTGGAGTCCATTGACAAGGATTTCGACAAGGAAGCAGGGGCTCTCAAGAAGCTTCTCGTGGAAAAGTTGATGAAGCTCGTCGGAGGCAAAGTGAGCCAAGGGGTCTTCAACTATTACAAGGAAGAGCAGGTCAAGAAAGGAGTAAAGTTTACCCAAAAAGTTTTGACGAGCCTTGATTACCTCATCATCAATGCAGAAGGGTGGATTCGCGACGAAGAGCATAGCGCTCTTGCGGCACGATTGATTCACAATTACACCCTGAAGTACAACGATTTGTTGGGGGTTTACAAGCGCAAGAAATTCCAGGTGACGGTTGGCGACGAATTGCCTGCTGGAATCGTGAAATTGGCCAAAGTGTACGTCGCCAAAAAGCGCAAGCTGAAGGTGGGAGACAAGATGGCTGGACGCCACGGCAACAAGGGAATTGTGGCACGTATCGTTCGCCAGGAAGACATGCCGTTCCTCGAGGACGGAACTCCTGTGGACATCGTGTTGAACCCGCTCGGCGTACCTTCTCGAATGAACCTCGGGCAGATTTACGAGACTGTGTTGGGTTGGGCAGGAGAGAAGCTCGGGCGCAAATTTGCGACTCCGATTTTCGACGGGGCGTCCATCCAAGAGATTTGCGACCTGACCGAGGAGGCGGGCGTGCCTGAATTCGGTGTAACGCACCTCTACAACGGAGGAACGGGTGAGCGATTTGACCAGCCGGCAACGGTGGGCGTGATCTACATGATCAAGCTGAGCCACATGGTCGACGACAAGATGCACGCACGTAGCATCGGTCCGTACTCGTTGATCACGCAGCAGCCGTTGGGTGGTAAGGCCCAGTTCGGTGGCCAGCGATTTGGTGAGATGGAGGTGTGGGCACTCGAAGCCTTCGGTGCCGCCAACATTCTCCAAGAAATTTTGACTGTCAAGTCGGACGACGTACAGGGCCGTGCCCGTGCGTACGAATCGATTGTGAAGGGCGACGTGATGCCGACTCCTGGAATTCCTGAGTCGTTCAACGTCCTCATGCACGAATTGCGTGGCCTTGGTTTGACTGTTTCACTCGATTGATCCCTCAACAATGTTCCAACAAAACAACCCCAAGCAGTTGAGCAGCGACTTCAACACCATCACCATCTCGTTGGCCTCGCCCGAGCGCATTCTCGAGGCGTCCCACGGTGAGGTGCTGAAGCCCGAGACGATCAACTACCGCACGTACAAGCCTGAACGCGATGGCTTGTTCTGCGAACGAATTTTTGGCCCGGTCAAAGATTACGAATGCCACTGCGGCAAGTACAAGCGCATCCGTTACAAAGGCATCGTATGCGACCGCTGCGGCGTGGAAGTGACGGAAAAGAAAGTGCGTCGTGAGCGCATGGGACACATCAGTTTGGTGGTGCCCGTCGTGCACATTTGGTACTTCAAGAGCTTGCCCAACAAAATTGGGTACCTCCTCGGAATTCCTTCGAAAAAGCTCGACCAAGTCATTTATTACGAGCGTTACGTGGTCATCAACCAAGGCATTGCGGAAGTTCCACAAGACGATGCCAAAGAAGCATACACGATGCTGACGGAGGACGAGTACCTCGATATTTTGGATACGCTTCCGAAGGAAAACCAGTACCTCGACGACAAAGACCCGAACAAGTTCGTCGCGAAAATGGGCGCCGATGCGGTGCACGATTTGCTTGCCAACTTGGACTTGGATGAGTTGAGCTACACGCTCCGCCACGAGGCGAACACGGAAACGTCACAGCAGCGCAAGAGCGAAAAGCTCAAGCGTTTGCAGGTGGTGGAGGCCTTGCGCGATGCGAACAGCCGCATTGAAAACCGTCCGGAATGGATGGTTGTCAAGGTGGTGCCAGTCATTCCACCGGAGTTGCGTCCTTTGGTGCCTCTCGACGGAGGCCGATTCGCAACGTCGGATTTGAACGACTTGTACCGCCGCGTGATCATCCGCAACAACCGCTTGAAGCGATTGGTGGAGATCAAGGCTCCGGAAGTGATTTTGCGCAACGAAAAGCGCATGCTTCAGGAGGCCGTTGACAGTTTGTTTGACAACAGCCGCAAGTCGAGTGCTGTGAAAACGGAAAGCAACAGGCCACTGAAGTCGTTGAGCGACAGCCTGAAAGGCAAGCAGGGCCGTTTCCGTCAAAACTTGCTCGGTAAGCGGGTGGATTACTCTGCGCGTTCGGTCATCGTCGTTGGACCCGACCTGAAGTTGCACGAGTGCGGCATGCCCAAGAACATGGCTGCTGAGCTTTACAAGCCGTTCATCATTCGCAAGATGATTGAGCGCGGAGTGGTAAAGACGGTCAAGAGTGCCAAGAAGATTGTGGACGCGAAGGAGCCCGTGGTGTGGGACATTCTCGAGAATGTCATGAAGGGGCACCCCGTGCTGCTCAACCGTGCACCGACGCTGCACCGTTTGGGCATCCAGGCGTTCCAGCCCAAGCTCATCGAAGGCAAAGCGTTGCAACTGCACCCTCTGGCGTGCACCGCATTCAACGCTGACTTTGACGGAGACCAAATGGCTGTGCACCTGCCCCTCGGGTCTGCCGCCATCCTGGAAGCGCAACTTCTGATGTTGGGTTCGCACAACATTTTGAACCCTGCCAACGGTGCACCAATCGCAGTTCCTTCGCAGGACATGGTCTTGGGCCTATACTACATCACCAAAGAACGTACTTCTTCCAAAGAGCACGTGGTGAAGGGAGAGGGCATGGTGTGCTACTCACCTGAAGAGGTGCGAATCGCTCACCAGGAAGGTCGCTTGGACTTGCACGCTGCCATCAAAATGCGCTACGTCGACATCGAAGGCAAGGCGAGCATGATCGAGACCACGTGTGGTCGAGTCCTTTTCAATGAATTTGTGCCAGCTGAGGCGGGATACATCAATGAATTGTTGACCAAAAAGTCGCTTCGTGGCATCATTTCTCACGTCTTGAACAGCGTTGGCGTTCCGCGTACGGCTCAGTTCTTGGACGACATCAAGGAACTTGGATTTACCATGGCCTTCAAGGGCGGCCTGTCCTTCAACTTGAACGACGTCATCATCCCGCCTGAGAAGGAGGAGTTGGTGGCCAAGGCTACGGCTCAAGTGGGTGAGGTGATGGACAACTACAACATGGGTCTCATCACCAACAACGAGCGTTACAACCAGATCATTGACATCTGGACACACACCAACTCTCGTTTGACCAACATCTTGATGGACCGTTTGGAGAGCGACAAGCAAGGCTTCAACTCGATTTACATGATGATGCACTCTGGTGCACGTGGTTCGAAGGAGCAGATTCGTCAGCTCTCCGGCATGCGTGGCCTGATGGCCAAGCCGCAAAAGTCTTCTGCGACGGGAGGTCAGGACATCATCGAGAACCCCATCTTGTCCAACTTCAAGGAGGGGCTGAGTATTTTGGAGTACTTCATTTCCACGCACGGTGCTCGTAAGGGTTTGGCGGATACGGCATTGAAGACAGCCGACGCAGGTTACTTGACGCGCCGTCTCGTGGACGTGGCGCAAGACGTCATCATCACTGAGGACAATTGCGAAACCCTGCGCACGTTGACCGTCACGCCGTTGCGTCAAAACGACGAAATTGTCGAGGGCATTGGAGACCGAATTGAAGGTCGTACGCTTGGCGAGGACGTGTTGCATCCTGAAACGGAAGAGGTGCTCGCCGAGGAAGGCGTTCAAATCACCCCAGCTACGGCGAAGTTGATTGAGGCGGCAGGCGTTCAGGAGGTGGAAGTCCGTTCAGTGCTTACCTGCGAATCCCGTCAAGGGGTGTGCGCGAAGTGCTACGGAAAGAACCTCGCGACCAACCGGCCTGTCCAGACTGGAGAAGCGGTGGGCGTGATTGCGGCCCAGTCCATCGGTGAACCTGGAACGCAGTTGACCCTGCGTACGTTCCACGTGGGGGGTACTGCGTCGAAGATTTCGGACGAAAACCAAATCCGCACCAAGCACGAAGGGGTGGTGGAGATTGATGACTTGCGAACGGTCGACCGCACAAACGCAAGTGGCGAGAAGGAAGTGGTTGTGGTTTCTCGTTCCTCTGAATTCAAGGTGATGGACCCCGAAACGAACGTAGCGCTGTCCACCACCGTCCTTCCCTACGGATCGGTGCTCTTCGTAAAGGAAGGCAAGAAGATTAAGAAGGACACGGCGGTCTGCGAATGGGATCCTTACAACAACGTCATCATTTCGGAAGAAGAGGGGACGGTTGCCTTTGAGAGCATCGAGGACGGCATCACTTACCGCGAAGAGCTCGACGAGCAAACGGGTTTCCGTGAAATCGTCATTACCGAGTCGCGCGATAAGAAGAAAAACCCAGCCGTCTTGATCATGGGCAAAAAGAAGGAAGTGCTTCGCACCTACTCGTTGCCCGTGGGAGCGCACCTTTCTGTGAAGGAAGGTGACAAGGTTGGCAAAGGCTTGATCATTTGCAAGATTCCTCGTGTGGCCGGCAAGTCAGGTGACATCACTGGGGGTCTGCCTCGAGTGACGGAGTTGTTCGAAGCCCGCAATCCTTCTAACCCAGCGGTGGTATCTGAAGTGGACGGAATCGTGTCTTACGGCAAAATCAAGCGAGGCAACCGTGAGATCGTTGTCGAGGCCCGAACCGGAGACAAGTTTAAGTACATGGTTCCCCTCTCAAAGCACATCCTGGTTCAGGACAACGACTTTGTGAAGGCGGGCATGCCTTTGTCCGACGGAGCGATTACGCCAATTGACATTTTGAACATCATGGGCCCCACGGCTGTGCAGGAATACATCGTGAACGAGATTCAAGATGTGTACCGCTTGCAAGGGGTGAAAATCAACGACAAGCACTTCGAAGTGATTGTTCGTCAGATGATGAAAAAGGTTGTCATTGAGGACGGTGGCGACACGCAGTTCCTTGAGAAGCAAATTGCTGAAAAGGCAGATTTCTTGAACGAAAACGACCGCATGTTCGGCATGGTGGTTGTAACGGACGCCGGTGGCTCAGATACATTGAAGGTGGGGCAGATGGTCTCGGCGCGCCGATTGCGCGACGAGAACAGTTCTCTGGTTCGTCGTGATTTGGCCAAGGTGGAGGCGCGTGACGCCATCCCTGCAACTTCGCGTCCTTTGCTCCAAGGAATCACCCGAGCCTCTTTGCAGACAAAGTCCTTCATCTCGGCGGCCTCCTTCCAGGAAACCACCAAGGTGTTGAACGAAGCAGCTGTCAGCGGAAAGCAAGACCATTTGTTGGGGTTGAAGGAGAATGTCATTGTGGGACACTTGATTCCTGCCGGAACAGGCACCCGTCAATTCTCTGACCTCAAAGTGGGTTCGAAAGAAGAATTCGAAGCTCTCGTTGAGCATGCGTCTGTCGAGGAATGATCTTTCCCTTTGAGATGCTGATAGAAAAAAGGCACCCCGAGGGGTGCCTTTTTTGTGCAACGATTTCTCAACCTGAATGAAAAGGTGAACGCAGTTACTTCTGTTCGATGGCCCTGGCCGCGGCGGCGGCGGGATCTTCGCCGACGCGTTTGTCCGGCTTGGTCACCCCGCAGAACCCAAAGAGGCAGTTCTCTTTGATGACACGGTCTACAAAGTCGGGAACCATGTTCACCCATTCGTCGCCCCCTGCTTTGATGGATTCGAGTGCTGCTTTGCTGAAAATGGAAAGCACTTCGGGGTTGTAGTCGCTGATGTCGGCAATTCGCTTGTTGAACACCAGGTAGTTGTACAGGGGTTGAAGGCGTGGGTGAATCGGCGTAGATTCAGACGTCCACAATTCTCCAGATTCATCGTCCTTCCAGGGATAGAGGAGGATTTTCAAGTCACGGGAAAAAAGGATGCCGAATGCTTCCAAGATTCCCCCGTTGAGGTCCCGGTAATATCGCTCGTTGAAAATTTCAACCAACGTGGCAGCTCCCATGATGACGCCCATGCGCTTCTTGGTGTGACGTGAGAAAAACTCCACCAACTTGTAATACTTCTGGTAGTTGCTGATCAGCACGGTTTGGCCAATGCTGCACAGCACGTCTGCGCGGTCGAGGAAATCTTGCTCGTCGATGTCGCCCTCTGCACTGAGGTTGTTCAACGTGATTTCGAACAACACCTGAATGTTGTCAGGGTCGACTTTGGGTTCTTGCTTGAACATGGCCAATCCCTTGGCGATCATGTCAATGTTCACCTTGGTGACGGGGCGAAAGCTTCCTCGTATGGCCAAGATGTTCTTTTTGTACAAGACGTCAGCTGCTTGGCGATTTCGGCCGTCAGGTGAGAAAATCACGGCGTCCGTCATCCCTTGCTTTACCAATTGGAGGGACATCAATCGATTGTCGACCTCGGCAAAGTCGGGGCCGTTCATCTGAATCATGTCCACCTCGAGCTGGTCGCGGTCGAGGTTGTCGTAAAGGCTTTGCAACAGTTCCTTGGGTCGTTTGTAGAAGAAGAAAGCCCCGTAGATCAAGTTGACGCCAAGCATGCCCGTGGTTTGCTGCTGAAGCAGCGCGTCTTGCTCGTGGAATCGGGCGTGCAAGACAATGGTGTTGGGCTCTTTGTTTGCTGCAGTTTGGAACTTGACTCCAAACCAGCCGTGGCCTTGGGTGGTCTTGTGGTAGTTGATGGTAGCCACCGTGTTCGCAAACGCGAAGTATTGCTTGGTCGGGTGGTCTTCCCGGTGAATCCGCTCTTCGATCAAGTTGTACTCGTGTTCGAGCATCTTGTCGATTCGGGATTCGCAAACGTACCGGCCCTTGGCTTCCTTGCCGTATATCGCGTCACTGAAATCCTTGTCGTAGGCGGAAATCGTCTTGGCAATGGTGCCTGAGGCTCCTCCTGCCCGGAAGAAGTGCCGAACCACTTCTTGGCCCGCCCCGATCTCGGCGAAGGTGCCGTAGAGATCCTGGTTGAGGTTGATGCGAAGGGCTTTTTGTTTGGCCGAAAGAATGACGCGTTCCAAGTCCACAACGAAATCGGTAAGGTTTGTATCAAAGGTAAGGATACCTTCGTGGCATGAACGGAGCGGAGGTCAAGAGATTGTCCCGGGTGGTGTTTTTAGGGACGGGCACGTCGCAGGGTGTGCCCATCATTGGTTGCGGCTGCGACGTATGTCAGTCGGGCGATGTGAGGGACCGTCGATTGCGAACTTCGGTGGCCATGGAAGCTGGAGATTTGCGTGTTGTGGTGGATACAGGGCCGGATTTCAGGTGCCAGATGCTTCGTGAAGGGATTGCCTCGTTGGAAGCGGTGGTGTACACCCACGAGCACAAGGATCACCTTGCGGGCATGGACGACGTAAGGCCGTTCAATTACTTGCAAAAACGGGCCATGACGTTGCACGCGTCTGAGCGGGTTGAACTCGCGTTGAGACGGGATTTTCATTACGCCTTCGACGAGAACAAACACGGCGGGGTGCCGGACATCTGCCTTGAGCGTGTCACGGATCACGTGCCGTTCGAGGCCGGGACCATGACCTGGCATCCGTTGCCCGTCCTGCACGGAGAATTGCCCATCCACGGCTACCGAGTCGACGACGTGGCCTACATCACCGACGCAAACAACTTGCCCGAACCGACCATGAAGGCATTGAACGGAGTGGATGTGTTGGTGCTGAATGCCCTTCGCCCTTCGCCCCATTACAGCCATTTTTCGTTGGGCGAAGCCGTGCAAGTGGCCAAGGAGGTCGGTGCAAGACGCACGTACTTCACGCACGTCAGTCACCTGATGGGACGTCATGAGAACGCAGAACAGTTGCTGCCAGAGGGAATGAAATTTGCGTACGACGGACTCTCCTTGGAAAGGACGGAAGCTGGGTGGGAGGAACAGGAATCCGAGTGGCTCGAGAAAATTCGCAAGCGATGAGGATCCTCCAAGCATTGGGCCGGTTGCCCAAAGGCGTTTTGTCTCTGCTGGCGTGGATGCTGACGCTGGTGGCATTGGCTGCAGGGGGGTACCGAGGAAAAGTTGTTCGGGCGAATCTAAGACGGGCCTTTCCTGACCTTTCGTGGGCAGGGAGAACGTGGCGGTTCGTTCAATTTCAGCGGCATTTCACACAACTTTTGGTGGAGTCAGCGAAGCTGTTCCGCATGAACCGTCAGGAGGTGGATTCTGGAATGGTGCACGTTGGCACGGAATTGATGGAGCAGTTGCATGCCCAAGGAAAGCACGTGCTGATTGCGGGAGGGCACATGAACAATTGGGAGTGGAGTGCGCTGACCTTAAGCCAAAACCTCCCGTTCCGAACCATGGCCTTGTACAAGAAGCTAAGTGACGACAAGGGTGAAAAAGCGATGAAGGAATCGCGCAGTCGGTTTGGGTTGGAAATGGTGCGGACCAAAGAGGGGAGGGAGTGGATGGATGCAGCGTCGAAAGGGAATCCGGTGGCGGTGGTCATGGGGTTTGATCAGAGCCCTGCGGATCCGTCAAAATGCTGGTGGACCACATTCATGGGGGTGGAGACGGCTGTTTTCTACGGACTGGAACAATGGTCCCGGAGGTACGACATGGCCGTGGTTTACGCGAGCATTCGACGGGAAGCTCCTTGGAAGTACACGTTGCACTACGAACTCGTTGCAGACGAGGTCCTTGCGTTGCCTGAGGGCGAGGTTTTGGACAGGTGCCTGACCAAACTCGAGCGCGAAATTCACCGGGATCCTGCGCGTTGGCTGTGGTCGCACAAACGTTGGAAACATCGCCGACCTGAGGGACAGCTTTTGCACTCCCGGAATCACACCGCTCAACTCCCTTAATTTCGAAGCATGCAGGGAAACGCGCCGTTGGCAGAACGCATGCGTCCGTCGTCGTTGGACGAATACGTCGGTCAGGCCCACCTCGTGGGAGAGGGGGCGGTTTTGAGGCGAGCGATGAAAGCTGGGACGTTGCCCAGCATGATCTTGTGGGGACCTCCAGGCGTGGGGAAGACCACGTTGGCGCGTTTGATTGCGGCGGAAAGCGACCGTCCATTTCACAGCTTGAGTGCGATTCACAGCGGCGTCAAGGACGTTCGACACGTGCTGGATTCGGCCAAGCGCGACGGCATGTTTGCCGGGCGCGCGTTGCTGTTCATTGACGAGATCCACAGGTTCTCGAAATCTCAACAAGACAGCCTTTTGGGAGCCGTGGAAGCTGGGACAGTGACGTTGATTGGGGCCACGACGGAAAATCCGTCGTTCGAAGTGATCCCAGCATTGAGGTCGCGTTGCCAAACGTACGTGCTCGAAGCCCTTTCGGCTGACGTGTTGATGGGGCTGGTGGAACGCGCCTTGCGTGAAGACGACCGGTTGTCAAAGTTGGACGTGGAGGTGGCAGAGCGCGAGGCCCTGTTGCGGGCGAGTGGGGGAGATGCCCGTCGGTTGTTGAACACGTTGGAGCTCGTCGTGGAAGGTCTTGAGCCGTCCGAGTCGGGGAGGCGAGTGGTGACCAACGAGTCGGTTTTGGAACGAGTGCAGAATCCGCATTTGGCCTACGACAAAGGGGGAGAGGCTCACTACGACGTCATTAGCGCGTTCATCAAGAGCATTCGTGCGAGCGATCCCAACGCCGCGGTGTACTACTTGGCGCGCATGGTG
>Ga0255752_10003979_pt1 | contig 15121 bp, 7 predicted proteins | sample 011ome_25_FD_179952 | JGI IMG/M metagenome (GOLD analysis project Ga0255752, IMG submission 179952) | Coastal salt marsh microbial communities from the Groves Creek Marsh, Skidaway Island, Georgia - 011512CT metaG (version 2) | ecosystem: Environmental > Aquatic > Marine > Intertidal zone > Salt...
GCGCGGGACGTCGACGATGACGCAATTTGGCATTTGTAAAGTCGTCCTCGGTGGAGGACGATGCGAGGACGTGACGTGCGCGAAACGTCACGACGTGTCGGCTTCGGAGTTGAAACTTGCACAGCAAAGTCGTGAACGCGCGAGAGAGCGGTCGCGGGCGGCGATGCGCGCTGAACGCAGTGACGACGACCCACACGGGGACGCGAATAAAGAATCCAAGGCGGTGAGCGACCGCTTGTTCGCCGAATGGTGCGTCAAGACGTTTGATTTGAACCAACGAAATCTCGTGGCGGATATTGCGGGTGGTAGTGGTACGCTGTCGTTTGAATTTCACGTGACGCATGGCATTGGGGCGATGCTCGTGGAGCCTCGATGTGTGTCGCTCTCGCCGCGGCAACGGGCGACGTGGAACAATTTACGGCGACGCGGTGCGAGACTGGATTCGGCATCGACCGCGCGCGCGTCTTGGTTGCGCAGTGAAATATGGGTAGCTTGTGCTGAAGAACAACGCGAGGAGCGCATGCGCATGCATACTAAACGGCTGATTGCGTATACGGATGCGGGAAGCGAAGAAGACGCCGAAGACGTCGAAGCGAGCGCTCCACCCACCGATCCCGCTGAGCTCGCCAAGCCGCCGAAGGATGTATTTCCGAGTCAAGTTCCCGCTGTCGTTCGTCACGCTGCGAAGTTGCATGCAAAGAATGACGATGATGAAGCGTACGTGGCGCCGTTTACGCACGTCCGCGACTTCATGTGGCGTCGCGAATCCGGCGTCGGCGACTTCCTCGCCGATGCTCAGCCATCCCTTCTCGTCGGCATGCACAGCGATCAAGCCACCGAAGCTATCATAGACGTCGCATTGAGCCTCAACGTTCCCTTTGCCGTCGTGCCTTGTTGTGTCCACGCGTCGACATTTCCAAACCGCCGCGCGCCGGATGGCTCCACAGTCGTCTCCTACCAACAGTTCGTAGACTACTTGCTCGCCAAGCATCCGAGCATTCAAAAGACATTTCTGCCATTCAAAGGCCGGAACCAAGTCATTTATAGAACCATAGATTAGTACCGTAGACAAAGCACGTGTATTATAGAGTAGAGATAGCGGTTGCTTTTGACGTCGACGACCGCACACCTCGACGCGACGCCATGCCCGCCGACGCTGACACCGACACCTCTCGCGTACCATCCACGGAGAAACCCGCGTTCGACCTCACCGACGCGGTCAACGAAGCCGTGAGCTCGTCCGGCGCGGACGCGGATGATCCTCGCGCGCGTGTCGAGCGCGCCCTCGCGTGTCCCTGCGTCGCTGATCTTCGCCAGAGCTCCTGCGGGACATCATTCGACGACGCTTTAACGTGCTACATGCTGGCGGACGACGGCGAGAAAGGGAAGAAGTGCGTAGAGGAGTTTGTGAGGTTGCACGCGTGCATGACGTCGCACGCGCGCGAGTTTTCGGCGTTTGCGGAGGAGCTTGAGGCGCACGCGATGGTGCGCGGGCCCGCAGAGGTTCGTAGCGATAGCACGTAGGATAGCTTTTTAGCGTTGTGGTGTTGTGATGTAATGATAGTTCTCGTAGTCAATGTTGATTGTTTTCATTACATGTCAGCAGACGGTGTGTTTGTCGTGGAACGAGGGCATCAGAGCGCGGCAACCTTGGCACGCCAGGCGGCGACGGCGTCCGAGCCATTGACGCCTTCGCACACGGCGCACAAATAGATGTCAGCTACAGTGGCGGCGCGACCGACGAGGAAACCAGACAGAGAGGCGCCGAGTGCTTTTTCAACCTTTGCCATGGCGGCATCGGCGCCGGCGTTCGCGGCTTCAAGTAATGCTTCGACGCGCGCCTGTTCGGCGCAGTCTGCGGGGTACAATCCGGCACCGACGCGGTAGGACTTGACGATATGACGCAAGATGGCCACCGGCGTGGAGAGCACCAAGTCTCCTTGCGTGAAGATGGGCGTGGCGCCGTCGGTTTCAGATTTGACATCCTCTGGGCACATCGCGGCGGGTTCGATCTTGACCGCCGCGCCGCATCGAGCGAGCGCTTGCTGAATAGCCTTTGACGCCGCGCACGGACCGGCGTTGACGTACACAGTGGCGTTGACGCCCGCAGCCGTCTGTGCGTCGTTGGAGGAGAATAAATTAGCCGGTGGCGTCGGCGGATCAATCAATTTACCCTTCTTGTCGAGCACCTTGACGAACGGAATGAATTCGATGCCATTCATCCACGGACGCAACGCCGGCGGCACAACCAAACCTTCGGGGGTTTGCCAGTTTTCAATCAAGCAGCACAGCGTACGCTCGGTGGCGGTGAGCGTCGAGTTCAACAAGTGCACGTAGTTCTTGCGCTTCTCCGGACCCTTTTGCGGCGCACCTTCGCGAATCTCTAATCGGCGAGACTGATAATCCGTGCAGTTTGAGCACGACACTAATTCGCGAAACGTGCGCGACGACGGAAACCACGCTTCCAAGTCATACTTTTTCGCCGCGGCGTCGTTCAACTCACCGCTCACAATGTTCACCACTTGGTATGGGATGTTCAATGACTGGTAGAACGCTTCAGAGTTGCCAATCAAACGCTCCATTTCTTCCCAGCTCGCGTTGCCTTCGCCCGAAACCGCGACGAATTGTTCAACCTTTTCAAACTGGTGCACGCGGAAAATCCCGAGCGTGTCTCGCCCGTGCGAGCCAACCTCCTTGCGGAAGCATGTCGAATAACCCGCCAAACGAATCGGCAAATCGTTCGTCGTTAACCAACGCTTACGCAAGTACGAACAGCACGTTTGCTCGCTCGTGGCAATCAAGTACTTATCCTCGCCTTCGCCCGTCACCTTGTAGAGCTGCTCGTCGAAATCCGCGAGCTGCGCGCACTCCGCCATACGATCCTTACGCATAAAAAACGGCGTCGCCAACGGTGTGTGTCCACGAGAAGATAAAAACGCGAGCGCATAATTCACCATAGCTTGGTTCAACAAGCACCCGGCACCCTTCAAATAATACCCTCGACCGCCCGCGACATCCGTCCCGCGCTCCACATCGGCGATATCCAACATCCCAATCAAATCCACATGATTCGGTAAATTCTCCTCCATGCGCTTCTCCCCCCACACGCGCTCAATCTTATTATTCGCTTCATCATTCGATACCGGCACAGATTCGTGCACAATGTTCCCAATCTTCAACAACGCGACATTCGTCTTCGCTTCCCATTCTTTTTCCTCTTCGGCGCACGCCTTGCGTCTCGCGTCAATCTCCTTCACCGCCTCCATCTTCGGCAACGCCTCGTCCTTCTTCCCAGCCTTCATGAGCAACGCAATCTCTTTATTCGCCTTGTTGAACTCTTCATTGAGCTTATCCAACGCGAAGCGCGACTCGCGCCACTTCAAGTCGATCGCGAGCACGTCATCGACATCCTCCACGCGACCGAATCTTCGCCGCTCGCTCTCGCGCACGGCATCCTAATCGTCACAAACGCGCGATGGAAACGAACCGAGGTAAGTGTGTGCGCGCGTTGCGCGCGAGTGCGCGCGAGTGCGCGCGTCGCGTGCGCGCGTTGCGCGTCAGTGGCGAGCGACGGTTTTATCTTTCCCGCCGCCGCGTGGCGCGCATCGGAATGCAAAAACGTCGTGGTTTGCGCCGCGCGACGCGTGTACGCACCGGGTCACCGCCCTTATCGGGTCGTAATAAATTAATATCCAACATATCGCGCGGTGCGGGTGCGGGCGAAGTGCGCGCGCGGCGTCGTGTGCGGATGAAGATGATGTTGGCGAAACTTCGCGACCGATGCCCGCGACCTAAACCCTTGGTTTACGTATAATAGCGATTTTTATACTATATATATGTTGTGTAGTTGTGGGTGCGTCGGGTGGATGTCGACGATCAGCGCCCCGCGACGCGTCGTGCGACGCGTCTCGCGCGCCTCGACGTCGACACACCGAAGCACCCGCACGTGTGCTATCCAAAATCTATCATTACACGGCTATGGTCGTAAAGATGACGACGCGGGGGCGCCCCTCTCCTCCTTTGTGTCGATCGCGGCGCAACGCATCACACGGCAAAGAGCTCGCCAAAGTTACGGAACACGAACACGCTCGCGGCGAACATGGCGGCTGAACGCAACAGCACCATGTTCGCTTCGCGCACCGCCGGGTTGCCGTTGAATTCGTCGTTTAAGAAGCTCGCGAGGGACATGTGATTTGTGATTTGAGGCGAGAAATGGCGTCACTCGTAGGCGCGCGTGCGGTGTGTAATCGCATCCCATGGCGACGTAGACGTCGATCGACGACCACAGCGCGCGAGTACGGACGCGGCGTGGTATTTTTCAGCCTCGCGCAATGCGCGGTGACGGCGATGCGGACGATAGGGGCGACGGCGACGGCGCGAATGGTGAAATCGTGGCGCGTGAGACATCAACAGACTCTCGAGCGCACGCGTCGATAGGCGCGCTGAATCCCAACGCGCGCGCGATTGATGCCGCGATTGACGCGCAAGAGGATACGATTGAGCATCTCGTGCGTGCGTGTGAGTCGTTGCGCGGTGTGCTCGGCGATGGAGGGGAGACTGATGGCGCCGAGGAGGATTTCATCGCGGCTCGAGCCGCGACGCGCGTCGCTCGAGACATCGCGAGAGAAATGGCGGAAGCCACCGCGACGCTGGCGCGGGTGAAGAAAAAGCTTATCGACGCGGGCGTCGTTCGTGCGCGCGATCTCACGCCGTTTGTGCCCGAATGAATGGCTCACGTTAGACGTAGCGTAGACGCGTCACAACGCGACTGCGACGACGTCGTCCGTCGTCGTCGCGGTGTGTATATAGATAGATAGATAGATAGAACCAAACAAACACATACGCGCACGCGCACGCGCACGCGCACGTAGGCGTGAGTCGTACACCAGAAGACGAGAATGACGTCGACGCCGCCTTCGCGCGCGCCGCCTCGGCTCACCACCTTTCTCCGTGCCGCCTTTGCGGATAACCGCCCTGATTGCGTGCTGGACATTGACCTCGCGCGCGTTGAGCGCGCAGAGGCGCTCGAGAAGCGCGCGGCGCGCGGGGACGCGGCGACATCGACGGGGAGAGTTGAAGACGCGCGCGGGACGCCGAGCGCTCGGCTCGCGCGACTCGCGCTCGGATTCGCCGACGGCGACGTCAGCGTGGACGTGGACGATGACGCGATGACGGCATTGATTGGTGTCTGCCGTGACTTCATAGCCATCGTGCACGAGGCTTTAGGCAAAGATACAATGACTGAACACGCGCTCGGGGACGCCGCGACGACGGCGTACGAGGCAACGGAGACCTTTGCGGCGACGATACTCGACGAACGCACCGCGCTCGAGCGCGAGAAAGCGTATATGAGTGATGCAGAGACTGCGCAGAAGGTGTTTGACGCGCGTGCGCGTGGGTACAGGCGAGAGATGATGGAGAGCTTGACGAGAGCTTTGGGGCCGACGGAGTCGACGACGAAGACGGCGGCGGCGTTTGAAGCCGCTTTAATCGCTTTACTCACGCACGCACGCGACGTGCGCCATCGTGGGGGCGATACAGACAGTACTCAGGTTCTTGTTTCGTCGCGCAAGATGTTTGGCGAAAGTATTAAACTTAAACGCCCGGGCGAAGACGCGCAGAACGCTCGAGCGTCGCATTTGAAGCGCGCCATGCGCTCCAGTCTCGCAGAACGCCACGAACAAGAGCGCGCAAGAATCGAGTCTGAGAAACTCTCACATCCAGATGATCGACTGGAAAGTCAATGGGGTTCGGCGTCGTCGGCATCCATGGGTCCGTTGCCACACATTGAAAGCGACGCGACGACGCAACTGACGTGGCTCAAGACGCAATGCCAAAATTTCGCGGCGAGCGGCGAGCACGCGCTCGACCAGAGCTGGGACGTGGTCGCCACCGCGGTCGCGCGCGCGGTGTTAAATGCGTCAACATCTGATGATCAATGTGCGGCGGATTTGTACGAGTACTTGGGGGATTACGGGTTTGAGCTCATCGCTGGCGTCGTCGAGCGTCGCGGAGCGCTCGCTCGCGCTATTAAAACGCGCGCGCAAACTCTTCGAGAAACATTAACGCCACAGAACGGTGCGAGTGATGGTAGCGGCGCTGGCGCATCAGTGTCGCGAGTGGTGACGATTACATCGACATTGGATAAGCAGCTTGAGAAGACTCGGAGGAAAGAGGAACGCAAGACGAATAGACGACTCGCTTCGGGCGCCGGGGACGTCGTGGAATGGCTGCAATCCGTCGGTGTGGGCTTCGACGCCCTGTGTGAGGGCGATTGGGAAAACCAGAAACAGCTCTCGAGTGGTAGTGGTGATCGAGATGACATCTTAGCGGGCCTACGCGGGCTTGGTCGAGGTCCTGATGGCGGACGCAAGGCGTTGCCTCCGGGGACAACGCGAGTGGTACACGACGAAGGTTACGAAGAGATTCACGTGCCAGCACGCGTTCCCGATCCAGTTGCCCCCGGTGAGCTGTCGGTGGCGATCGAAGAGCTCGATGAATGGGCGCAGCCGGCGTTTGAAGGCATCACTACACTCAATAGGATTCAAAGTAGGATTTTTCCGCAAGCGTACCACACGAATGAAAATCTGTTGGTGTGCGCACCGACAGGCGCGGGTAAGACAAACATCGCCATGCTAACTGTGCTTCACGAAATAGGCAAGCATATTGACGAGCATGGGGATTATTTACCCGAAGATTTCAAGATTGTGTATGTGGCGCCGATGAAGGCTCTCGCGGCGGAAGTGACCAACGCGTTTAGCCGACGATTGGCGCCGCTCGACATCGTCGTCGCCGAACTTACCGGCGATACGCAGATGAGTAAGCGAGAGCTTGAAGAAACACAGATGATTGTCACGACGCCGGAGAAGTGGGATGTCATCACGCGAAAGGGTGGAGAGGTTTCAATCGCGAGTACGTTGCGTTTACTCATCATTGATGAAGTTCACTTGCTCAACGACGAACGCGGTCCAGTGATTGAAACGCTCGTCGCACGGACGTTAAGACAAGTTGAACAAACGCAGAGCATGATCCGCATCGTGGGTTTGTCGGCGACGTTGCCAAATCCGATGGATGTCGCGCGCTTTTTGGGCGTGAACCAAAACATGGGGTTGTTTGTGTTTGATCAATCATACCGGCCAATTCCATTAACGCAAAGATTCATCGGTGTTACAGAGAAGAACGCGATGAAGCGCCAAACGTTGATGGCTCAAATTGCGTACAATAAATGTTGTGAAGCGTTGCGCAAGGGTAAACAAGCGATGGTCTTCGTACACAGTCGTAAGGATACTGTGAAGACGGCAAAGCAACTCGCGGAATTCGCCGCCGCCCAAGACGGCATGGAACTCTTCTCCAACGACATGCATGACCGCAAGGCTGAATTCGCTCCGCAAGTAATGCGCAGCAGAAATAACGAGTTGAAAGACCTATTTCTAAAAGGTTTAGGGTGCCACAACGCCGGGATGCTGCGTGCGGATAGAACGCTTACTGAAAAACTCTTTGCCGCTGGTTTGATTAAAGTCCTGGTGTGCACGGCGACGTTGGCGTGGGGTGTCAACTTACCCGCGCACATGGTCGTCATCAAAGGCACGCAGCTCTATGATCCGCAACGCGGTGGTTTTAGAAATTTAGGCGTGCTTGACGTGCAGCAAATCTTTGGTCGAGCGGGTCGACCAGGGTTTGATACATCAGGCGAAGGCGTCATCGTCACCGAGCACAAAAATTTGGCACACTACGTCTCTATGCTCACGCACTCCACACCGATTGAGTCGCAGTTTGTGAGTAATTTAGCGGACAATTTGAATGCTGAGGTCACGCTTGGAACAGTGACAAACATACGCGAAGGTGCGCAATGGCTAGGGTACACGTACTTGCATACACGCATGGAGCAAAATCCGCTATCTTACGGCTTGACGTGGGACGATGTCCGACTCGATCCTGGTTTACTAGATCATCGCCGCAAGCTCATTCGTGAAGCCGCGCGTACACTAGACAGTGCGAAAATGATTCGATTCGACGAGCGCAGTGGACAATTGTATCAAACCGAGGGAGGACGCACGGCTAGCCACTTTTACATTCGCGTGAAATCCATGGAGGTGTTTGATGGGTTGATGCAACGTCACATGACCATGCCTGAAATCTTACACATGATTTCGCATTCGAGTGAATTTGAAAACATCGTCCCGCGAGAAGATGAAATTCCAGAGCTCGAGGCGCTGCGACGGAATCGTCACGTGGTGCCGATCGAAATCAAAGGCTCGCTCACTGACAAGGTTGGTAAGGTGAATTTGTTGCTTCAAGTATACATTTCTCGAGCAAATATGCAGTCGTTTTCTTTGATTGCGGACAGCATGTACATTTCTCAAAACGTCAGTAGAATTTGTCGCGCATTGTTTGAGCTGTGCTTACGACGAGGATGGCCATCGCTCGCCGAGCAGTTGCTGACAATGAGCAAGGCATGCGATTTGCGCATTTGGCCGCATCAGCACGAGTTGCGGCAATTTGAAAAGACGCTCAAGCCTGAAACGCTGTATAAACTTGAAGAAAAGAAAGCTACGCTCGATCGATTGTGGGATATGAGTGCAAGTGAAATCGGAAGCATGCTCCGACTGAACTCTCAAGTTGGAGGGCAGATAAAATCGTGCATGCGCGCCATGCCGCATTTGAACATGACGGCGGTGGTGCAGCCAATCACGCGAACCGTGCTTCGTGTCTCTGTGACACTCATACCAGAGTTTGAGTGGCGCGATAACATGCACGGTGCGCTCCAGCGATGGTTGATTTGGGTGGAAGATCCAGTCAACGAGCACATTTATCATCACGAGACGTTCAACTTGAGCAAAAAGCAGTGCAAAGATGGCGCGCAGTATTTGGCGTTCACCATTCCAATTTTCGAACCCGTTCCGCCGCAATATTTTCTGCGCGCCATGTCTGAGACTTGGCTCGGATGTGAGTCTTTCGTTGAGCTCAACTTCCAACACCTCATCTTGCCCGAAGAACATCCGCCGCATACTGAGTTGATGGACCTCGATCCGCTTCCACGTTCGGCGTTAAACAATCCAGTGTACGAATCCATGTACGAGAACAAGTTTACGCACTTCAACGCAATTCAAACTCAAGCATTTCATACACTTTATCACACCGATACAAATGTTCTGCTCGGTGCGCCAACGGGGTCGGGGAAAACGATCAGCTCCGAACTCGCAATGATGAAGGTGTTTCGAGACTCACCCGGATCAAAGGTGGTGTACATCGCTCCGCTCAAGGCGCTCGTGCGCGAGCGCATCAAGGATTGGCGCAAAAACTTGTGTCCGACGCTAGGATTGCGTATGGTTGAGCTCACGGGTGATTACACGCCTGATTTACGAGCGCTTCTTCAAGCAGATATTATTGTCAGTACGCCAGAAAAATGGGACGGCATTAGTCGTAATTGGCAGAGCCGCGCGTACGTGACCAAAGTCGCCTTGGTGGTCATCGATGAGATCCATCTCTTAGCAAGCGACAGAGGCCCTATTTTAGAAGTCATCGTATCGCGCATGCGTTACATTTCTTCTCGGACGGGGTCGAAAGTTCGTATTGTCGGGTTGTCTACGGCGCTTGCCAATGCGCACGACCTCGGCGATTGGCTCGGCATCGAAAAGGAAGGTTTATTCAACTTCCGGCCGTCTGTCCGTCCAGTGCCGCTCGAGTGCCACATTCAAGGGTTTCCGGGTAAGTTTTACTGCCCAAGGATGATGACGATGAATAAACCAACGTACGCTGCGATACGAACGCATAGCCCTAATAAGCCGGCGCTTGTGTTTGTGTCAAGTCGGCGACAAACGCGTTTGACGGCCCTGGATTTGATTGCGTATGCCGCCGCGGATGAGCGCCCGGATGGCTTTGTGAACATGTCTGATGATGACATGGCGATGTGCTTGAGTAAAGTCAAAGACCCAGCGCTAAAGCACACGTTGCAATTTGGGATTGGATTGCACCACGCAGGTTTGACGCCCGAGGATCGAGAAATGTGCGAAGAGCTGTTCGCAGAATGCAAGATTCAGGTTCTCGTGACAACGTCGACGCTCGCGTGGGGGGTCAACTTGCCCGCGCATTTAGTCGTCATCAAGGGTACCGAATACTTTGATGGTAAAACCAAGCGTTATCAAGACTTTCCAATTACAGATGTGCTGCAGATGATGGGTCGCGCTGGTCGTCCGCAATTCGATAAATCAGGATGTTGCGTCATACTCGTACACGAGCCAAAGAAGACATTTTACAAGAAGTTTCTCTACGAACCATTCCCAGTGGAATCTAGTTTGGCGGATAATTTGTGTGATCATTTCAACGCTGAAATTGTCAGCGGTACGATAAAGACAAAACAAGACGCCGTGGATTATTTAACGTGGACGTACTTTTTCCGTCGTTTACTCAAGAATCCAACGTATTACAACTTGGACACAACCGATTCTGACAATTTGAACACATATTTGAGCGATTTAGTGGAAAGCGCTTTGGAGTTGCTGGAAGATGCGCGATGCATCTCAATCGATGAAGAGGATGACGCCCTCGAGCCGCTCATGTTGGGGCGCGTCGCGTCGTACTACTACTTGCAGTATCCATCAGTGGCGCTCTTCGCCGCGAATATCAAGCATGACAGCACATTAGAATCGCTACTTCAAACATTGTGCGGCGTTGCTGAATATGACGAGCTTCCAGTGCGGCATAATGAAGATAAACTGAATGTCGATTTGGCGCACGTCGTCGCCGACGCCGGTGGATTTCAAGTCGACGCTCGCCTCGCCGAAGATCCACACGTCAAAACTTCGCTTCTGTTCCAGTGTCATTTCTTACGCTTACCTTTGCCATTGAGTGATTACTATACTGATACGAAGAGCGTTCTCGATCAGGCGATTCGTATTTTACAAGCCATGATTGATGTAACGTCTGACGCCGGCTGGCTACGAACGGCGCTGTCCACCATGAACTTGATGCAAATGATCATGCAAGGTCGCATGATCACCGAATCGTCGCTCCTAACGCTTCCGCACATCACGCGTGATCACGTGAATAAGCTCAAAGGACGAGGCATCACAGTATTACCGCAGCTGATGGACTTGTGCGCGACAAATGCGCAGCGAGCGCAAAAAACGCTCGCGGATTGCGGCGTGTCCCAACGCAATGCCGAGCAAACCGTCACGCTATGCCGACGATTACCAGTCGTCAATGTGAAAGCATTCGTAGACAAGACTTATAGCAGCGACGGTCGAACTATACATGTCAAGCTTCAACGAGAAGGAAAATCATGCGGTTCAAAGGCGCCGACAGCACACACGCCGCGATTTCCAAAAATTAAAGAAGAAGGTTGGTGGATCGTCGTCGGTGACGTCATCAATGACGAACTCTTAGCCCTTCGACGCATATCGTTTGGAGACCGCGCGCATGTGAAATTGAAGTGTCCTAAAGGGTCGTCGCACGGTGGACGAGCGCCAAAGTTGGTCGTGTTCTTCATGTCAGACTCGTACATTGGTCTTGACCAGGAGATTGAACTCAACGCCGCCGACGCGTTGAATAGCGACGTCGACGATGACGATGACGACGTGGATACCTTTTGGATACTTCCGCCGAAAGAAACTGAGCCGTTCTGGTTGGGCGAGTAGACGAGTGATGCAAGCACAAAAGCATGAACATTTTAGAAGATTTTATGAAAAATCATAGTCTACCAAATCGCGCTCGTCTACTACGTCGGCGTTGTCAAACTCATCAGATTCTTCCTGCGTGAAGCGCTTATTCTTCAGCAGCGCTTCGATAATTCCCCGAGTCGACTCTGCGAGATCTTCCAGTTTATCCACGCGTCTACTCTTCATGAATGGATGTTTGTATGCCTCGTGAGGGAGCGCCGGTCGCCACGTCGAGCCAGTGTCGATGAAGACTTGCGCCTGCAACATGGCTTCCAAAAGTCCGCCATACGCGTCATTATCGTCAATGAAAAATCTCACGCCTTGTTGGTCGTTGCTCATGTAAATATTCCGATTATCCACGCGCTGTCCGCGTTTATATTGCATCTCTTGTTTGTCTGGTTTTGGCTTGGCAAGCGTAATCATCAACGATTTGCACGGATCACCAGTCTTGCGCTCGACGCCGTCGTCTAAACTCCAACAGCACTCGCTCATGTCAATCGCGTCCCACGGCTTAGCGCCTGGTTTTTCTTTTTCTTTCTTCCAAAACTCTCGCGTGATGTCAAACTCACCGGCAACTTTGACGCGGACATTCTTTGAGTTGAAGGATACGCCGACGTCTTCGGCGTCAATCCAAAATGGTAATTCAAATTCCATCATCGCTTCTTCATTTGACTCTGTCATCTCATAAGGCGGCTCGAGGTGGCGCGCGTAATCCGGGTCCCCGACAAATAGCTTTTTCCAATCTTCACCGATGCGTGCCTTGCGAATCTCAAGCATAATCGCGCGTTTATCATCGGTGACGTACACTTCTACTGGATATCGATCGTCGGGCGTGTACGCGAGCTCGCGATCAATGACGGCGAGCGAATCCTCTGGTTGCAGTAATATCCCACCGCGACTGAATTCATAATGTAGATGCTTATCCGCGTATCCGGTCGGTATGTTCACCGCAATATACACCGAACGAAGGCTCTGCGCCCACATGTAATGCTTGGCCAGACGAATGTCGTACACGTGTCTGTGGCGACCATCCGGATGGTACACCTCGGCGGCAATTTCTTTAAACGTCCGCGAATCCTTCAACTCGTGTTCATTTCTATAATTCGGTGTCTCTCGCATGGCACGTTCGGCGTCTTCTCTAATTTTATTCTCCAACTCCTTCTTTCCGAGCTGGCGCGCCATGTGCCCTTCGACGTGCTGCACGGGCCAATGTAAGCCGACGTCGCCCTTCCAATGCATCTTGCGTTCACAGAAATCACAATACAACGCCGTACACGCGTAACACACTCGTGTGCTCGGTCTTCCACACACTTCACATAACGTCACTAACTGTGTGTCGCCGCAGATTGTTCCGAGCCCGAGTCGCTCGATGTCATCGAGTAAGACATCCTCACCGCCTGGCGCGCGTTGCGTGACGCCGCGAATGTACCTGTACTGGATCTCTGTCATCAACGAGTCATACGTCCGTCGCTTCGCGGGATCACTCAGCACCTCGTATGCTTTACGAACTTTCGCAAATGTTCTCGCATCGCCACCCTTATCGGGGTGATGCTCGCGTGCGGCGCGAATGAATGCAGACTTGAGCTCATCCCGCGTGGCTTCGCGGCGCACGCCGAGCGCCGCGTAGTGCGCATCGCCCCGTAAATCATCCACGTCGTCCCATACCGAGCGTTTGCGCGCGTCATATGCGGTCTTGGCGCCGTCGTCGTTGTCGTCGTTCGTAGGCGCGGAGACCATCGCGCGCGTTGCGCAGTGTGGCGCCATGCATGTTGATTTTGAGCGTTTTTTTTTGCGTTTTTCTACTAGAGTCGTTGTTGCAATGTACACGGCGTCTGGAAGACAATGGCGCGTGATTTCAGCGCCCGCCAGATATCTATGGTGATGGAACAAATGTCTATGTATGCATGCATGAGTGCATGCACGCGTCTGGTCTATTTTTGATTGTACAGGCCTTGTAAGAACGCGCACACTTCGACGTACTCGCCTTCGGAGAAATCTGTCGATTGCTCCTGCACGACGTCGAGGATTTTAAACAACAGTTTCTGCTCTTTGGGGTTTAATTTCTTGCCGAGGACGGTGTCGCCGTACATGTCTTGATAACGCACGAGCGCGAGTAAGGCTTGTCTACACGGACCATGCGCCGTGGCTAGTAAAGCTCGAATATCGTGAGGCGCGGCGAATTGAAATCCGAAATTCATGCACTCGAGCGAGCCAACGCGAACGGCTTGCGGAAGGAATCGAGCATCGAGAAAGTCCGCTACTTCGTCTGGAGCGATGTCGCGCAAGAGCATGTTGCATATCTCAACAGATTTGACACGCGCGGCTTCGACAAAGCAGTCAGCGTGCACTGGGCACCCTTTCTGGATCAAGAAGCGTACAATCGGTTCGGCGCCCGCATTTGGAACCTTTGAAATCGCGCGGACGAGAACGTGATGGTTCATCGGACACTTTCGATCCACGAGCGCCTCAACCAATGCATAGTTTGCCGACTCGGCGACGAGTGTCAACACGTCAGCGCTCAACTCACAATGATTGATGAGAAATTTCTCTCGCGGGCCGTAATGCGTCCCGCTTTGGTACATAAAACTGTTGAAACGGATGCGATCATTCTCGCCGCAATTTTGCAAAAACTCGATAACCTCAGACGTACTCCACGGTAATGCATCGACACCGCACGAGTTTTTCAAGAACTGAAGTCGTGCCAATGTGATATCCTGCGAGTATCCTGAGCGGTCGAGAGACAGGAGTTTCCGCATCGCGAACATCGTCTGATTACCGCGCCGAGTCAACGCGTAATGCAAACACGGGTAGTGCTTAAACTTGCCCACGAATTCAACACTCTTCTCACCATACAACTTGTAGCAGCTGTCCTCTAACAACTTGTAGCAGCTGTCCTCTAACGCAATCAATTTCGCTATGTTTTCATCATCCCATGGTACGTTCATCTTTTCATGCACGTGCTGCAAAAGCGGTAAATCTCCGAGCGCAAAGGCGAGGAGCACAAAATGCGGCAAATAAAATGCGATGAATTTTTCACCAAGTCGCGCAAACATCGCTTTAAACTCATCCAAAGTCTCCATCGGTGCGTCAGCATCGAACGGCGGCGCGTTCGGCAGTTTCAACTGATGCATGGTCAAGAACTCTACCATTTTCGTCTGCCTAGAAGCCGCAGCTGCGGTGAACACTTTCTTGATGTCTTCCTCGTCCACGTAGCGGCGCTCGAGCAGGTGCCGCGTGACGTCAAAGTGGCTCGCGCACGCCGCCGCGATCACGTGATCCACATCCAACCGCGCGCCTCGCTCTTCACACCACTGAATACTCGTCAAGTCGCCACGTTTGCAGCAATCACGCAGGGCGTCGAGAATCTCCTCATCACACGTCCACGAGGACCGTCGATCATACAAAAACTTCACGCAGTCGAGATGTCCGCGACGCAACGCCTCCGCAGTAGCCGATTTACGGAA
>Ga0255752_10003981_pt1 | contig 15116 bp, 18 predicted proteins | sample 011ome_25_FD_179952 | JGI IMG/M metagenome (GOLD analysis project Ga0255752, IMG submission 179952) | Coastal salt marsh microbial communities from the Groves Creek Marsh, Skidaway Island, Georgia - 011512CT metaG (version 2) | ecosystem: Environmental > Aquatic > Marine > Intertidal zone >...
TGAAGTTGTATTAAGTGGTGACCCAGGAGCAACTGGTGCAACTGTTGTACTTAAGTTCATCGGTGTTGCTGGTTCTTCAGACGCTAGTTAATAAATAATTCTTGTGGGCCTTCGGGCCCACATAAAAATTTAAGGAGAAAAACTTATGGCATCAAAAGGTGATATACAAGCTACAAGATCAACTGCAGCAGCAGGTGCTACTGCAATTGTTGCACAACCAATAAGACTAAGAGGTATTATAATTGCTTCTGATGGTGTTGGTGCAGGTGTTTTAGAACTTACAACTACTTCAAATTCAGGAACTACATTATTTATTGGTGATGTTCCAAACGGAGATGTAATTAATTTATCTTTTCCAGAAGATGGAATTTTATTTCCAAAAGGAATTTATTGTAAAACTAAAACAAACATTGCAGCTTATACATTATTAACAGATAAATATTCTGGTCCTAGTTTATCAGCTTAGGAGGATAAATGGCTAATACTACCTCTGGAACAACTACGTTCGACAAAACTTTTTCTATTGATGAAATAATAGAAGAGGCTTACGAACGACTTGGCGTACAAGGAGTTTCTGGTAATCAATTAAGAATGGCCAGAAGATCTTTAAATATTATGCTTCAAGAATGGGGTAATAGAGGTATTCATTATTGGGAAATAGCAGATACTAATATTGTCCTTGTTCAAGGACAAGCTGAATATGATTTTTTTAGAGCAAGTAGTGATGGAACTAGTGCAACTACAGCTCCAACAAATGGTATTTATGGAATGTCAGATATTTTGGAAGCTCAATTAAGACAAAATTACAATACTACAAATCAATCTGATTCACCAATGGTTAAAGTGGCTAGATCTGATTATGCTAATTTTTCAAATAAATTATCACAAGGGACACCTAATCAATATTGGGTTGAAAGATTTATTGATAAAGTAAGAGTACATATTTATCCAACCCCCGATTCTACAAATGCATCAAATTATATGCACATGTATTATATAAATAGAATACAAGACGTCGGAGATTATACTAATGCAACCGATGTACCATTTAGATTTGTTGCATGTATGGTAGCTGGATTAGCTTATTATTTATCTATGAAAATTAATCCGCAATTAATGCAACCTATGAAACTTGTATACGAAGATGAATTTCAAAGAGCCTTACAAGAAGATGGTTCTGATTCTAGTACTTTTATAACACCTAAAGTTTATTACCCAGGAACATAATGGCAAAATTCGCATCAGGTAAATACGCAAGAGCAATTTCTGATAGATCAGGAATGGAATTTCCATATCAAGAAATGGTTAAAGAATGGAATGGTTCCTTGGTCCATGTTTCTGAGTTCGAGCCTAAGCAACCACAATTAGAACCTAAACCACACGGAGCAGATGGAATAGCTTTACCACAAGTAAGAATAGCGAGAACAGAACCAAGCACCACGGTCATGTTACCAGAAAATCCATTTACAACTTATCAAGCTGGCTCATCAATTATAAATGTTTATGCTCCCGGTCATGGTTTAACTGATTCAACAGTTTATGTATTTAGAGGACCTTCAACAATTTCAGGAGACTACGCAGATCCTAATGACTTTGATGGGATTACAGGAGCAAATATTGCAAACGCTGCAGGCTATACAATTAGAACAGGACAATATATAAATGGTGCAAGAGATGCATCAACGGATTATTTAGCAACAAATTTTTTCTATTTTACAGTTGATACAGATACTGCTACAAGTGGTAATATAAAAGGAGGAGGTTATGGGTGTTCAGTAGGACCTGTAACAATACAAGCATGATAACACATTTTTTAAATTGGATTAGAAATATATTTAAACCTGAAAGACAGGATCCTCATTTAGTTTTGTATGAGGAAGTAAAACCAAAACATTGTATTGAGCATACAAGATACAAAAAATCTTGCAAAGCTTGTCAGGAGATAGTTAAATAATGACTGGATTTACATACGCAACATTAACAACTGCAATTCAAAATTACACTGAAGTAGATAGTAATGTTTTAACTTCTACTGTTACAGATGAAATTATTGAAAATGCTGAATTTAGAATTTTAAGAGATGTGCCTATTGATGCGTATAAAAAACAATCAATTGGTAATTTAGTTACTGGTCAAACAACAATAAACGTGCCGGCTAAAACTTTATTTGTAAAAGGTGTACAAGTTTATAATTCAACTTCTGTATCTACAGGAACTAATTCTTGGTTAGAAAAGAAAGATGAATCATATTTACAAGAATTTGCACCCGCAGAAACCGCTACAGGTTTTCCAAAATACTATGCTATGTTTGGTGGAGCAACTGGGGTAACCGATACTACATCAGGAAGACTATTTTTAGCTCCTGCTCCAGACGATACTTATGTATTCAAAATACACTATGAAGCTATTCCTGATGGATTATCTAGCGGAAACACAACAACTTATATTAGTCAATATTTTCCTAATGGCTTATTATATGCATGTTTAGTAGAAGCATATGGATATTTAAAAGGTCCAATGGATATGTTGACATTATACGAAAATAAGTATACACAGGAAGTACAAAAGTTTGCGGGAGAGCAACTTGGTAGACGTAAAAGAGACGATTACACAGATGGTACTGTACGTATTCCAATTTCTTCACCGTCACCGTAATAGGAGAAAAAAATTATGGCAATTACATCAGCAGTTTGTTCAAGTTTTAAACAAGAACTTTTACAAGGTAAACACGATTTTGATTCATCAGGTGGAGACACTTTTAAAATTGCACTTTATACAAGTTCAGCAACTTTAGGTGCAGCAACAACTGATTACTCAGCAACAAATGAAATTACAAATGATGCAGGATCTGCTTATGTTGCAGGTGGTGCTACATTAACTAATGCTGGAGTATCTTTATCGGGTACAACTGCATTTACAGACTTTGATGATGTTTCTTATTCATCAGCTTCTTTTACTGCAAACGGTGCTTTAATTTACAACACAACAACGGATGGTGGTACAGGTACTACTGAAGCGGTTTGTGTAATAGCATTCGGTGGTGACAAGACTGCAACTAACGGAACTTTCACAATTCAATTTCCTACAGCAGACGCTAGTAACGCAATCCTAAGATTAGCATAGGAGTAACCCATGTCGGGATGGGGTCGATTTACCTGGGGCCAAGCCTACTGGGGTGAAGACCAAACTTTAGCTACAGGTTGGGGTGCAAAATCCTGGGGCACTGGTGAATGGGGAAATCTCGCAGACGAAACGGTTACATTAACCGGTCAATCAATATCTTCAAATGTTGGATCAATAACTGTCACTGGTACAGGTGTTGTTGATTTAGTTGGAGTTGAAACTACATCTAATGTTGGATCATTAACTATTACTGCTAATGCAGATGTTTTACCTTCAGGTGTTTCGTTTACAGGAAATGTTGGATCACTTACAACTGAAATAGGAGTAGGTGTTGAACTAATAGGTCAAGAAGTTGCAAGTGCATTAGGAGTTATTACTCCTGCAGATCAAGTTATGGGTCTGACAGGTTTAGAATTTAATGTAGAACAAGGTACAGCTGTCGCACCAAACGAAGATGTATCATTAACCGGAGTTGAATTTACATCAGCTTTAGGTACCCCTACAATAGATGTGGTAACGGTTGTCGAACCAACCGGGTTAGAAATAACTTCTGAACAAGGTACAGCAATTGCACCAAACAACTCTGTAACATTACAGGGTCAAGAATCAGAGTTTACTTTAGGTCAACTTGTTGGATTAGGTTCATCAGTCGTTAATTTAGAAGGTCAATCTGTTACATCTACAGTTGGAAGTATTGATCCAGCAGATCAAGTAATGGGTCTAACAGGAGTTTCTTTCAGCTCTAGTGTAGGATCAATAAGTGTTGAGGATCAAGTTGTTGGATTACAAGGATTTGAAATAACAGCGTCCGTAGGTGCTCCTTTTATTATACATTATCAGGATGTTGACACAGGCTCAAATACCAACTATAGTGGAGTTTCAACAGGATCAAATACAAGTTATTCTAATGTTGCAACTGGATCAAATACAAGTTATAGTGACGCTGCATAGGAGATAAAATTTATGGCATCAACCTACAATGAACTAGGTATAGAACTTATGGCAACTGGCGAAAATGCCGGTACATGGGGAACTAAAACAAATACAAACTTAGATATTATTCAACAAGCTATTGCAGGTTATGTAGCGCAAGCAGTAACTGATGGTGGTACAACAGCTTTAACAATTACAGATGGATCAACTTCAACATCTGTTGCAAGAAATATCGTAATAAAATTAACAGGTGCACTAACAGGTACATCAACTGTAACCGTACCAGACTCAGTAGAAAAATTATACATTGTAGAAAATGCAACAACTGGTTCTCAAACAGTTACATTTAAAACTGCATCTGGAACAGGTGTAGATTTTACATCAACAGGATTTAAATTTTTATATTCAGATGGAACTAATATAAACGAAATTACTTTAGCTTCCCCTCCAGGTGGATCTGATACACAAATTCAATTTAACTCAGGTGGAACTTCTTTTGGTGGTTCTGCAAATTTAACTTGGGATGGAACTAACGTTACAATTGATGCAGAAGGTGCAATAAGATTAGGAGATAATGCTGGAAGTGCATATGTTGGTTTAAAAGCACCTACAACTATCACAGGCGATACAGCTTACACATTAACACTCCCTGTTGCTACAGGAAGTGCAGATCAAATTTTAGTTACAGATGGTTCTGGAAATTTATCATTTACAGATAATTCTGGTGGTACATCTTGGCAAGCAGTTAAAACAACTGCGTTTACAGCAGTTGCAGGTGAAGGATATTTTATAAATACAACAAGTGGCGCTATTACAATGACACTACCTGCTTCACCAACTTTAGGTGATGAAGTATCATTCGTGGATTACGCAGGAACATTCGATACAAATAATTTAACAATCGGAAGAAATTCAGAAAATATACAAGGCTCTGCAGCCGACTTAACAGTTTCAGTGGAAAGGGCAGCCAATACTTTGGTCTATACAGATGGAACTCAAGGTTGGTTGTTAAAGGCTAAGTAATATGTCCACTTATAAGAAAGAAGTTGGAACTGCGGTTCAAAACGCTGCTGGTACTTTATCAGGAGTTGTCGAAGGACAATTATGGTACGATAGCACTGCAGCTTCATTCAAGTATCAATATCCTAATGTGACTTCAGCTGGGGCTTGGAGTACGGGTGGAAATATGAATACTGCAAGATATATTCTTGGAGGAGCTGTTCAAGGCACACAAGACGCAGGCCTTGGATTTGGAGGTTATCAACCGCCTCCAGGTTTTAATAATATAGCTGCAACGGAATCTTATAATGGGGCAAGTTGGACAGAAGTAAATGATTTAAATACTGGAAAAGCTTATATGGCAGCAGCAGGAAATCAAGGTGCAGCGATAACTATAGGAGGACAATTAACAGGAGGTAATACTCCAATAAGTGAAACAGAGTCTTGGAATGGAACTAGTTGGACTGAAGTCAATGATTTAAACACTGCACGATCAGGTTTAGCAGGAGCAGGATCACAAACTTCCGCTTTAGCTTTTGGAGGTGAAAATCCTCCAGGTTTAACAGGTGTAACAGAATCTTGGAATGGAACTAGCTGGACAACAAATCCAGCAACTATGAATACTGCTAGAAGATTTTTGGCTGGAAGTGGAGATGATAATACTACTGCACTTGCATTTGGTGGTCAAACTCCATCAACAACAGGTGAAACAGAATCTTGGAATGGAACCAGTTGGACAGAAGTAAATGATTTGAACACAGCAAGAGATGGACTCGGAGGTTTTGGTAGTTCAACTGCTGCTTTAGCTTTTGGTGGTAGAAATCCATCTGTACAAGCCGTAACTGAAATATGGAATGGTACGAGTTGGAGTGAGGACACAGATTTAAGCACAGCAAGAATGTTTCTTGCTGGAGGAGGAACATCTACATCTGGTTTAGCTTTCGCAGGTTATAATGGAACTGCTCTTACAGCCGCAACCGAAGAATGGTTAGGTGCAGGCCAGCCAGTAGGTGCTTGGTCTACAGGTGGAAGTTTGAATACACAAAAACAAAATATGGTAGGTGTTGGTACAGCTCAAACAGCTGCATTATCTATAGGTGGAGAAATTCCACCATCAAATACTAAAACAGGTCAAACTGAATTATACGATGGAACTTCTTGGACTGAACTAAATGACTTAAATACTGCAAGAGCAAAAGGGGCTGGAGGTGGAACCTCTACAGCTGCCTTAACATTTGGAGGTTCAACACCAACTATTACAGCAGTAACAGAATCTTGGAATGGATCTGCTTGGACAGAAGTTAATGATTTAAATCAAGCAAGACAACTTGTAGCTGGTTGTGGTGCTAATAATACAGCATGTTTAGCTTTTGGTGGAGAAGATCCAGGAACAGCTAATTTTGCTTTAACAGAACTTTGGAATGGCACTAGCTGGACTGAAGTTGCAGATTTAAACACTGCAAGAAATAATTTACCTGGTTCAGGAACTTCTACATCAGCTTTAGGTTCTGGAGGATACGTACAAGGTGGAACTGCTAACGTAGGTATAACAGAAAGTTGGAATGGAACTTCGTGGACAGAAGTAAATGACTTAAACACTGCAAGAAGTGGAGCTGGATCAGCTGGAGCTAGTAATACAGCAGTTTTAGCATTTGGTGGTTATGGACCTGGTGGAGATCAAGCTGTTACAGAAGAGTGGAATGGAGCAAGTTGGACAGAGGTTGCAGATTTATCTTCAGGTCGACAAAGACCTGCTGGAGCTGGAACAACAACAGCTGGATTATCATTTGGCGGTGGAACAAACCCTGGAACATCTTTAACAGCAACAGAAGAGTGGAATAATCCATCAAATACTGTTAAAACAATAACAACAAGTTAAAATTAATAAGGAGGAAACTATGGCAAAAACATATCAATACTGTGTAGCAGAAAACTGGGGAAAAGGATTCATCAATCACGATGAGTCTTTTAGAATCACTTTTCAAAGCTTCCCTGGAAATGTTTGGCAAGTTCCTGCATACAATAAGCACGCTAATTTATGGATTGCTAAAGTTGCTGGAGTTGTTAAAACAAGAGACGAGGCACAAGCTATTGTTGATGCTGAGGTTCAAGCAGCACAAGCTGCGTGGGACGCTTTACCTGATGCTGAAAAAGCACCAGCTGTAGAGAATAACACAAGACCTACAGACATAACATTGGGAGAATAAATTTTAAATGGCTGAATATAAAGGCATACACGGGACTAAGATCCAGAACTATACAACGGATCCTGATAATCCGATTACAGGACAGGTGTGGTATAACGAGACTTCACAGACAATGAAGTTTCAGTATCCTACCACTACGTCTGCTTGGAGCACGGGTGGGAATTTAAATACTGCTAGAAGATCAGGTCAAAGTGCAGGTACACAAACTGCAGGTTTATTTTTTGGTGGAGTTACTCCTTCTTATACAGCAGCAGTCGAATCTTATGATGGATCCTCTTGGACAACTCTTCCTGCAACAATGAATAGTGCTAGACAAGGTATGGCAGGAGGTGGAACACAGACATCTGCTATAGGTGCAGGAGGTTATAGCCCACCAGCTCCTGGAGTAAGAACTCTTACAGAATCTTGGAATGGAACAGCCTTTACAGAAGTTGCAGACTTAGGAACTGCTAGATACAGATTTGGAGGATTAGCACCTGATAATACATCAGCATTAGTTTTTGGAGGTAATACCACTCCAGGTATCACTCGTAGAGCACAAACAGAATCTTGGAATGGTTCAGCTTGGACAGAAGTAAATGACTTAAACACTGCACGATATGGATTAAGAGGTGCAGGTGTTCCAGGCTCTGCATTAGCTTTTGGTGGAGATAATGCTGTTCCTGCTTCTACAGGAGAAACAGAATCTTGGAATGGAACTAGCTGGACTGAGGTGGCAGATTTAAATACTGCAAGACAATCTTTAGGTGCTGCTGGGACTAGCAATACTGCAAGTTTAGCTTTTGGAGGTGCGTCACCTAACTTATCAGTAACAGAATCTTGGGATGGTACTAGTTGGACTGAAATTGTAGATATGGCTACAGGTAGAGAATATCCTTCAGGATCAGGAACTCAAGCAGCTGCATTAGCAACTGGAGGAAGAGTAGGGGGAACTGTATCATCAGCAACTGAAGAATTTAATTCAGGTATCCCAGTCGGGGCTTGGTCTACGGGTGGATCTATGAATACTGCGAGATATAATTTAGGACAAGCAGGAACTGATAATACAGCTGCATTAGCCTTTGGTGGTAATCCTGGAGGTACACCAGAAATATTTGATGGAACTGAATTATATGACGGCTCAAGTTGGACAGAAGTTAATAATTTAAACACAGCAAGAGAGGCTCTTGCAGGAGCTGGAACAGAAACAGCAGCATTAGCTTTTGGTGGAGGTTTACAACCAGGAAATACTGGTGCAACTGAATCTTGGAATGGTACAAGTTGGACAACTGTCCCAGCTACTTTAAATAGAAGTAATACACAATCACTTCAAGGAGGAGGTACTAACACATCAGCTTTAGCGTTTGGTGGATCAGGGCCAACTGGTGAAACAGAATCTTACAATGGAACAGCGTGGACTGAATTAGCAGATTTAAATACATCAAGAGTAAATACATCTGGATTTGGTTTAAGTAACACAAATGCGTTATGTGTTGGTGGAGAAACACCACCTATAACAGCAGTTGTAGAATCTTGGAATGGTACCAGTTGGACTGAGGTTACAGATCTAAATACAGCTAGAGATGGACTGGCATCTACTGGAGTAGATAATACTTCTGGAATAGCGTTTGGAGGGAGAACTCCTTCCGTTTCTACTGTAACAGAAGAATGGAATGGTACATCTTGGACAGAAACATCAGATTTATCGACTGCAAGAGGTTTTTTAAGTGGAGCCGGTACATCCGCTTCTGCTTTGGCTTTTGGTGGTTTATCACCTGCTGTATCATCAGCAACCGAAGAATGGACAAAACCTGCATTTACAGTTAAAACAATAACATCGAGTTAATTATGGCAACATATAAAGAAATTTTTGGAACTAATATTGAGGTCTTAGCATCGGATCCAGCAAATTCTGTTCAAGGACAAGTTTGGTATAACTCAACGGATAATGTGGTTAAGGGTGCAGCGGCTACGACTGCTGGAGCGTGGGCGACTGGAAATGATATGAATACAGGTAGAGCTGCTGTGGGATCAGCTGGAACATATGATACAGCTTTAGGTTTTGGAGGTTATGCTCCTTCTTCATTTAGGTCTTTAACAGAATCCTATAATGGAACTAACTGGACTGAAGTCGCAGACTTAAATACTGCTAGAGGTTTTTTAGGTGGAGCTGGAACACAAACTGCAGCTTTAGCTTTTGGTGGAAATACTCCACCAACAACAGGTGCAACAGAATCTTGGAATGGAAGTAGTTGGACGGAGGTTGCAGATTTAAATACTGGTAGATATGAAGTAGGTGGAGCTGGAACAACTAATACAGCTGCATTAGCATTTGGTGGAAACCCAAGTCAAACAGTTACAGAGTCTTGGAATGGTTCAGCTTGGACTGAAGTTTCAGATTTAAATTCTGGTCGACAAAGTTTAGTGGGTAATGGGCCAAACACTAATTTGGTAGCTTTTGGTGGTGCTACTCCAGGGCCTGGTACTCAAGTTACTTTAACTGAATCTTGGAATGGTTCTTCTTGGACTGAAGTAAACGATTTAAATACGGCAAGAAGAGATGCAGCAAATTGCATAGGAACTGATAGTACTTCAGCATTATGTGCTGGTGGTGCTACTCCTGCATATATAGCAAACGTTGAAGAATGGGATGGAACATCTTGGACAGAAACAACTGATCTGTCTAGAAGTTCTGGAAGAGCTAATCAAGGAGCAACTGGAACAACTGCAGCAGCTTTAGTTTTTGGTGGAGTAGGCCCTGCTTATGCAGCTACTACCGAAGAATGGACAGGAGCAGGATCTCCATTAACTGTTACTTTCACAGACAGTTAAGCCTTGTAATATCTTTTAAATAAGATATATAAATACAAAACATAAAGGATTAAAGATGACTAATAAAAAAGACGTAAAAGATATTATTCAAAAAGAAGAAATTCATTTAAATAATTTATTAGAACCAAAAGACCTGCAAGATTTTAAAGGTATGGTTGATGAGTTAAGAGACACTTGGACTAAAAAACAAATGTTTCGAACAGAAACCGAAGCAAGATTTTCGGTACTTCAAGACAATCGATACCCAACTAAAGCTGCAAAATACTGGCAGTGTGTTAGAGAACAATCTTCTTATCTAGATAACCTTATGACGTTGTCATTTGATTATAGAAGAAATGAAGCAAAAATTACTTGGTTAGAAAAGAAAATAGATAAAGAAGAAGATGAATATAAAAGAACTAAATACGAAATAGATTTAGATGAATGTAGATTTGCTAAAGCATCTATGGAAAAAGTTGCAAAACATAGAATGCGAGAAATCAAAATGTGGTCTAAATTGAAAAAAGAATTTAATGATGGATCGTTTAATGATAAAGATGTAAACCAACATCAATTAGAATCGTATGGATTACAATACTTTGAGAAAGCTAAAACACTTAATGAGCATTCATCAGAGTCTGAGAAGTTTAATATCTTAGGTCAGTTACAATCTCTTCAAAGAATTAAGAAATCAGGTGAATTAGAAAGTAGTTATAAAGAGCAAGAGAAATTAACTCAAGATGGGAAACCAAAAACGTAAATTATTTTTTCTTGTAGCACTACCTAGATCTGGAAATACTTTACTCGCATCAATCTTAAATCAAAATCCAGACATAGCTGCAACTGCTAATTCGATGACATTAGAGATAATGAAAGAATTATTTCTATTAAAAAAAACCGATGTATTTAAAAATTATCCAGATCATAAATCATTAAACAATGTATTAAATACAGTTTTTGATAATTACTATAAAGACTGGCCTCAAAAAATTATTGTTGATAGAGGCCCTGTGACTACACCAGGTAATATGAATGTTATGGAACAACATTTTGGCAATCGGTTTAAAGTAATTGTTTTGTTAAGAGATTTAATGGATGTATTAGCCTCTTTTGTTAAATGGTTTGAGAATGAACCCACTGCATATCCAAATCAATATGGAAAAAATATAGAAGAAAAATTATGGGTTTTAATGCAGGATAATGGTGTTATTGCTAAAGAATTAAAAGCTATACAAAATGCATTTAGATTTAAAAATCTAAAACACTTTAAATATGAAAATATTTGTCATTTTATTAAGTATGATGATTTAGTTAAAAATCCACAACAAACTATTAACAATTTATATCAGTTTTTAGACGAGCCTTTATATCCACATCAGTTTTCAAACTTGAAACAATTTAAATTAAATGGTATAGGCTATGACGATAAAGAGCTTGGAAATAATTTACATATGATACGAACAGAAGTAAGAAAGGAAGACAATCTTTATAAATCTATGATACCAAAAAGTATAGTAGATGCATATGGACATATTACATTCTAATGAATTTTGATTTTGTATTTCTAGGTCAATCAATATTAAAGTATCAAGTACCATTAGATATTTTTCATTCGATTAACCATATTTATGAAAGTAATTTTCATAATCTACATCCTGCTAATAAACAATTAGTTGGTAAAATACAAAATGAACATTCATTGTTTTATAATGGTAATGATGAGTCTAAGGTAAAAAGACATAATATATTACCAAGAGATGTCACTAATTATTTTTTAGAAATATTTAAACATTATTTAGCTTTTAATAAAATTAGAGATTATGAACTCCATTTAAATTCTATATGGGTGAATGAAATGAAACAGCACGAGTATAATCCTGCACACATTCATAGAGGAACTTTATTTACAGGTCTATCATCAGTAATGGTTTTAAAATTACCATCAACCTATGGTCGAGAATATTCAAATGACCAAATTCCACAAAATGGAAGACTTCAAATACTAGGTGCAGCTAATGGTCAGTTTGCAAAAATAGATTATCAACCCCCAATGAATTTAAGAGATTTTTATGTATTTCCATATGATATGAGACACTGTGTATATCCATTCAATGGAACTTTAGAGACAAGAAGAACGTTAGCTGCAAACTGTGATGTACAGTTTGATCCAATTAAAAATAGAGGAGCAATATGATAATAACTGAACCTAAATGGAAATCGTATGTAGTTGAAACAACGGGGCCAATATTTACACCTGAACAATGTAAAATGATTATAGAAGCAGGAAGATCAGAGCCTAAACAAACTGGACAAGTGGGCGGTGGATCAGGTGGTACGGTTGATACTAAAACTAGAACCTCACATATCAGCTGGATTCCATTTAAGAAAATGTTGGATATGTATAAAGACATAGAAAAATTAATGCAGAAAACAAATAGAAATCATTTTGGATTTGATGGAATGACTTTAACAGAACCTGCACAATATACAGAATATCCTGAAGGTGGATTTTATGATTGGCATATAGATTCAGATATTAACTGTGCACACGAACCCCCAGTTAGAAAAATATCCATGACTTGTTTATTATCTCCTGAGTCGGAATTTGAAGGTGGAGATTTAGAAGTTATGTCAGAAGGTAAAGTTGCAAAATTGAAACAAGGTCAAATAGTTTTCTTTGCATCGTTTGTAAGACATAGAGTAAAACCAGTTATTAAAGGTAATAGAAAATCATTAGTAATGTGGTTTGGAGGAACACCATTAAGATAATGTTTAGAGAACTTCATTTTCCAACACCGATTTATATTGCAGATATAAAACATCCAACTCTAAATAAAGATTTAGAACGAGATATTATGAATTGGATGAATCAAGATAAAGGTGTAACTAGAACTAATGTAAAAGGTTGGCATTCAACAACTGATATGCATTTAAGACCAGAATATAAAAATTTAGTTGATATGTTATATGAAGCTCAAAAAACTATTTACGATCAAGAGCATTTAGAAAGTGAACCTTTCTTAGGCAATATGTGGGCAAATGTAAATCCTCCTGGAGGAATGAATAGAGCTCATCAACATCCAAACTCATTATGGTCTGGTGTCTATTATGTAAAAGCACCTAAGAACTCTGGACATTTAAAAGTCGATGATCCAAGATCCTCAGCTTCTATGATACGACCAAAACAAAAACCAGGACAACTTCCACCAAGACTCTATAGAGAAACTCATTATGAACCTATAGATGGAAGACTCATTATGTTTCCATCTTGGTTAATGCATTGTGTGGATCCTAATGAATCGAATGAAATTAGAATATCGGTATCCTTTAATTTTTTACAGAAAGGTATGTTTGTATGACATTTCAACAACAAAAATATCAAGTCATTAAAAATGCAGCTAGTTATGAGTTGTCTAACTTTATACTGAATTACTTTTTACTTAAAAGAGATGCTGTACATTTTATGTACAAAAACAATATTCACTCTCAATCTCCAATGTTAGGAACTTGGGGAGATACACAAATACCTAATACCTTTTCTTGTTATGGTGATTTTGTAATGGAAACCTTATTAGTCAAAATGTTACCTGTAATGAAACAACATACTAATTTAGATTTAATTCCAACCTACTCTTATGCAAGAGCTTATAAAAGAGGAGATAAATTAAGAAGACATAAAGATAGACCTAGTTGCGAGATATCTTGCACCTTAAACTTAGGCGGTGATCCATGGCCAATATTTATAGATGGTACAGGAGCTAATTCAGTTATTGACGAATATAAAGAAATACATAAACCAGACGCTCCAGCAGGCACAAAGGTATTGCTTGATGTAGGCGATATGTTAGTATATAGTGGCTGTGAACTCGAACATTGGCGAGAGCCTTTTGACGGGAACATTTGCGGCCAAGTATTTTTACACTATAATCATGTGAATGGCCCATTTGCTGATAAAAACAGATTTGACGGAAGACCTATGTTAGGTCTACCATCATTTGTAAAATAGTATTATAATGGAGCCATATGCTACAAAAGATAGGTTTTCAACCAGGGTTCAATAAACAGATTACAGAAACCACAGCCGAAGGACAATGGGTTGGTGGGGATAATGTACGTTTTAGATATGGTACACCTGAAAAGATAGGTGGATGGTCACAGTTAGGTGAGAGTAAATTAACCGGTGCAGCCAGAGCCTTGCATCATGTCGTTAATAATTCAGGTACTAAATTTGCAATCATAGGAACCAATAGAATATTATACGCTTACACAGGTGGTATATTTTATGACATTAGTCCAATTAAAACTACAACTACATTAACAAATGCATTTACCACAGTTAATGGTTCAACATCCGTTACAATTACATTTAGTACAGATCACGGAATAAATGTAAATGACATTATCCTTTTAGATAATTTTACAGCAATCACTGGATCAGATTATACCGCAGCAGATTTTGATGATAAAAAATTTATGGTTACATCTATACCAACAGCTACTACTTTAACTATTACAATGCCTACAGCTGAAACAGGTGCAGGTGCAACTTTATCTGGAGGAATAAGAGTACAGCATTATTATCCTGTAGGACCTGCTCAACAGTTACCGGGATTTGGTTATGGATTAGGTCAATGGGGTGGAACAGTATCCGGTGAAGCAACAACTACTTTAGTAAATTCAATTAACGCTGTTCAAACAACAGGTATTGAATTAACAGATGCATCGCAATTTCCAACATCAGGTACAAACTATATTCAAATAGGAACAGAAGAAATATCTTATACTGGTATTACATCAGGTGTTTTATCAGGTGTTACAAGAGGTGTAAGAAATACAACAGCTGCAACTCACAATGCAGGAGATACAATTACAAATACATCTGATTACATTGGGTGGGGTGAAGCAGCATCAGGGGACTTTGTAGTTGATCCTGGTCACTGGAGTATTGATAATTTTGGTGCAAAAGTAATTGCATTAATTCATGATGCACAATGTTTTGAATGGGATTCAAATGCTACTAATGCAACAGCAACAAGAGCAACTATTATATCAGGTGCACCAACA
>Ga0255752_10003982_pt1 | contig 15111 bp, 15 predicted proteins | sample 011ome_25_FD_179952 | JGI IMG/M metagenome (GOLD analysis project Ga0255752, IMG submission 179952) | Coastal salt marsh microbial communities from the Groves Creek Marsh, Skidaway Island, Georgia - 011512CT metaG (version 2) | ecosystem: Environmental > Aquatic > Marine > Intertidal zone >...
TGATGAACCCTAACCACTTTCTGAGTGTCTCCATCGAATACCTCTTTCACCGCCGAGATGGCTGGGACGAGCACTCTGGCATCGGCAAGACGATGGTGTCCTCCTCGATGATCAATTTGGTGGCAGAGGACCTGGGACGAAAGCTGATCGAAGTTCCAGTTGGCTTCAAATGGTTTGTTCCAGGACTTGTCTCGGGCGAAGTTGCCTTCGGAGGCGAGGAGAGTGCCGGCGCCTCCTTCCTCAGAAAAGATGGTCAACCCTGGTCCACGGACAAAGATGGCTTGATCATGTGTCTGCTCGCAGCTGAGATGGAAGCCGTCACTGGTCTTAGCCCGTCAGAGCGCTATGCAGAACTCACCAAGCGCCACGGCGAACCCCACTACAAGCGCGTGGACGCCCCAGCAGATCTTGAGAAAAAGGCAAAGCTAGCGAAGCTTTCGGAGAAAGATGTTGCAGCTTCTGAGCTTGCGGGTGACGCCATCACAAACATTGAGACCAAGGCAAGTTCTGGTGGTGCACTGGGTGGAGTAAAGGTTTCGACCGAGAAGTCCTGGTTTGCGGCAAGACCCTCTGGAACAGAGAACGTCTACAAAATTTATGCCGAGTCCTTCAAAGGGTCCGAGCACCTGGAGCAGGTTCTTGAGCAGGCTCAGTCGATTGTCGACTCAGCAATCTCCGTGTAGTTCTCTGCTGCAGGAAACCCCCAGAAGTCTTCAAGAGTATGTATTCCATTATTGGCATACATTCTTGCAATCTCCATGCCCACATATCTCAGGTGCCAGGGTTCATAGGTATAGCCAGTGATAGATGTCGTGTCGCGTTCGTACCTGACGATGTAGCCAAACTTCCAGGAGTTTTCGGCAATCCACTTTCCGGCCTCGGTGTCTCCAAAGCACTGCATGATCGCACAGCCTTGAGCCGGAACTGAGACATCTACCGCAAGCCCGGTCTGGTGTTCAGAATGGCCAGCCTTCGCACTTCGAACCAGAGCCTCGGCCTCCCCGTATTGTTCGACTTTGTCGACAAACAATTCGAGCTGATAGTCATATGACCTGTAGGCCGAGTTCACAAACATTTGGCCTGCCCCCTGAAATAGCATCTCCTTGGCCATCGCCTCCAGTGCGGTGGCGGCAACATCGCGAAGCTCTAGGCCCCTTGAGTTATCAAGTGATTCTGAGGAACTTATCTTTCGAACCTTTGGCTCAAAGTCCAGGGGTGAGAGTGGGCGCAGTTTGTTCACCACAACCCACTCGCTTCCGGCAAAACCGGTGGCAAGCCTTGGGTAGAGGTAGTCAGTTAGCTCAAGGGTTGGCACAACCCAGCCGGCAAGCTCCCGCTGCTCTGCTCGCTCCTCCAGAAGTTCAAAGTTAGGCTGCCCAAAGGCCCCCTGGACCAACAGGGATATTCCTACCGTTGCGGCAACGACAGGTGGCAGAAAGACAAAGCTTGCCCTGCGACGCACGGGAGTAGGATTGGGCACACCTAAACCCTATTTCTTGGAGTTCTTTTGACTGCCAAATCCCGACGGGAAGCCGCGAAACTGGCAGCACAGTCCGGACAGATGAATCACCGCCAGATCGTGCTGGTCCTGATTGGCCTAATGTCCGGAATGTTCCTGGCCGCGCTTGACCAATCGGTTGTATCCGCAGCTATGAGAACGATTGCCGATGACCTTGGCGGTTTGTCCCTGCAGGCGTGGGCGACCACCGCCTACCTAATCACCTCAACTGTCTCCACCCCCATCTACGGAAAGCTCGGTGACATCTTTGGACGCAGGCCAGTCTTTATGGTCGCCATCGCAATTTTCATCTTGGGTTCATTCACAACCGGCTTTGCCAACACGATGGTGGAGCTTGCGGGTTATCGAGCATTGCAGGGAATTGGGGCTGGAGGACTTTTCTCTCTTGCCCTCACAATCGTTGCCGACATCGTGCCACCGAGGGAGCGCGCTCGCTATCAGGGCATGTTCCTAGCGGTCTTCGGTTCGTCTTCGCTCATGGGGCCGGTAATCGGTGGAACCCTTGCTGGTATCGATGAATTTCTGTTCGTAGAAGGCTGGCGTTGGATTTTCTTGATGAACCTGCCAATCGGTGCGGCATCCCTGTTCATGGTCATTACCTTCCTCCACGTCCCACACACCCCCAGAAAACAGAAGATTGACTGGTGGGGTGCGGCAGCAATCATCCTTGCCACAGTCCCACTGCTGCTGGTGGCTGAGCAGGGCAGGGAGTGGGGCTGGGACTCACCGCTCGCAATTGCGATGTACGTGGCAGGAGTTACGGGCATCATCTCCTTCATCCTCATCGAGAGGAAAATGGGTGAATCTGCGCTTATCCCGTTGCATATCTTCAAAAACAAGACCTTTGCCAGGACCCAGGTCTTGGGGTTCATAATCGGCATGGGCATGTTTGGCGGGATGATCATCATCCCGCTAATCATTCAGGTGGTTTACGGAGTTAGCCCAACGCTTACAGGTCTCATGATGCTTCCGATGGTGCTGGGAATGATGACCGCCACCATTACCGCTGGAAGAGTCACGGCCAAGACGGGCAAGTACCGCTTCTTCTTCAACACCGGAACCGCCACCTTGTTCTTTGGCTACCTCTATATGGTGCTCATGCTCAAGGCCGACACCCCACTGTGGGTGGTAGCAATCGGAATGATCATGGTCGGTCTTGGCCTTGGCCAATTGATGCAAACCACAATGGTCGCCTCCCAGAACGCAGTGGAGGCAAGGAACATCGGTGTCGCAACATCAACCGCAACCTTCTTTAGGCAAATGGGCGGGACGCTAGGAGTCGCCATTTTCATGTCCATGTTGTTCTCTCAGGTCACCGAGAAGATTGTCGATGCCTTCCGCCGCCCTGAGGTGGCGAGCGGCATCGCAGAGGCGCTAGGGGATGCCTCCGTTGCAGCTAATCCCGTGAACTCGGAAATCCTGGGAATCCTTCAGAGTGGCGGCTCCGCCGCTGCCGATGTCACCAACGACTCGAGCTTCCTGATCGGCGCTGACGAAAGACTTACTCTCCCGTTCCGCATCGGTTTTGTCGAGTCATCACTCAATGTCTTCCTAACCGCAGGCATCATCATCGGAATTGGATTTGTAATTAGTTGGTTCATCAAGGAAATTCCACTTAGGAACAAAAGTGCATCTGAGGAAGCGGCGGACGATGCCGCTCTAAAGAGACAAGCGGAATCCCTATAATCAAATAAATCACGGGAGTCCGGTTGCACCGGGCTGAGAGGAAGACTGCAAGTCTTCGACCGTCAAACCTGATCTGGGTAATGCCAGCGCAGGGAGACCTCAATCCCGTGCCTACAAACGAAAGGCACGACATGAAAAAGAAAATCGCACTGCTAGCAACAGCAGTATTAGCACTCACGGGCTGCGCCCAAACCCCAGACACAGTAAGGCTCGCAGCCCACGACTCATTCGCAATCTCCGATGAGCTCATCCAAAGCTTTGAAGAACAAAGTGGCTTTGAGCTGGAGATAATCCGGCTCGGCGACACCGGATCGCTCACGAACCAGCTCTCGCTAACCAAGAATGCCCCCATCGCAGACGTCGTCTTCGGAATTGACAACACTTTCCAATCACTTGCCATCGAGAACGGCATTGCTCAGGGGGAATGGGTGGCAATTGACTACTCGGACGTCTGCTTCAACTACGACATCGCTTTCTTCGAAGAGGCGGGGATTGCCCCGCCTGCGAGTTGGCGCGAACTGACAAAGCCGGAGTATGAGTCCCTCATCGTGGTCACGAACCCACGACTCTCCTCGCCAGGCCTCGCCTTTTTGGCGACCACCTTCGCGGGCTTTGAAACCAACGCTGAGGTCTTCGAATACTGGCGTGGTCTTAGGGACAACAAGGTAAAGATTGCAGGTAGCTGGGAAGATGCCTACTTCGTCGACTTCACCCGCTACGGCGGCAACCGGCCTATTGTCCTCAGTTACGCCAGCTCACCTGCCGCAGAGGTAGTTGATGGTCAGGCGCAAACAGCAGCATTGCGAAACGAATGCTTCCGTCAGACGGAGTATGCGGCTGTACTGACAAACTCTCCCAACCCTGATGGAGCTAGGCAGTTTGTCGACTTCTTGACCTCGGAGGCCTTCCAAGCATCTGTTGCCGAGTCGATGTACGTCTATCCCGCTGTTGCAGGTGTTGCAGCGCCTGAGGCCTGGGCAGAGCATGCCCAACCGGCCACCAGTGTCCTAGGTGAAGACTTAGACTTTGCCGCCAACCGCGAGCGTTGGCTAAAGGATTGGTCAGACGTATTTGACAACTAGCTTCGAGCTGCTGGCCACAACCGCATTCATTGCGGTTTTGAGCTCTGCGATCTCTTTGATCCTTGGCTATCCAGTAGGTAATTTCTTAGCGACGCTGGGAGCTAAATCAAGGGGGTTCCTAGGAGCGCTCTTGGTTCTTCCATTCCTGTTGCCACCATTTCTTATAGGAATAACTCTCTTGCCTCTGAGAGGTGATGACTTAGATTCCAATTTGGGAATACTTCTTATCGTTTGCGCCCATGTGATCATGAATGTGGGCTTCGTTGCCCGAATCGTCGCCTCTTCTCAGTTGCCGCTGGAGCAGCTGGAAGCCGCACGCCTAGATGGTGCGAGCAATTTTCTAATTCGGCTTCGCGTCTCGTTACCTCAGCAAAGAGCAGCCCTGGCAGCTGCTGGTTTGCTGATCGCACTTTATAGCGCTACCAGTTACGGCCTAGTGGTATCGCTTGGCCAGGGAGTAGTTGCCACCCTCGAGACCGAGATAGCAATCTCTTCGCTGCGGGATTTGGACCTGAGCCAGTCCTTTATTTTGGCGCTGCTCCAGACCTTACTCACTCTGACTCTGTTCCTCTTTGCTCAACGAGCAGGTGCAAAGGCAACCCCTGTATTTGGAGAGGTGCAGTCCAGCCTGCCCAGCAGATTGGGAGCTGTGCTGGCCTTGCTGTTCGTAGTTGCAGTTGGCTTGATTATCTGGAACATTGCCGGTCGGGCGCTGAACCTAAACGGCGGACTGTTTGAGAACCTTGCAAGCCTAGGCACCAAGGGTGCAAGGGAGATACTCAACCTGACAGTTTTGGAAGCAGGTGTGAACTCCCTGAGAAACATGGTCGTTGCAGCTCTCATTGTTTTGCCGCTGGCATGGATTGCAGCCGGAAGATCAAGGTCCTCGCTCCTGTATGTACTGCCAATTGGCGTATCGCCGGTAGTGCTTGGTTTGGGGTTTCTAATTCTTAGCGGCTACCTTCCCAGGGAACTAAGTGGCTGGTGGCTAGTACCACTGGTGCAGTCGATCTTCCTGTTTCCGCTTGCTTATCAGATTATTAGACCAGCCCGGCTTGGTATGAGCCGCGAGATCTTGGAGGCAGCTCAAATGGATGGTGCAACGAAACTGCGAGTGTTTGGCAGCATCGAGGGCCCTATTTTGGCAAGGCCCCTTGCAGCAGCAGCTGCTTTCGTCTCTCTCGCATCGCTTGGTGAATTCGGAGCGGCCAGTTTCTTGGCAACCGGGTCTGAGGCCACCCTGCCGCTGGTTATTTTTAGGTTGGCCTCAAGACCTGGAGAAGAGAACCTAGGAATGGCGATGACTGCGGCGATGCTCTTTGTTCTATTAGCGCTGGTGGTTGTGCTGCTTATTTCTCGAGAGTCTCAAACTGTAGACCGCGGGCGGTAAGTCTCTTTGTAATTGTGCTCAGAGAATCCTTTGAGCTATCGATGAGGGTAAACCTTCGCCCCAGCTCTCCAGCGACGGCTCCGGTGGTGCCGCTGCCGGCAAAGAAATCTAAGACTCGGTCTCCCTCCTTGGAGCTCGCCTGGATGATTCTCCGAAGAATCCCTTCGGGCTTTTGGGTTGGGTAGCCGGTCTTCTCCTTGCCGGTTGGGGAGACGATTGTGTGCCACCAAACATCCGTAGGTAGCTTGCCTAGCTCTGCCTTCTCCTTGGTCACAAGCCCCGGTGCCATATATGGTTCCCGGTCCACCGTCATTGAGTCAAAGTAGTAGTTCTTTGGGTCTTTGACATAGACCAAAATCGTGTCGTGCTTTGATGGCCAACGAGACTTTGATTTACCCCCATAGTCATAGGCCCAGATGATTTCATTTAGGAAGCAATCCCTGCCAAACAGCCCGTCCAGTAACACCTTCGCGTAGTGGGCCTCGCGATAGTCCAGATGCAGGTAGAGCGTTCCACTCTGGGTCAGCAGCCGCTTTGCCTCCACGAGCCTTGGCTCAAGAAACTCCCAGTAGTCAGCAAAGCTGTCGTCGTAACTCAGGGCACTCTGTGCTATCTGCTCATATCTCTTTCCGGCGAAGCCAACGGAGCCCGTTACTGACTGCCTTGAAGTCCGAGTCGTTCGCTCTTGCTCACGTCCGGTATTAAATGGTGGATCAATGTAGATCAGCTGGACAGAGGCTTCGGGAAGACTGCGCAGAACGGGTAGGTTGTCTGATAGATAGACCTGATTACCACTCACGCAAAGAGGTTAACAGCATGGAGCCAAAAGTCGTTCACGCGGAGGAAAATAAGCGCTACGAGATCTTCCTAGGCGAGGATCGCGTTGGCCTCATGGACTACAGCCTTGCCCCCGGAGAGATACACCTGGTCCACACCGAAGTAGACCCCGAGCACCAGGGTAAGAATCTGGCCGCAATTTTGCTCAGGGAGTCTCTTGCCGACATTCGGACCAAGGGCACTCACAAGGTAGTCCCGGTCTGCTCCTACACCGTTAGGTATATGGAGAAGCACCCGGAAACTCAGGACTTGCTGCTAAACCCCATCGAGGACGCCATTGCAGCTTGCCGCTGGTATAAAAAGGACTAGTCCCAGGTGCTTGGGGCCGGTTCCTTGCCCTTGGGGAGCTGAACCGAAGCAGCCCAGTCTTTCACCCACTTAGGAACCTCAGGCTGCTTGCCTGGCCAGCCGCCAGAACCCTCCATGACCTCCTGTGGGGTGAGGGTTCCCCATGATCGCTTTAGGAACCTTCCGCGCATAATTGCACGAGCGTAGATTTCGCCATCGCGAACAAACCGCTGCTCGATGTAATACGCGATTTCATCCCAGCCCAGAACCTTGGTCTCGATGGTGAACTTCTGCCAAGGCAAAAGGGCCTTGCGATAGCTAATAGTCGAATTCACAACAATCGGGAACCACCCCCGCCTGTTCCACTCCTGCCAAATTCCAGTTCTGAGGCCCTGGTCATAACGACCAATGTCCATGAGTGTCAGGAAGACGCCATTGTTCATGTGGTTATAGACATCAAGGTCGGTTGGCCAAACCCTAAGGGTTATCCGCGAGACCTCATCAATGGTGAGCTTTGGCCTGCTGCGCCAGGTGAGCCAGACATGCAGAATTCGAAACCAGAGCTTCACCAGATCACCACTCGGTCATCCTTAGCTAGCCACATCTCATCTTCCTCTGAAACCTCAAAGGCCTCGTGATAGATGTCAAGATTCTTAACCACCTGGTTTGCCCTGAACTCTGGTGGAGAGTGAGGGTCAACAGCGAGGCGCTGAATCGTAATCTCGTCACGGCCCTTATTGCGCCAGCACTGCGCCCAGCTCATCAGGAACCTCTGGGCTGCGGTCAGTCCATCAATCACCGGTGGCTTCTGGCCATCAAGTGAGATTAGGTAGGCCTTCCAGGCAATGCCTAGACCACCGAGATCACCGATGTTCTCTCCGATGGTTAGCTCGCCATTGACCTTGTACTTCTCATCTAGCTGCGCCGGGGTTAGGGCGGAGAACTGATCAATGAGCGACTTGGTCCGGGCCTCAAATGCCTTGCGATCGTCCTCGGTCCACCATGAAACCAGACGTCCGTCACCGTCATACTTCGAACCCTGGTCATCGAATCCGTGGCCGATCTCATGGCCAATAACTGCTCCAATTCCTCCGAAATTCTCGGCCGCGTCTGCCTCTGGTGAGAAGAACGGTGGCTGGAGAATTGCAGCCGGGAAGACAATCTCATTGAGACCCGGGTTGTAATAAGCGTTGACCGTCTGCGGTGTCATGTGCCACTCGTCACGATCGATTGGCGAGCCGATCTTGCCGGCGTGATAGTCAAACTCCCACCGAGAGACTGCCTTGACGTTTTCAATCAATTGATCTCTGGAGATCTTGATGGAGCTGTAGTCCTTCCACCTAACCGGGTATCCGATCTTTGGAGTGAACTTGGATAGCTTGGTAAGCGCCTTCTCCTTGGTCTCGTCAGTCATCCAGTCCAAGGCCTTGATGCTTTGCTCATAGGCCTGAATCAAGTACTCAACGAGTGCATCCATCTGCTGCTTCGCCTCAGGAGGGAAATGCTTCTCGACATAGATTTGCCCGATTGCCTCTCCCAGGCTGCCCTCGACCAGCGAGACTGCTCGCTTCCAACGTGGGCGATTCATCGGCGCACCGGTCAGCTTCTTGCCATAAAACTCGAACCGCTCAGCAACCAGGTCCTTCGATAGGTAGGGCGCATAGCCGCGAATGAGATCCATGCGCAGCGCATCCTTCATGGCCTCAAGGTTTTCCTCCGAGGCTAGCTTCGCAAAACCTTCGAAGAAGGACGGCATCATCACTACATTCCATTCCAGTAATGATTCTCCCTTTCCAAGGGCCGCGATGTATTCGTCCCATGGAATACCAGATGCCAGAGCCTTCAAGTCCTGCAAGGAATGGAGATTGTAAGTTTTCTCCGCGTCACGCGAGTCAACACGGTTCCAGTGCAGCTGGGCAATCTTTGTCTCCAGCTCGTAAATACTTTTCGCTCTGACTGCAGCATCTGGCACGTTCGCCAACATCAGCATCTTCTCTAGATGTGACAGGTAGTCCTTGCGAATGTCCTCATACTTCTCGTCAAAGTAGTAGTCGCGATCGGGAAGCCCCAGACCACCCTGATAGAAGTGCAGAAGATAGCGATCCGGGTTACCCGGGTCATTGTCGACGTAGGAGCCCCAAAAACCTCCGACTCCCTCGCTCTCAAGCTCTCCGATGAGGCGGAACAAATCCGCGATAGTTGCGACTGCGTCCACACGAGCTAGCTCTGGACCAAGAGGTTTGGCGCCCATTGACTCAATGTGCTCCTCGTCCATGAAGCATGCGTAAAGATCGCCGATCTGTTGGCTGACTCCAGCAGCGGGATTCTTGCTTGCCTCCTCAAGTATTTCCTTGACAGCGAGCTCTGAGTCGTCCGCGAGCATGTAGAAACTGCCGTGGATGGCTTTGTCTTCCGGTATCTCGGTCTCGTCCAACCATTTGCCATTTACATGGCGAAATAGGTCGTCTTGTGGTCTAACTGATTCTTTAAATGCGGCTTTCTCAAGCCCTGGCTTCATTGGCATAGCCCCTAGTCTAAGCAAACTTCTGAAAGCTAAACTTGGGTTGTGGCAGTAAACAAAATCATCCTCTACTACGCCTTTGCACCGGTGAGCGACCCGAAGGCCGTGATGCTCTGGCAGCGCACGCTCTGCCAGTCATTGAATCTCAAGGGACGGATCCTGATCTCCAAGCACGGAATCAACGGAACCCTTGGTGGCGACATGGATGATCTCAAGAAGTACGTTAAGGCCACTAGGGAATACCCCGGATTCGGAAAGACCGACTTTAAGTGGTCGGACGGCACCGGCAACGACTTCCCCAAGCTCAGTGTCAAGGTCCGCAAGGAGCTGGTTGCCTTCACGACACCGGATGAGATTGTCGTCGAGAAATCTGGCATTCAAAACGGTGGCAGGCACCTCAAGCCTGCGCAGGTTAACCAGCTTGTTGAGGAACGCGGCGATGAGGTTGTCTTCTTCGACGGCCGAAATGCTTTTGAGGCAAAGATTGGAAAGTTTAAAAACGCCGTCGTTCCAGACGTGCAAACCACGCACGACTTTATTGCTGAACTTGAGAGTGGCAAGTATGACCACCTGAAGGACAAACCAATAGTCACCTACTGCACCGGTGGCATTCGCTGCGAGATCCTGAGTGCCGTGATGATCAATCGAGGTTTCAATGAGGTCTACCAAATTGAAGGTGGCATCGTTCGCTACGGCGAGCGCTATCGCGACAAGGGTCTGTGGGAAGGCTCACTGTATGTCTTCGATAGCCGCATGAACGTGAACTTTTCCAAAGATGCAAAGACCATCGGTGAGTGTGAGAGCTGCGAAGGCCCAACTTCAGCCTTTAGAAACTGCTCGAACCTTGCCTGCAGAGACCTGGTGCTGATTTGCGATGACTGCTTTGCAGACCCAGCAAACTTAGACTGCAAGCCCCATCACACCCGGGGTAAGCGCCTGCAAGAGGTTGGCTAGCGATACTCGGGCTTTGGAGTTAGCTCGCTCGAATACTCCGCCTGCTCGGGGAGGTGACTGCTCAAGTAGTGGAAGTCCTCATCGCTGAGCTCGATATCAAGCGAGGTGACGCAGTCCATGACACTTTCGGCTCTGGTGGCGCCTGGAATTGGTAGCACAGCGCTCGAATAGCGCATCTCCCAAGCCAGAGCCAATGCAAACGGACTCACCCCGAGCTTTGCTGATACCTCTTCAAACGCTGAGCTCGACTGAATCTCGCTCTTGGTCCTTACTCCCCCAAGCGGTGACCATGGCAAGAAGGTGATTTCGTGCTCCTCGCAGACCTCAAGAACATCTAGGTCATAGCGGTAGCGAGGAGAGAACTCGTTCTGAATAGACACCACGCCCCCCTCCGCGGGAGTGCCTGCGATGTCTAGGGCTATCTTCACCTGATTAGCGTCGTAGTTGGAGACACCAATCTGGTCTACGAGTCCCCGAATCTTTAGCTCAAGGACACTTTCGAACTGAGTCTCGAAGTCAATGCTTGGATCTAGCCTGTGGTGCTGCCAAAGGTCAATCTTGTCCACACCAAGCGCCTTCATAGACCTCTCAGTGGCGGCTAGAAGATAGTCGAGGCTGCCGTTCCGACCCCAGACCTCACCCTCGCTTCGGGTGATACCACCCTTGGTGGCGATGACGACCTTGCTCTTTTGCTCATCGGTGCCGCTCCAGGTCCTTAGGGCCTCAGCCACAAACTCTTCGTTGTGACCCATGGCATCCCATGTGGGGGCGTAAATATCTGCGGTGTCCAAGAGCGTGATGCCAGCGTCTAGACCCGCATGGATTGCAGGGATCGCCTCTTCAACGCGGCGCTTGGGGTCAAGCGCAGCACCATTTGACCAAATCCAGGAGACATTCATGCAGCCAATGCCTATTGCGGATACCTCTCTGGTTCCGAGTTTTCTTGTCTTCATCTCGCTCCTTTAGATAGTTGCTGCATCAATTACAAAGCGGTAGCGAACATCTGCATTCACAACGCGCTCGTAGGCAACGTCGACTGCAGAAGCCTCGGAGGCGTCAAGTAGCTCAATGTCGCTCACGATGTTCTTCTCCCCGCAGAGATCGAGCATCTCTTGGGTGTCGGCAATGTTTCCTGTGTTGATTCCTGCAATTGAGCGCAGGCTAGTGACTAAACCACCGGCGTTGAAGCTTTGCGGGTTTCCCGAAAGCCCAAGATAAACAAGCGTGCCGCCAACCCTAAGAGTTCCAAGCAGTGGGTCAAGGTCAAGATCCGCGCTTGTGGTGTTCAGGAGCAGGTTGAAAAAGTTCTTGTGACTTTCGTAAATCTCAGAGGTAATCAAGTAGTCCTGGGCGCCCATCTTCTTGGCATCTTCTGCCTTAGAAGCTGACCTGCCGAGAACGTAGACCTCGGCACCCATTGCAACAGCTAGCTTGACCGCCAGGTGTCCAAGGCCGCCAAGACCCATGACGCCAACCCTCATGCCTGGGCCGGCTTTCCAGTGCTTCAAGGGTGTATAGACGGTCACTCCCGCGCAAAGAAGCGGGGCACACGCAGCGAAGTCAAGGTTCTCCGGCACACGCAGCACATAGTTCTGGTCAACAACTATGGCGTTTGCGTAGCCTCCGTAGCTGGGCTCTCCGTCGTAGTGGTGGCCGTTATAGGTCTGAACGTTGCCGGTGCGGCAGAAGTTCTCGTTGCCCGAAGAACATGGCTCGCAGGTTCGGCAGGAGTCGACAAAGGTTCCAACACCAACTCGGTCGCCAACTGTGAACTTTGAAACGTTTTCTCCAACCGCAGTAACCAGCCCGACAATCTCGTGACCTGGAACCATCGGGTAGGTGCCCTCGAACCACTCGTCCCTGGCCTGGTGGATGTCGCTGTGGCAGATGCCCGAGAACTTGATGTCAATCGCTACCATCTCTGGCTCGAGAGGCCTAGTCGGAACCTCGCCCTTCTCGAATTTTGCTCCGGGGGCGGGTGTGAGGATTGCTTTGGCGGTTGACATTTATCTCCTTCGATCCCGTCCAGCCTAAGGGAACCAAAACATTAGATTCGAGGTTGATGAAATCGTGAAAAAATTGCGCGTCTTTTTGCTTGTGCTGCTGGGCGTTTTACTTGTTGTTCCCTTCCTGATTCCAGTGAATACCTCGGGCACACTCTCCAAGGAAGAGGCAGCTATGGAGGTTTGGGGGAACAAGTCACAGTTTGTGACTCTGGGCTCTCACGAAGTTCACCTTGTCGAGGCGGGAGATCCAAACAGCGGAACTCTTTTGATACTCATGCACGGCTTTGGGGCAAGCTCATTTTCGTATAAGGACAACCTAGAAATTCTGGGAGAGGTTGCCCATGTCATCGCCTACGACAGGGCGGCCTTTGGCTTCACAGAGCGTCCGACTGACTGGGAGATAAACCCTTACGGGACCCCAGGGCAACTTGAGGTGATTGACGACATCATCACCAAATATGGCAATGGCAAGAACGTATTCTTGCTTGGGCACTCAGCAGGAGGCAGCATCGCAGCTAGCTATGCAGTCGATAACCAGGAGAAGCTAACCGGCGTAATTCTGTTCGCTCCAGCCATTGGCCTCGGAGGTGGTGGTGAGAATATCTTCAACTGGATATTCGATATTCCTCAGCTCGACCACATAGGTCCCCTGCTGGTTTCGACCATTGCAACTAGTGGTTTAGACCTCATTTATGCAAGCTACTTTGATGAAACCCAGGTCACCGAGGACGTTCTTGCCGGCTATACGGCACCCCTCAACATTGCGGGCTGGGAGAGGGCCTTCTGGGAGTTCAACAAGGCACCTCGGGATCCTGAGATTTCGGACCGTTTCACAGAGATTCAGCTGCCAACACTCGTAATTACCGGCGACACTGATGTCGTCGTAGAAACTGAGAGATCGGTGGCGATCGAGGGTCTTTTGCCCAATGCCCAGCTAGTAATCATCCCTGAAACAGGACACCTTCCCAATGAAGAAAAGCCTGAGGAGTTCGCAGGCGCTGTCCGTAAATTCATCCTCGAGACACTAGGTTCTTAGTCATGATTTATCGCTATGGCCTAGGTCTTTTTCGGCTTGCAATCGGAGTCTCCCTGCTTGGCAGTGTTGCTTGGCAGATAATCAACCGAATTGTCGCCGACCGCTTTCGGCCGACCGAATACTTTGTGTTTTTCTCAATAGACAGCTCGATCTTCGCTGGCGTAATTGGCCTGGCTGGAGCATGGGTCTTGCTCAGTGGCAAAAGGGAAACTGAGCGGCTGCAGACGATAAGGCTTGTGGCAACGGTGAGCATGATCATCGTTGGCGTGGTCTATCACGCCCTTCTGGGCGACAGTGCTGTTGCCCCAGAGGACATCGGCTACGAGTGGCCTGTTATCCCCAACCTCGTAATCCACACCTGGGCCCCGATTGCTGTGGCGATTGACTACTTGGTATCGGTTAGAGGCAGCGTTCCGAAATGGCGCAAAGCGCTCTGGGTTGTTGTCTACCCACTGGTCTGGCTAACCTTTAGCGTTATTCGGGGCCTGATGGACAACTGGTGGCCTTACTGGTTCATTAACCCCAATAGCGAAATTGGGGTCAGCGGCATGATCACTTACATCTTGATAATCGCCTCGGCGTTCATAGTCCTCGGGTTTGTTGTCTCGGGAATCCGAATCGCCGCGACGAAGCTGTTAGGACGAGTGTCCGCTTAGGAATTGCAGTGCCCTGAGATGTGTTGCACATCTCATGCTTGAAACAAACATTGAACTGACCATGCAGGATGGCTCGACTCGCTCAACCGCTGAGTTTGCCGGAAAGCTCGTGATGGTCGTTAACGTCGCATCTCGATGCGGCCTGACCCCACAGTATGAGGCACTTGAGAATCTCCAAAAGAAGTACCAAGACCGCGGATTTACGGTTCTGGGAGTGCCATCGGGAAGCTTCAAGCAAGAGCTGAAAAGCGACGAGGCCATCAGCGAGTACTGCTCAACAACCTGGGGCATAACCTTCCCGATGACCATGAAGTCTGAGGTCAATGGAAGAAAGCGCCACGACCTATACAAGCACCTCACCAAGGTCAAGGACTCTAAAGGTCTTGCAGGGCCGGTGATGTGGAACTTTGAGAAGTTCCTTATAACCCCGAATGGCAAAGTTCTACGTTTCAGGCCCAAGGTAAAGCCTGACGCTCCGGAAATCATCGAGGCAATCGAAGCAAACCTACCGAGCTAGTCTGGGCCCATGCCCACCGTCGTCGTAGCAGCCATCATTCAGGACGAAGCCGGCAACTATCTTGCCTGCAAAAGAGCACCCCACAAACAAGCAGCCGGTAAGTGGGAATTTCCAGGCGGCAAGCCAGAAAGCCATGAAACTCTAGAGGATGCTCTAGTCCGCGAGATTAACGAGGAGCTTGGGGTTCAAATCAAGGTTCTGAGGCAGTTCGACAGAACAACCACAGGAGAGATAGACCTGGTTTGCTTCGTGGCAGAGCTAACTGGCGAAAAGCCAACCCAATCCACCGACCACAGCGAGCTTCGTTGGGAGCCAGAGAACCAGCTCAGCAGGTTGGACTGGGCAGAGCCCGACCTACCTGCCCTGAAGAGGATATTGATACCTTTTTGCTAGGCGAGCTTCATGCCCTCTTTGTCGTCAAGGCGCTTAATGGCAATTAGAACTATGTCGATAATCGTCCAAATCCCAAGTCCGCCAAAGGTAATCAGCTTTAGGATTCCCGTGCCAATCTTGCCCAGGTAGAACCTGTCGACTCCAAGCGTGCCCACCAGCACCGAAAGAATTAGCGCAATCAACCAGTCTCGCTTTGAGAAAAGCCCAGGCACCTGTTTAGCGGTCC
>Ga0255752_10004001_pt1 | contig 15070 bp, 9 predicted proteins | sample 011ome_25_FD_179952 | JGI IMG/M metagenome (GOLD analysis project Ga0255752, IMG submission 179952) | Coastal salt marsh microbial communities from the Groves Creek Marsh, Skidaway Island, Georgia - 011512CT metaG (version 2) | ecosystem: Environmental > Aquatic > Marine > Intertidal zone > Salt...
GCCTTTGAAATATATCGATTCAGCAGCACCTACTGATCAGTACTATTCTCAGTATTTAGTTAAACAAGCCGCAACACCTAAATCAATTGTAGGCTATAACGTTTTAAATGGTGGTACAGGTTATTCAAACGCAGCAGGCGCCGTAACAATAGATATTGTAGGAAATGGAACTGGAGCCACAGCTCGACCTATTGTACAGTCTAACGGAGTTATTGGTCATATACTTGTCGGAGATAGTGCAGGTGTTGGAGTCGTAAATGGTAAACCAACTTTTGCAGATGCTACAGGTACTGGTTATGATTATGCAGAAGTAAAATTAACTATTAATTCTGGTGGTGGTTCTGGTGCAATTATTCAGCCAGTCTTTTCACCTGCAAATGGTTTAGGGCATAGTCCAATCAGTGATCTCAAATCGAATGCTTTGATGTTTAATATCAAACCTAATGCCGGAGAATTAGTAAATAACGAACCTACATTCGTAGTTAATCAAGACTATAGACAAGTAGGACTGTTAAGAAATCCATTAGAATATGATAGCTCTGGTCTTTTTACGGCTACTTCAGGACTTGCTTTAAGTCAAATGACTTTAGGCGGTCAATATACTAATCTTACTTTAGATGATATAATTAGTGAAACTGGAGGAGATGCTAAAGGAATCCTTGATTGGAGCGATGAAGCTAATCCTACCAAAATATGGTATCATCAAGATGATATTACTACAGGATTTACACAGTTTACAAATGGGGATACAATCTCAATTGGTACCGTAACAGGTATTAGCGCAGACTCTGCAAATGTAGCACCAGATGTTGATAAATTCTCAGGTGATTTACTATTCTTATCTAATGTTGAACCAATTACTCGTGATGCTAATCAAACCGAAGATATCAAGGTCGTTATCAGGCTTTAAGGATTTACTATGGCAACTAATCTAATACAAACTACTTTTTCTACTGAGTATAAAGACGACTATCGCGATAGTGATAACTATCACAGAATATTGTTTAATAGCGGCAGAGCTTTGCAAGCAAGAGAGCTGACTCAGTCTCAAACTATTATTCAATCAGAATTAGCAAGAGTTGGTTCATTCTTATTTAATGAAGCCGGAATATTTGGATCAAGCGGAAATCTAAGTAGTGGGTTTAGTCCTTTAGGTTACGTTAAATTAGTTTCATTAGGATCTTTAAGTTCAGCCTATCCTGCTTTAGTTGGAACTAAAATTACAAATGCCGATGGTATAAGTGCTACAGTAAAAGCTGTCATTCCTGCAACTGGCGGAGATCCTGACACTTTATTAGTGAGATATATTAGTTCAAATAATTTAACTTCAGATGATACAACAGTAGCACCAAAAACTTTTGTAGCAAGCGAAACTTTAAATTATTCTACAACTTCAGGCAGCGGAACGTTAACGATTGCAGCTAATAACCAAAATGATTTGGCTATTGGTAAGGGTTCTATGATCGAAATTCCTGAGTTTAATACTTTTGTAGCCGGTCATTTTGTTTTTGTTAATGCGCAAAGTTTAGTTATTAGTAAATATAATCCTAAACCTAACGAAGTAGTAGGTTATGTGTTAACAGAAGATGTTGTTACAGTAAGTGATGATAATGCTTTATATGATAATACTGGTTCAACACCGAACTTGACATCTCCGGGTGCTGATCGTTATAGAATTAGAATGACTCTTATAAAGGAGTCAGACGTAACAGCAAGTCAAACATTCTATCCTCTTCTAAAAATGCAAGATGGTGTTACACGTAAGATTAATCAAAGTAACGATACACTAAATGAACTAGGTAATATTTTAAATGCAAGAACTAATGATATTACTGGTAACTTTATTGTAGATAACCCTGGTTCACAATTCGGTTTAACTATCGACGAAGATAGCGATGACAATTTCTTAAGATTTAATGTTGATGGCGGTATTCTATTTGTCAATGGTAATAGAGTAGAAAGAAAAGCCGGCAGTAATCCAATTCGTGTAGAAAAACCACGAAGTACTACAAGTGATTTGCATAACAAAACAAATGAGTTTATGCCAGCACGATATGGTAATTATGTATTAGCAGATTCTGCAAACGTAAAAGGTTTAATTAGCCATATTAATGATTTTAGTACGGTTAACTTGTATGATGATATAGGAAAAACTTCTGTAATTGGTACTACGAGAATTAGAAATATTCAAGATTTTGATAATGAATATAGAATTCATTTATTCGATGTAAATTTAAATGCCGCGAAATCATTTAGAAACGTAAAAGCTATTGGTACGGATTCATCTGACTTTGCAGATTTAAAAGCCGTAAATGGTGTTATCAGTTTAATTGATAAAGAGCAAAGTTCTTTACTAATGCCAATCGGACAGAGAAGAATTCAGAGCATTACAAACGTAACAATGCCGGTTACTCGTATTGCTACAGGTACTACAAATGTTTCAGGCGTAGCTACATTCCAGGTATCAGACATTTCATCTAATACTTTTACTGACGGCGCTAGCTGGATGGTTGAAGTAGATTCAGCGGGTGAAATATTCTCTCCACCGTCATATGATTCTGCAGGCGGAGCTGTTACTACTATCTCAGGATTGCCAGCATCAAAAGCTGTTACATTGTTAGCATATGAAAATAAAACAGCGGTTCAAAAAATTAAAAGACTTCAACTAAATTATTCTGAAAGTCGTTCACTCGTTGGTAGAACATTTACTCTTACTAAGCCTGACATTTACATATTTAAGTCAGTCGTAGAAGATGCAACCGGTTTAGATATTACAAATAGATTTATATTTAATAACGGTCAAAGAGATGATTTTTATACAGTTGGTACTGGTACGGTAAAGAGTGGATCTGCGGTTCCTGGTGGTACTGTGACAGTAACGTATGATTATTTTACACATACGGCCGGAGATTATTTTGCGGGTAAAAATTCTTATCCAGATATTGCATATGAAAAAGTACCACAGTATGTAACAAGTACCGGAAGTGCTTTTAAATTAACAGATGTTATTGATATGAGACCGGTTAAAAATAACGCTGGAACTCAATTTACAGGAACTGGTTCAGTCATTGAACCTTTACCAAAGAACGGAGCAACTATAACTGCAGGAACTGTAGCAAATTGGATGCCTCGTAGAGATATTGTACATATTTCTAATACTGGTCTTATTACGGTTACAAAGGGTCAGACATCACCTAATCCTGCAGTGCCAAGTCTTCCTATGAATGAAATGCTATTACACGGCGTTTCATTAAATCCATATACATTTAATGAAAATGATTTGTCAATAACAACTATTGACCATCGTGGTTTTAAAATGTCAGATATTCGTAGAATGGATGACAGGCTTAGTAACGTTGAAGAGCTTACAGCTTTAACTATTTCAGAAATGGAATTACAAAAACTAGATGTTCAAGATCCAAACGATGCTACTTTACCAGATAGAGTCAAGCAAGGTATAACTGGTGATACCTTTAAAAGCAATATACAATCACATATGACCGATCTAGATTATAGAGCTAGAATTGATCGTAAAATGGGTAGTGTATCACCTATGGTATTTGGTAGATCTATTACTCTTTATTATGATTCTGATACGTCATCGAATGTACAGCAAAAAGGTAACACTGTCTGGCCGACATATACTGAAGAAGTTTATATAAATCAAAATGTAGCATCAAAGGCTATAAATGTAAATCAATTTGAAATGAACAAATCGGTAGGATCGGCAACAATTGAACCACCACGAGATGCATTTACTACTCGGAAAAAAGTTGATGCTAATTATGAATTAGGAACAACGGCAGCGAGAGCTGAAATAAATACTAAGAGCGTTTCATCCCAAGGTAATGAAAACTTTGACGGTGGGTTATAGGAGATAGACATGGCGACAGAATATCAACAAGTCGGAACAGAAGTAAAATACAGAGAAGAAACTCAAACCTTTGAGCAAGACTTAGGTTACGAAACAGTTTCTATTTGTAAGCCAAAGTTTATCTTTTTTGAAATGGTAGGTTTAAGACCATCTACACCTCATTGGATTTTCTTTGATGGTATTGAAGTTACAAAATGGGTTAATACTAGTTTTAATTTAGATAGCTATAATAATGCTCCTATAAATTCGCTATTAAGAAATCCTGGCGATAATTATGTTACTGCTACATCATTTCCTGCTGCACAAGGCGGACCTACAAATGCTTCAGGTCCGATCAGTACTGATGCCAGCGGAACTTTAAGTGGTGCGTTTTATTTACAATCAAATGATACTCTTTCATTCAAAACCGGAACTAAAAAATTAACAGCTATTGATGTTAGTATTTTAGATAAACAAAAAGCGTTGTCTTATGCAGAAGGTCAATTTGTTTCAACAGGTATATACGAAGTATATTATGAACAAAATATTACAACTAATGTAGCATATGACGCACCGATTTATGATTGGGTGACAGTACCTGATCCAGTTTCTCCTGCAAATTCGAGCGATGATAATGATCGTGGATCTAACGAACCAACTTTCCTATCACATTATGAGCCATCTACAGGCATTGTAACAACATTTAATGAGCCTTTAACACATGCTCAAATTATGAAGTTAAGACAAGAGGGAACTGAAACTACAACAAATATATTTGGTCAGACAACACCGGCGTTTTCAGGAAATAACGATGGTGGATCCAGTGGTGGATCCTCAAACAAACAGGACAGTAAAATTCTCTGTAACTATATTTACGAATTAGGATATCTTGATAAAGATGTTTGGATTTTAGATGAACAGTTTGGAGATATAGTAGCTTCAGAAGATCCAGTTCTTTTAGAAGGATATCATGCATGGGCCGAACCTATGATTGAATGGATGAAAGCAGGATCTATTTTATCTAAGATATATCTTCATGCATGGGTCATTCCATTTACTAGATGTTGGGCTCAGCATATTGCGCATGTAATGGAACCTACTAAACATAAAGATAATTTTGCTGGAAAATTAATGTACAATATTGGTGTTCCGCTAAGTAGATTTATTGGAAAACATTTGACAAATACTAAGATGGAAATGAGGAAACAATAATGGCTGGAATTTCACTTACAGAACAGCTCAACCCTATGGCTCAAACATTTAGGGTTGTAGAGCGTCAAGGTTCTGTTCTTACCGGTGTAGGTTTATTCTTTTCAAGTGCTCCGACAGCATTACAAGATGATTTGCCTATCATTGTAGAATTAAGACCAGTCGTTAATGGTGGTAATCCATCATCACAAGAATTTATTCCTGGTACAAGAGTTACAGCAACAGCTGCTCAAATTCGTACAGTAGCAAATACAACGTTTAGTGATGCGACAGAATATAAATTTAGTTTTAGAGAACCAGTTTATGTTCCAGGAAATACTGAAATGGCTATCGTAGCTTATACTGCTGCACCTGCTAGTCAATATAAAGTCTTTGCAGGAACATTAGGCGAATATAAATTGCCTAATTCTAATTCAGTAAAAGTAACTCATCAGCTAGATGCCGGTGTATTCTTTCAATCTTCAAACGGTACAACTTGGTCAAAGGATCAGAATACGGATATTGCTTTTAAAGTTTATAGAGCAGTATTTACTAATAATATTAATACAGCAAGAGTCAGAATTCCTACTCCCCCAGTCAAAGCTCTGACCGAAAGTCTTTATACAGAAAACTTAGTTAAATATCCTTCTGATCCAATTATATTAACTGCAGGTGCTGATTCTGCACAAGTAATTCATCCATCTCATGGGTTTTTACCTGGCGATACAGTTTACTTAACAGGACTTGACAGCGCTACAGCTTATGGCGGTGTATTTGGTTCGAGTATTGTAGGACATAGAACTATTACAAAAGCAGATCCGTATGGTTATACATTCGTAATGGATTCATCGGCCGATTCAAGCGGAAGATTTGGTAATAATATTGTAAAAGCTACAGAGCAATATGTAATTAACGATATGATATTATCTTTGCCACGCTATGAACCTATTCATACTGAAATATATGCTACCGGTAATTTTATTACTCATAAATCATTTGGTGGAACAGAAACTCAAAAAGTTAGAACAAATAATGTGGCTGTCAATATCGGTCAGGTTACAAGATTAAAAGATCCTCATGTAGTTCAATCAGCCGAAAATGAAGCAGCAGATAGTTCTTCTACTTATTTCGATATTACTCTAAAAACTAATGATAAGTATGTTGCTCCGAGCATTAAAGTTAATGCAGGCTCTTTAGGTGTTATTAGTAACTTTATTGATTATCAAGATTCGGCTAGTGAAGATATTAATTTAGATGGTGATAGTGATAGAAACGTATTATCGACTATTACACATGTTGCAGAAACAAATGCCGATGGTGGTACTACTGCTTCTAAACATATCTCTATACCATTCGTACTAGAGGATGATGCTACATCAATCAGAGTAATTATGGATGCTATTCGTCCACATGGTTCTGACTTCTCTGTTTGGTATAGAACAAATCAGACTGCATCATCAACAAGAATAACAGAAATTGATTGGACAGAATTTAGTAAAACTATTAACCCACCGAATAAATCGAATTATTCTCAGAACGAAAGAAGTCACTATACTAGACAATATGAATTTAACGTTTTTGATATACCATCGTTTGATGAGTATCAAATAAAAATTACTTTCAATTCGTCTAGATCTTCTAATGTTCCTATTATTAAAAACCTTAGAACGCTTGCTACAGTATAATGAAAGACTATTTAATTAAAGTTGAAGGGCATCCAGATTTAGCCAGAGATATTAGAACTAACTCCATAGTCAATATAAATAAAGATAAATCTAATTTTCGTCGAAGAGCTCGTGATGCTAAAATTAAAGAACGTGAAGAATTTGAACAAATAAAGACGGATGTAACCGAAATTAAAGCAATGCTTCATAAACTGTTAGAGAGCAAATAGTAATGCCTAATTCAAAAATACCACATATCGATCTCGGTGATACACTTAATACACAAAGACTGAGATTAAACGATCTTATCGATTCAGTTGGCGACGTATCGGCTCTTAAAACAACGGCCGGAGATGTTACCGCTGCCATCAATGAACTTTATGACTCAATCGGAGTTATTGGTCTTGGCAGCTTAACTACTACTGCTCAAACTTTAAGACAAGCTATTAATGAGCATGAAACAGATTTAGGTAATATGAGTTTTACCGGATTAAGTGCTACTGATGTATCGACAGCTGTTAGAGAACTTCGCACAGAATTAGGCGACCATAGTGCATTAACTACAGCAACTACCGTATCAGCCGTAGCTGCCATTAATGAACTAAGAGATTCGATGGGAGCCGAAGGCGGTTTAACTACAACAACTAAAAATTTAGTTGGTGCCATCAATGAACATGAAACCGATATCGGTAATATGACATTAACAGGTTTAGCGGCTACTGATTTGTCTGCGGCTGCTAGAGAACTTCGTACTGAATTAGGTGACCATTCGGCTCTGACTACTAAAACTACTGTATCTGCTGTTGCGGCTATAAATGAACTAAGAGACTCGATGGGCGCAGAAGGTGGTCTAACTACTACTGCTAAAAATATAATTGGCGCTATTAATGAACATGATACTGAAATTGGTTCTGCCTCTTTAAATACATCTGCTAATACTCTTCGAGGAGCTATTAACGAACATGAAACCGATATTGGTAATATGTCTCTTAATACTACGGCTTCAAATCTAACAGCTGCTATTAATGAAATACATGACTCTATTGGTGAAGTTGCATTAAGAACACAATCTACGACAATAAAAACAGCTATTAACGAGTTAAATGATTCTATCGGATCTGGTGGTTTAAATACGACTGCACAAACGTTGATAGGCGCGATTAATGAGATAGATGCAGATACGACAGATGCCGTAACAGAAGGTTCAAGTAATTTATATTTTACAAATACAAGAGCAAGAGACGCATTAAGTGTTACTGGTTCAACTGGTTTATCTTATACTGCAGGCACTGGTGTATTTGCTGGAGTAGATGCAACTACTACAGTCAAAGGTGTAGCATCATTTAATACAAACGATTTCGTTGTATCAAGCGGTGCTGTAAGTTTAGGATCTCTTGCTAACGACCAACTTGATAATTCTTCTATTACGTTCAATGGTACTGCTATTTCATTGGGCGGAACGGTTACAGTTAACGGAACAGCAAACGAAGTAACTGTCGCAGAAAATTCAGGTACTTACACTATAGGATTACCAGATTCAGCTTCTATTACGTCTGAATTAAAAGTTGGTGGAGGTTATGGTTCTACAGGAACCACTATGCGTTATAATGGCGATATTCTTACTAACGGTAATTTAACAGTAGACGGAGATTTAACAGTATCCGGAACTACTACTACAATTAACACTGCTACTCTTAATATATCTGACAATATTATTGTACTTAATAATGATGTAACTGGAACTCCAACTGAAAATGCCGGCCTTGAAGTCGAAAGAGGCAATGTCGTTAACGCAGGATTTAGATGGAACGAAGCAAATGACTATTGGGAAGCTACTGATTCAACTGGTACATTCTATCAATTGTCAATCGCTGGACCAGGTACTGGTGGTATAAACTTTAGAGATGACGATGATGATAATCTATTCGTAACTGCTACTACTGGAGCCGGAGTATTTAAAATTGATGGTGGTACATCAGTTCAAACAAATATAGCAGGTACTACTTTAACCGTATCCGTAGATGATGCTACAACATCGGCTAAGGGTATTGCATCATTTGCTGCCGCTGATTTTGGTGTATCATCTGGTGCAGTAAGTATTAAATCAGGCGGGGTATCGAATAGTCAATTAGAAAATAGTTCTATCACAATTAATACTTCTGAACAAAGTTCATCTGTATCTCTTGGTGATACTGTTACTTTAGATATTATGGATTCTGCAGAAATTAATCAAATGATTGACTCTGCATTTGGATCTAATAGCTATATATTGGCAAGCTTAACTGATATTCCTCTTGGTACAAAAACGTCAGGTAGTTATGTTGCTACTATAACAGCCGGAACGGGATTAACAGGAGATGGAAGTGGAGAAGGATCTACACCTACTTTAGCTTTAGATTTCTCTGAACTTACTGATATGACAGCTGATATATCTGGCACGACCGAATTTATCTTACAAAATGGTACTACCGAATCTCGTAAAGCCGCAAGTGAAATAAAACTTTCAGCTTTCAATAACGATGCCAATTTCTCATCTACTACTGGTACAGTAACATCTATAGGCGTGACAGCAGGTACAGGACTATCAGGTGGCGGTACAGTAACAACAAGTGGTACAGTCTCATTAGCGCTTGATTTCTCTGAACTTACTGATATGACCGGTGCTGTGTCAGGATCAACAGAGTTTATCTTACAAGATGGTGCTACAGAATCTCGTAAAGCGATGAGTGAGATTACTACTTCTTCCTTTGATGGAGACGGTCTAACACGAACTGGTAATATTACACTTAATGCTTCTACTAATATTATACTTGATGCTGATGGAGGTAATGTTGTTCTACAAGATGATGGAACAACTTTTGGAGTATTATCTCAATCAGGCGGTGAACTTGTAATAGGATCAGGCTCTACTCCTACTACGGCTATTACTCTTTCAGGCGCTAATGCTACTGTTGCAGGTACAGCAACTGCTACTAATACATATACCGGTGCTACTAATCTTTTATCTCTAAGTGGAACAGAAACTTTAAATTGGCAAAACCAGATGCATTATGGTACTGATATTTCAAGCAATTTTACAGTGGTATTTAGTAATGTACCAGCATCAGGATTTGCTCAAATAATGTTTATGTACACTACTGGATCTAGTGGGGGTGTAAGTATTACTTGGCCTGCGGCAGTAAAATGGCCTGGTGGAACTAAACCTCAAACTCCTCGCGGTGGATCAGTAAAACAATTATATCAATTTATTACTTACGATGGCGGAACTAATGTATACGGATTCGAAGCAGGTCAGAATTTTAGTTAATAGGAATAGATAATGCCTCCAATCTTTAACGATCGATCTGTTATACGTCACGATCTACTTAACACTCGAGTTGCTAGACTTGATAGTGATGATGGTCCCATGATGATAGTTGATATGAACTATCCAGAATTTAAATCTGGCAATGCGTTAAAGCAAGGACCATGGAGAGACAGCGCTGGCGGTGCTGGTGATGGACAATTAAAATGGTCAGATGCTTATCCTTCTGATGGGTTTGACGGTTATGGCAATGAAAATGACATGTATAACAGTTGGTATCAGCAGCTTGAAAGTATTAAAATTGTAAATGGTGAACCATCGCGTGATGAATCGTATATTTACACTGTTCATGATGGAGCACCGATATACAAACATAGACAGTATATTGGTGGTGGGAATTACGAGTTAAGAGGTAGCGGTAATCAAATATGTAGATGGAAAGTAAATAACGGTAGAGGTGATCTTTCAGAATTTCATAGATTCTCAACAGATTCAGATGCTCATACACATGCCGAAAATGTTTTATTTAGTGACGACTTATACTATGGAGCTCTTTTTAGATCTTATCCTACTGCACCGTTTAGTAAAATAGTAGATATAGAATGGATTAATAAAAACGAAGCTTTCTTTTTAAATAATAGAGATGATACATATTGGGGTTCAGGTAATAATAGACTCGGAGAATTTGTTACTTTTATTTCAGGATTTGATAATAATTGGGGATGGACAACCTTTTTTGGGTCATCAGGTTCAATAACAACATCTATTGATTCTGATTATTTAAATGTAGGCCCAGGAGATGATTTTAGAATTGCTAGTTGGGCCTCTGCTAAAAAAATTCGTATACAGAAACCAGATACTAATGGTAACACTAATCAAGACTTAAAAGTAATTACATTAGTTAGAGGAGTAGTAGACGGTAATAGTGCTCATCTTCCATTTGATGGTGATAATGATATGCTAATTTCTTCTACTCTTGATTCTCCTACTGATAACACTCCATCTTGCGATAGTGCGCAATATCATTTTCATATAATGACTCATCCTGCTTTGGTAGGTCCTGATAAAAAAATTAAAAGACAAACGTATTATAAAAATATAAATGAATTTGATATTAGTGAAGATGGTACCAGACTTTTCCTAGATGTTAGTGATTGGGCCGGCGGATCAGCGCTTATGCAGATGAATATTACTACTCCTTGGGATCTTAGTACTATTGAACCATTTGATTATTATGATAGTGCAAGTGCAACATCTAATGGAGGTGATGCTGCTTATCCCGGAGATTCAGATTATTGGGCATATCGTATTATAGCTGACTCAGATACAGGTTTTGGCCGAATTTTTCAAAGTATAACTACTACAGACTCAGCTCAATGGGATTCTTATTTAACAGCTGGTACGCCTGTAGGAGGTAATCCTTTAAATGTGACTCAGAAGTCAACCCATACTAGTGCTGATAGTGCTAAAGCATCTAACAATCTTAATCATATTATCAATATTGCAGATATTAAAAGTATGTTTGATTATGATGATTCTACTCCTGACACTACTTTATGGGTAACTAATCCGAGCGGCGGAGGTTATAATACTAAAACAAATATGCAATGGAATAATACTGGTGATATTCTTTATCACGTACATGTAAATGGCAAAGTAACTCAATATGATTGTACAAAGGTTCTTGGTCCAACAAATTTACATCATAGAGATTTGATTAATTTTGCTGATTCGAATTTTCCTAGTACTAATTCTATGTCTGGCAGTACAATACTATTTAGAGGACGAAGATAATAATATAATAATATTATTTTTATGAGATCAGCTTCGGCTGATCTTTTTTTTATTATAAATAAACCTAAATGGTGCAGGGGCGGTTATTCGTCCGACAAAGAAATCGAAAGGTATTTCATGGCCCAATACGAAGAGTTTACTATTGATCAGGGTTCTGATGTTGCTATTGAAATTCATTTAGTCGATGCTGATGGATCAGCTAAGAATTTGACTTCTCATAGCGCAAGCGCTAAAATGAAAAAATCTTATAATAGCGACAGTGCCGATACCATTTCCTTTACAGCCACTATTGTTGCTCCAGCTACAGATGGGATATTAACATTAGCATTGACTAATACTCAAACTGATGCACTGAGAGCAGGCAAATACGTATATGATGCAGAAATCTCTTTCCAAGATAGTAGTTCAAATACTATTATCGAAAGAGTTCTTGAAGGAAGAATACAAGTAACTCCGTCAGTAACTAAGTAGAATATAAAATGGTTGATAGAAGTCTCATAGTCACATCAGGTACGACAACACAAGTTAAAAAAGTAGTTGTAGGGAGGCCTGTAAGACGCGTACAACAGGCCGGTAATTCCATTAGCACCGCAGAGGATGTTGACGTATCAACATTAGTAAATGGTAGTTTATTAGTCTATAATACAACATCTTCAAAGTGGACAAGTACTACGGAATTAGAAAATCAAAATATTAACGGAGGCACGTACTAATGGCCACTATAATTAGAATTAAAAGATCTACTGGTACTACCGCTCCGTCAGATCTAAAAACAGGCGAAATCGCATACTCAGCGGGTGGTGGCGTATATAATAACGGCGGTGATAGATTATATTTTGGTAAAGGTGACGATGGCAGTGGAAACGCAACATCTATCGTATCAATCGGTGGTGAATATTATGCCAATCTATTTTCAACTACAGATGCGGCTGGTACCGTCAGCGCAAGTAAAGCAGTCGTAGTTGATGCCGATAGAAAAGTTAATCAATGGATTGTCGATAATGTCCAAATAGATGGTAATACTATTGAAACAACTAATACTGATGGCGATTTAATATTAGATCCTAATGGTACTGGTGTTGTTAATGTAAATAGTTCGAAAATTACTAACGTTACGAATCCTACGGCTGCTCAAGATGCTGCTACTAAAAGTTATGTAGATGGCTCTACTCTTGATTTTATTGTTGATGGCGGTGGTACAGGTAGTATAAATTTACTTGATTCCGATTTAACTTTTGCTGGTGGAACGGGTATTACGTCTTCTATTGTAGGTGGAAAAACCGTAACATATACGTTAGATGATACTGCAGTATCAGCTGGTTCTTACGGATCATCTTCAGCAGTTCCAACATTTACAGTTGATGCTCAAGGTAGATTGACAGCAGCTGGTACTGCATCTATTTCAACTACTTTGAATACTGCAGGTAATAGTGGTACTGGTTCAGTTGCTCTTGCTACTCAGTCTTTAACAGTATCTGGCGGAACAAACTTAACTGCAGCTGCTGCTAACCAAACGATTACTGTTGATCTAGATGGCGATGTACTTGGACTGACATCTCTTACAGTAGATAATTTAAAATTAGATGGTAATACTCTTAGTTCTACTGACGGTTCAAATACACTTTACATTGATCCAGCTCCTGAAGATTCAGATGGTGGTAATTTAATTGTTCGTGGTAACCTTCAAGTTCAAGGTACTCAAACAATTATTAATTCAAATACTTTATCTGTTAATGATAAAAACATTGTTCTTGCTGATTCGGCTGCTAACGGAACAGCGGCAGATGGAGCAGGTATTACTGTCGGCGGTGCTCTGTATAGTGGCACTAAACCAGCTATTACTTGGGATAATTCTAATACGGCCTGGGATTTTAACTATAAAGTAAACATAGAAGATTCTATCGGCGCTAGTCCTATTACATTCAATGATGTAAGTATTACTGAAGCTTTAGAAGATCATCTCGTAAGTAATTTCTTCTTAGCGGGCGAAGGCATTGATCTTACATATGTTGACGGATCGAATACTCTTACGATATCTGCAGAAGATGCTACTACTACGAATAAGGGTATTGCATCATTCGGAGGATACGCTGATAGTTCTGGTGCGCCAGCACCAGGAAATGATAGACAATTTAGCTTAGCTAGCGGCGATGTTACTATTGCTGTTATCGACGGCGGCACTTATTAGTGCATTAACGTAACCTTTTTTAAGGAACTGACATGGCTACTAAAGTTAGACTGAAGAAGTCCGCGATCGCGGGCCGAATACCGGGATCTGCAACGTTAGATTATGGCGAATTAGCCATTAACTATCAAGACGGAAATCTGTATTATAAAAATGCAGATAATGATGTTAAGTCATTACAAGAATCCCCGATAGAATTTGCTGCTAAAAACGAGTCAGGTTCCTCTGTTACAAAAGGTCAAGCTGTTTATATTAACGGCGTGAGCGGAACTACACCCACAATAGCCCTGGCTGACGCAGATAATGCTTCTGCCATGCCCGCGTTTGGTTTACTTAAAGCCGATGCTAATAATAATGCTGAAGTCATAATTATTACTTCTGGCAATTTGACAGGATTAGATACTTCTAGTTTTGCAGTAGGCGATACATTATACGTATCTACTACACCTGGAGCAATAACTAATGCTAAACCGTCTGGCGAAGCCTCTCTTATTCAAAACATTGGTAAAGTTGTAAGATCCCATGGTTCTGCAGGTATTATTAAAGTTGGAGGCGCCGGTCGTACGGCAGCTACACCAAACCTAAACTCTGGTAATATTTTTATTGGTAATGATTCGAATTATGCATCTACTGTATCGATGCAAACAGAAACTAGAAAGCATCTCGTTTCAGGAACAGGTGTAGGATACGATTCAGCATCTGGTGTTATATCTATTGGCCAAGACGTAGGAACTACAAGTGACGTACAGTTTGGACAACTTAATGTCGATTCCGCTCAGATTGGTCAAATTGCATTTAAGACTTCTTGGCCGCCAGCAAATGTTGGAGCAGATGGCCATATTCCACATACAGAAGGTGCTATATGGTATGATCCTTATCATAAAAATTTAAACTTCTATACTGACATTGCGCATCCAATTGAACTTGGTATGCAAATGGTTGAGAGGGTGTACAACAACACCGGATCTACAATTGCAAAAGGTAAACCACTTTATTATAGTGGCAACAGGATTGATACTGGTGGACAAGAATCTCCAACTGTAGGACTTGCTGATGCTACAGACGAAAACAAATATAATGTC
>Ga0255752_10004003_pt1 | contig 15068 bp, 13 predicted proteins | sample 011ome_25_FD_179952 | JGI IMG/M metagenome (GOLD analysis project Ga0255752, IMG submission 179952) | Coastal salt marsh microbial communities from the Groves Creek Marsh, Skidaway Island, Georgia - 011512CT metaG (version 2) | ecosystem: Environmental > Aquatic > Marine > Intertidal zone >...
TTTTGGAGCTTCACCTTTTTAGCGCGCTTGCAGCATCAAGGTCCCAACCTAAGCAGTCCGTCGACTGTGCTCTTAGGGTTTTACGTTTATCTCTCCATTTTCTTGGTGGCGAGTAATTTGCGATTACTCATTTCTACTTCTGAATGTGCTGATTAAGTTAACATCACAACATGAATTTCATTTTCGTCTAATTACCACCTCGGAGCCTCCTGTCGGACTCGAACCAACGACCTACTGATTACAAATCAGTGGCTCTACCAACTGAGCTAAGGAGGCATTAGGGGACGGTATCGAGTTGAGTGCTAGTCCCGTCCCCTAGGCTAGACTCAGTGGGATTACTCAGCTACTACTTCAGTAGCTTCTTCCGCAACTACTTCAGTGGTAGCTTCCTCAGAAACAACTTCCTCAACGGTAGTAGTTTCCTCAGTTACAACCTCTTCAGTGTTGTTACAAGCTACAGCGGCGAATGCCATTGCAGCTAGAAAAAGAGCTTTTTTCATGTTACTCTTGTTTAAAGGTTAATAAAGAGAATCAATTCTCAATAGAATTGCAATCTCTTCGCGGAGGCGGTAGGATTCGAACCTACGGACCTGTTACAGTCAACAGTTTTCAAGACTGCCGCGATCGACCACTCTGCCACGCCTCCTTTTATTAGAACTAATATGTCAAAGAACAGTGTTTTAGTACACGTCTGGGTTTGTGCGGATGAAAGGAATCGAACCTTCACTTCGTAAGAAACCAGATCCTAAGTCTGGCGCGTCTACCAATTTCGCCACATCCGCATTAAAAAGGGAGTCTGTTTCCAGGGTCTCCCGTCTTTGTGTAACCAAAAAACAAAGAACTATTTTGTTGTGTTATTTATACCTGATGGTTTGTTATAGTTTCATCACGTTTAAACTTTTTTGTGAACCCAACAGGAATCGAACCTGTAACCTACACATTAGAAGTGTGTTGCTCTATCCAATTGAGCTATGGGTCCAAAGAGTTAATTTTTGTCTTTGATTACAGTATGTTAAAGAACGATATTCAGTTATTTATACTCTAACCTAAGAGTTTGTTTCAATCACTCGGCCGAAGTTTCTTTAATTTCGTTAATCTTTTGAAACTCATACTTACCCTTGATAAATTCATTTAGAGAGCGACCCTGTGAGGAGGCTGAAGCAAAGAATACGTAGTCTTCGACTGACACGTTTTCATAAACGTAAGTTGCGTGATCAAAGTGAACTGTTAGGACCTTGTGCTCGTAGTTGTAAGAACTAGATTTAACAGTTGATGAGTTGTATTGATTTGTTTGTGAAGTTATCATTATAAATGTGTTTAGATTTCCCAAATTGTTTTTCTGCTAGCGGTATTGTGACATAAAAGAAATTGCCCTCTAAATGTAGAATACTTTTCAGTTGTTTTTAAACGATTGATAAAGTCTAGGTCTTCTCCCATTGTCGCTGAATTCCTCCAACGATGAGGAACTTCTTTATGATGAACAATTTGCCAAGTTCCATTTTGGCCCATTGCTTTAGTGGCTGCAATTTTTTGACCTATTATTGTAAGTTCGCATCCTTGTCTAACCTTTAGATATTCTTCAAGATTATTACTCATTCCGAGATAGCGGAACATCAAATCGGTTGGATTTTCAGGTAGAGGAAGCATGTAATATGTATCGAATAGAACGGTAGTTCCTTCAGGGGCTACAGTAATTGCAGTGCTAATTAAAGATAAATGATTTTGTAAAATCATGTCATCTGTATCTAAATACCATATCCACTCATACATTGAAACTGATCTTCCAACCTCTCTTAGAGTTCCAGGCCAAGTTGAATCAGACTTCTCACATTTAATTAATTTAATATATGAGTCCTTTTTCCATCTTTCTTCGTATATCTGATTGGTTATTTCGCATCCATCACTAACGATGATTAATTCCTTTTGACTATGAATCTGAGCTTTAAATGATTCAACCGCTCTAATAAACTTTTCAGTTGGATTAGATCTACTCCCCGGATATTCTCCAAGAAATGATGGCATCACAACTGAAATACCCGCGCTTGTTACTCCCTTGTTCATTATCTTATCGACTAATGTAATTTATATAACATCTAAGGAGTTTGTTTCACTAAGAAATAAAGTTGCCTACCTATGAAACCAATTACATTAGAAGGCATAGAAGGATTGGTTCTAATCCTGGGTTGAAGGTTAGAATCTGTCGTTGACTACTCTAACGTCAATACCTGACTGAAGGATTTGAGCCAGCTTCTTGAGTTCGGCCGTTGAAATTGCAGAAGATTCAGATTTATTATTCTCTTTACCTGGAACTTCAGCACCTGTGCCTGGCTTTTTAGGAGGAGCTTCTTCTCTGCCACCAAACACTTTATCAAGAAGGCTGCCACCACTTCCGCTGCCAGCTTTCTCTAATAGCTCTGACAAGTGATTCAAGGCTTCAACTAGTGAAGATCCCATTTTCTCAATGGCAGTTTCTCCATCGTTCTTTGCAAGATATGCAAGACCTTCATATAACTTTCTGACCTCTGTGACTTTCTTTAGATCAAGCGCATTGACTGCATCTTTCCAATCGTCCATTGAATCGGCCATATCTTCAAAAGCATCTGCAGCATCTTCAAGTTCTGAAGCAGTCCAACCCGATTGAGTTGCGTTAGCAAATAGAGAAGATGATTTTGCAAGAATAGAACTGATTTTACCTTCTGCTGTATCAAATGTAGATTGATCAAGTTCGGCAATCTTTTTAATCGCTCCAACAAGACCCACGATTGGATTTGCAATCTTAGATACAATTTCAATACCTTCTTCAACGTTTGAATTACCAAACCAACCCCATGTGTCTTCGGCGTCTGGATTTGCACCAATTTTACCAAATGTCGACGATAAGGCCGCGACAATCTTTTGAATGTTTTGAGTTGCAACGTCAAGAACTCCAGCATCATTTAGAGTTTTATAACCAATAATTTTGGTAGCATCTTTACCTGTTCCATAGATAGGCAATTTGAAATCTGCCACACCTTGTACGCCGGCTGCTAAGTTTGCAATTGCCGAACCGATTCCGCCAACAATTTGCATACCCTCTTCAATTTTAGAGTGGCCAAACCAGCCCCATGGGTCCGCAGCTTCAGGTGCTGAACCAATTTTACCAAAGGTAGATGATAGGGCTGCAACAATTCTTTGAGTGTTTCTAGAAACTGCGTCAAAGTCCTCGTCTTTAAGTTCTCTAAATTCAACCGGGTTACCATTCTTATCCCACTTTGTAGGGAACTTTAACATTGCCATGGCTTGAACACCCTGCGCAATACCCGTTAGAGCTCTTCCCATACCACCAACAGCTGAAATACCTTGAGCTACGTCTGATGTTCCACTGCCAGCTCCAAAGATTGCACTAACAAAACCTCCTCCGCCACCAGGATACTTTCTGCCAACTTCGGCGAATCCAGTAGCAAGAACATTAACAACCTTTGACATTTGATCAGGAAACTTCTCATAATCAATATCAAGTGCCTGAAACTTTTCAATACCCTTTGCTATCATAACTAGGGCTGTTCCGGCTAGGATCATTGCCGGCGCAGTTGCATATAAGGATGCAATTTGATGTGGTGGAAGAAGGAATGAGAATGCAATAGACTGTAACATCCATTCCATATTTGACATCATTCTACCACCTCCAAAACCAAGGAATCCAGTAGTTTCATGTCCAGAATCCGCTAGCAAGTAATCAAACTTACCAGGTTTTACAACCGCTGCGATGGCCGCAAGACCACCTGCAACTATCATCAGCGCAAGACCTGCAATTCCTATTGCAATTGCACCTGGAATAATAAACTCAGAAGCCAATCCTGCAAGAGCCATCACCGTTCCTAAAGATATGATAAGAGCGTTAACCTGAAGAATTGAATTCCATCCTTCCAAAGTAGGTGGAACTGCAGCACTAAAGATTAGCATTCCTAAAGCTAGTGGAATTAGAGCTAAACCCACAAGTGCAATTGATATAGCTCCTTGCCTAATGAACGGTGAAAATATACCTGCAATCGCCATAACTGCTGATATTCCTAAAATTAATCCTGAGACAGTTAAAAACGTGCCTACTGGATTTCCAGCATAACTTAATATCATCTCGGCAAGAACAATTCCAGCTGCGAGAGATATGATAGCTAAACCGGCAATTGCCAGTCCTGTTGCAACGGACTTGATAGTTTTATCTATGCCCATTTTTTGCACCAGCCAAAATACGCCTGCAACCGCAAGAATCATAAACATTGCAAGTGGCAGTGCAGCCATACCAATGATTAACAATGGTAATGAAAGAGCTAACATACCTGCAAATTGGAAGATGGCTTTACCTAGACCAACAACTGCTGCCATACCTTTGATGACGGCACTGATCTTTTTGTCCATCTCTTCTCCAGGCGGAGCTTTCACCACTGCGTCAATAATAATCTTAAACGCTTCAGCAATTCCCTGTGCAGCAGGGCCAATCAACTTTAAAGTTGCTTTATCTAATCCAGTAAGAGGAGACACTTGTTTCGAAGTGTTCTTTTCAATCTTCTTTAGATAACCAATCATTTCTTCAATCTTACCAAACAAAGCACCGCCGGGTGAAACAGACTCTGCTGTCACCCTAGTGGCGGTTTCAATGTTTTGAAGACTTTGAGATGAAAGTTTCTCGAATGGAGAACTGAAAAGTTTCACTTATTTAGCATAGATGTTTTTTTACTCTAGTCTATATATTAGAGCTTTGGCATTTTAACTGAAGGCATCTTCATTCCGCCCATACTACCCGAAGTAAAGTTACCGTAGTTTGGTAGCTTTGGCATCTTAGTTTGTGACTTCATTTCAGCAGACTGTTCGTCGTACTTTTCTTGCTCCTTCTTATTTGATTTATCTTGCTCTTTTAAGTGGTCTATCAGGTGCTTAACATAATACCAATACTCATAGTATGGCATTTGTTCAATCTCACTCGGCTGTAGCTGAATGTGATGCGCAAGATAAAACTTAGTCTTAAAGAAGTTCTCCAGAGAGATCTGAAATAAGGAAAAGAGATTTGATCCCACCGGGAAAGTTCATAGGCACGAGGACCTCCTCACCCTCGTGGTCAACTTTCAAATCAGTTTTAACACCGACCTTCATCTTTTCAGCTAATCTATAGATGACCATGTATTTCTTTTCATTCCAACCTTGGAACTCAATTTCTTTTTCAAAGATCACTTTAGAACCAAATCCTCTCCAGTCTGTAGTGATATATGGTAGAATCTGCAAGAACGCCTGATCAAAAGTCTTACGTTCTCTTTGACGAACCTGAATGAATTTAGTAACCTCTTCCATCACACCGATTGAAGGCGGTCTCATTACAACTTCACCTGCAGATTTAGTTTGAATAACAAACGCACGCGCTTCTTCACTGTAATACGGCGCAATTTCTGAATCAATATCTTCAGTCTGAAGGTGTTTAACCGATAATTCAACATCCATGTTTTTACCATCATGCTGATGCTTAATCATGATTTTATTCTCTGGCTCAGGGAAAGTAAGATCTCTGATCAAAAGAAGTAAATAGATTCTATCTTCTTCAAGAATATCTTTGTAAGAAAGCATTCTTGTGCCTGATTGAATTCTAACACAACCTTTAATGATCTGATTCAATTTCTCTTCAATGTCGATGATGTTACTTTCATCAAGAGTTGAGAAGTGTCTGATTTCAGCCACTCTTGCAGATCTAATTTTAATTGTTGTGTCTGCTGGATAGAACATACCAACGGAAGGTACGTCTTCCATTTTAACGTCAACGTAACCTAAATGGGTGTCTGAATCCAACGTGTCATTACTAAATCTAGCCATTGACGCTTTGCCAAGGCCATTCTTTTTTACTTCTTCAACGATGCCGTCTTTCTCGTCAACCATTGATTTGTAATCGTTTTCTTCGCTCATAATTATTTGTTTTTAAGTTGCTTTAACTTGGTTTTGTCAAATGTCTTCTGATCATCTGACGTAGACTCGATTTTAAGTCGGATTAATTCTCTAATGAAAGCTGACATTGAAATTGGTCTTGATCCGTTTTCAATTGCGTCATTAAGAATGATTCTGTTGAGAATCGCCACCTCATCTTCAGACAGAAGAACCTGAAGTTTTTTGGTGAGCTTTGATGTATCGTTCATACTACCTTGATAAGATATTATCTTTTGAAAAATGTCAAAAAAGGGAGCAGATCTTGTGAACCTGCTCCTTTTTGGTTAAAATTATGCAAGCTGTTCTTTCCAAGAGTCAACTCTCCAAGTAACCTCTAGGGTTTGAGGAGCTGCGTCTGAATAGTCACCACCCTCTAGGAATGGAAGACCTGATGAAATGAACGCATCTTCTAGAGTAACTGTTCTAAAGATGTCACCCGCTCTGTTAAATTGTGTTACGATGATAGTACCAACGTAATCTTTCTTTAGGCCAAAAGCACCGGTATTTGGATTGTAAATCAAATTATACCATTGTTTTAGCGTCTTGTATACGTATGCTTCGTTAGCTTCGTTCAAGTTAAGTTCGAAAGCGATTGCAACGTCTAGTGCAGTTGAATCTGGTTGAGATGCAAATGAACGTGTTACAAACTTAAACTTCTGCTCCTGAGTACCAATCTCTTTGTTGATTGCTAGACCAGAAATTGACTTAACTTGCTGAAGAAGCATGTTAGCACCTTGTACACCTGCAGGTGGGATAATTGTTACTTCGAACAGTGACTGTTGTACTGGTTCAAAGTTTCTACCCTTTCTGCTGGTCTGATCGTTTGAATAGTGTGGTAAAGGCATTTTCTTCTTAAGCTTTTTTTATATATCCGATTAGCTGAAGTTACCAGTTGAGATTTCTCCAGTGTTTAGGATGGTTGTTCTGTGAACAACAATCTCTAGACCTTTAACTGGTTCAACATAAGTATCAACGATACCCATATTTGCATCAATCACATCATTGGTATTGTTTGTAGTGTCCATTACGTTTTTGTAATCGTAAACACCAAAGTCAGCTTTAACTGATTCCATAAATGAGTCAGCTAGAGTTTTAATTTCAAGTCTTGTTTGAGCCGTGTTGAACTCAAATACGTAATCCTTAAGAATGTTGGCAATACCTTCCTGTATGAAGATCAACACCTCCCTTACGTGAGCCGATGACAGCGCTGATTGAACAGACTGTTGTGCAGTCTTGTTACCGAGAATTGTTAGACCAACGCCTCTTTGGAAGACGATTGGGTTATAACCGAATGGTTCAAGAACATCTCTGTCCGCCTTGTCAAATGCGTATTCTGCACCTGATACACCAGAACCGGAAACTACACCTCTTCTTGGACCAGCAACGATTGCCCATGGTAGAGAATCAGTGTACTTGTCAATGAAGTTGTTAGAAACGTAAGCTGCTGGAGGAACGATAAGATCTTTATTGTTCTCTCTAACAACTAGACCTGGACCGTAGTAGAATGCAAAGTTAGCACCTTCGTTGATTGAAGGTAAAGAATACAATGCAGTTGGGTTCTTGTCTAGGTTACCGCCTGTCGCAACGTAATTTACATTGAATGCACCATTATCATCGATGAAAGATGGGTTTGTAGATACTTTGAATTCAAAGATCATTGGTGCGTTTAGAATTGCAGCAGCATTCTGTCTTGTCTTAGCTAGGTTTGAAAGCTGTGACTTGTTTAGAATACCATTAGCAGCTTCGTAAGAACCGAATGTATCAACAATGTATCTGTATGTGATGCTGTCCTTGTCTGCTAGAGTATTACCTAAGTTTGTACCTGTGTTTACTGCGTCTAGGCAATCTAGGATAGATTGAGTACCAATCAACGCGCCATCTAGAACAAATGGGTAGTACACTGATGCGGCTTCTTCGTATGAAGAGTAAGCACCTACAAATGCAGATTGCTTAGGTGTAGTGTGAATGTAAACAGTGTAAGTAGTTGTCAATGGGCCTGGAACTGCAGCTATGTATGTGTAAACTGCGATGTTTGTAGCGCCACCAGAAGTATCGATTGCGTCGTAAGCAGATGAAATAGATGCATCACACGTGATAGTAGTTGCTGTCACTGCAGTGATCTTAACGTAAGTTCCAGCTGTAGCACCTGCTAGGTACTTGTTAACAGCAATACCAGAAACTGCAGTTAGGTCTAGGTTCGTAACTGTTAACGTAGAACCAGAAACTGTAGTAGTTACACCATTAACACCGTCATCGCCTAGAGCAGGTAGAGAAACTGTAGCTGCAGTGTAAGACGCTGGAGTTCCGGCGCCTGTAGATTCATTCTTAATGATTCTTGTTACTTTAGCTAGTCTATTAGCTTCTTCAGCGTGAATGTAGTGTCCAACTTTTAGATCAAAGTTAGGTAGAGATGAACCAGTGTAAGTAAATGTTGCAGTATTAGATCCTGCAGCGTAAACCCAGCCAGTACCAGCTGTTGTATCAACATCAACATCTCTGTCATTAGTTGATAGAGAGTAAGATAGAGCGTCTAGAGAATCACCTGAGTGACCGATTAGATCTGCTTTAGTACCTGTTTCGTCAAGAACTGCATCTTCTAGAACAGCGCAGAACAAACCTGTTCTTCTTGCTTCAGAATTGATCATTGTCTCAACATACATTTGGTTGCCTTCTAGGTCTGTGAAACCTGGAAGAATAGAACCAGTGTATTGTGCAATTAGAGATACTTGTCTTAGGTTAGCGAATTCAGCAAGCTTAGTCTTATCTAGACCATTAGCTGTAAAGAATGCTCCATAAATAGGATCAGTGTCCATTAGTGAAGGATCAAAACCACCTTTGAATACGAATACGTCGACCATGAAGTCTGACATAAAATCAAAGTCATTTAGGTATGCAGGAACGTTACCTTCTCCGTACCACTCTCTTGCAGTGATATTGAAAGGTTTAACGTCTTGTGCTTGTCTAACAATAACAGTGATAGGATCTTGCTTGATGTTAGCGAATCTTAGAACGTTACCTGTAATAGCATTACCGATTACATTGTTAACTGCGTCGTCAGAAGGAGTCCAGAATTTTTCAGTGTTGAAAAACTTTGAGTACTCATTTTCGTTCTCAATTGCAGTTAAAAGTGCATCTGAAGCATCAGTTACAGGTGCTGCATAAGAAATTAGGTCAGCGCTATCAAATTTAGCTAGGTTAAGAGCTAGGATAGGACCTCTTGTTAGAGCTGTAAGAGCTGATCTGTGGAAGAACATGCCTTTTTTCTCCAAGTTGCGATCAATGCTACCAAAAACATTGATGAACTGTTCAACTGAGTCGATCAAAACAGGAGAATTGTATGGTCCTTTCTTAGAGTGACCAACAATCAATCTGATTGTTTCGGCTGGAATGTTGACAGTCTGCGACTTATCGAATTCAAGTCTGTATACACCAGAGCTCTTGAATTGTAGAAGTTGTGGACTTAGTGCCATAATTTTATATTGGACTTTTTTTTGCTTTAACTATATATCAAGGAAACTACGACAATTTATCAATTCAACAAATCATAAATGTCATATTGTAGGTCTCCGTCAGTGTTTTGATCTTTATAAAGAATTTTCTCCATGTAGTTGTGAAGGCCTTCATCAATGTGATCAAGAACCTCTTCAATGAAGTCAGCGTAATCAACTGTTAAGAAGAATTCAGTGATCGTGACACACGTCATTAGAGTATCATCATTACCATGTTGAGCACCATAAGAACCATTTACAAGAGTACCAAACATTGATGCTTCTGTTACTGTTTGATGTTCAGTGAAATCAATTCTATTACCCTCAACTAGCTTTTTAAGGTTCTGACACATCACAGGTTTATTGTCGGATTTGACTCTAATGCCTGGTTTCAAAACCCTTGCATCGTGGCGGTGTCTGAATCTAACAATCATCTCTTCATCAAACTCGTTTCTCTGTGGGAATAGAGTTGTCAAATACTTAATTAGAATAGAACCATAGGTATTGTATTCAATGATCAATTTAACGTTCTCAGGCTCAAAGATTTCAACTGATAGGGTATAAAGTACTTTAGCAAAGTCTTCAATTACGTGCTCATTAGACCTAAATAGACCAATCTGCTTTAACGTGAAGAAATCGTACATTGCCCCTGGGTTTTGAACGTACTTCATTTGCTTCTTTTTCATTGGCACTATCTCGAATAGGTTGATTACCGAATAGTCGCCACCGTTACCTTCAGCAATGTCAACTGAGAACACATAATATCTACCTTCTTCCTTTGCATATTCAACATCAAAATCTGGAGCAAACCCAAGGTATCCCTTCAAATCCATGTGAATGTTTTCAAACTCTTCAAGATCTTCGTATTCGTATTTAGCCATTCCCTTGCGAAGTTTCTTCATCGTTACAGGGTCAAATAGTAGGTTTGATGATGATACGAATTCATTACCGTATTGGCGGTTAAAGGCTTCTTCAGAACCCAGGTTACCTAATTCACGTTCATACCATTCATCGTCTCTGTCAGGGTGTTGCCACCAGTCAATACGAGTGGCTTTATAGGCATTTAGCCCCTTCTCTGCGGCTGAATAGATTTCATAAAACTTATTGAAACCGTTAGGTGTAGAAGTGATGATGATACGTGACACCTTTGACGCTGACAGGGTAGGATATACGTTTTCATAGAACGTATCTACAATTGAACCGTGAATGTGTGCAAACTCGTCCAAGAATAGAGTGTGAATCGTAAAACCGATACCTGCTTTAGCAGTGGTAGATTGACCTACAAGACGACAACCGTTATCAGCTTTAACGTTCATAACGTCATACTTAATAATGCCCGGTTTCATAAAGAAGGGTAGGTTCTCAATTACGGTTTTGGCCTTATCGATAATTTCTTTAGTTGTATCTGACTTGTTCGCAAGAAGTAGAGTGTTCTTGTCAACTTGGAAAGTTAGGTACCATGCGTTAAAGATTGAAGCTGTAACGGTTTTACCCATTTGGCGAGAAGCTAGAACTACATTAAATCTTTCATTTTGAAAGTTACGTAACATGTCCTTTTGATAGTCTCTAAGCTTAACTTTACGAATACCTTCGTCAGTCATAACCACTGCATACTTTTCAGCAAAGTATACAATATCACTTGCGCATTTTGCAAGTTCTTGAATTTCTTCGTCAGTGTATTCAAATACAATGTTACCCTTTCGTAGAAATTGTTTACCCTCATAGAAGGGCAAAGAAATCTTTGGACGATAACCCTGGTCCATCGCAACTACTAGATCAGATACCTTTTTAGATGACCATACTAGTTTTGCTGCGGCGGAATCATCGTTATCCTTTGGGATCCAAACGTTATCTCCTACGTAATCGCTCATTCTTCAGTGTTATCTGTTGTATCTTCTTCAATTTCAGCGTCTTCGACGTTACCTGCGATTGAAGCCTGAATCTTTGACATCAGATCTTTGGTTCCACGCTGAACGTTAGATGAACCCTTTTCATTGTTAAAGTCCTCAGAGATTTGACGATTTGTCTTTTCCTGATATAATTCAGAATCTCTAGCGATACGCTTCATTGATTCTTCAGTTGCCATCAAATACATCGTTTGTGATTTGATGATGTCCAACATTGACTTTTGTAGGGTTGCAAGAACCTCGAACATCCTAGGAGCCATGTCGCCATCCTCGATGGTCTCTAATAAACGAGTTAGTGCTCTTTCACCCGCTTGGAGTTGATACACTAGAGATGACATCGTCATCTCGTCCATCTTTCTCTTGGCTTTAACGTATTCATTATGTTCAATGATGTCGGAATCTAGATAGAACCTCATCAAGGCATCAATGGTCTTTTTAGCCTGTTTATCTGCACCAGTTTTAACCTCTAAGAAGTTAAATGTTGGTCTATGGTGTGCTGGAAGCTGTGGATCTACGTCAATGATTCCTTCAAGGGATTCATTGTCTCCGATCAAACTATCCAATTCATTTCTAATCTCGTCCGCTTGGGAACGAAGAGTTTTCTTATCCGACATAATGGTAATAAGTTATTCTGGTAGTATATATCAGAACTTCGGAATACCGCCGATCTTTTCGGCTCTGAATCTCCAGTGGTTGATCACCTCTTCTCTGGTTTCAGGGGTTAGGTAATCCTGTGTGTCTAAGTATTGATTGACAGTATCAATCATTGACATCTTTCTTTTCTTGGCTTCGTATCTTAAACCTTGAAGATTTGCATCAACCTCCTTTGGTAGCAATAGATACATGTGTTGTGGTAGAATTCCAGACTTAATTAACAGTCTCATCTGTTGATCGTCTTCATTCGGTTTACCACCCCTATAATTGCCGATGTTTGGACCGTCTTGTGTGATGTGTTCAATTTCATGTCTAATAACATCTGCAAGGTGCATATAAATTTCAGACCAATACCCTGGTAACCACTTTGGGTTAACATCAAAGTCAATAATGATGTAAGGTGTTTGATCTTCGTCATCGTCATCGATGTCTCGACCGTCTGCTCCGGTTGTATTGTGAATGTCAAATCCCTTTGACTTGAAATGAATGTTCGCGTCAAAATCAAACTCCAATCCTGGAAGTTCTATTTGCTGATAGAAGCTACCTTGACTTTTACCAGATTTATGGTCAGTGACCCACTTCTTAAAACAATCTTTTAGAAGTTGACTTGCAACTCCGTCAAGTTTAGCTCCCTTTTCATATAGGGCTTGAAATTCAGAGTATCGTATGATCATCTTGCGTTTCTATATCGTTGGTACGAAAGAGATGGAATGGCGTTATCTATCACTAATGCGTATTGTGCGTCTCTAACTAGAGATTGGTTCAATACATTAGAATGTTGCTCTTCCTCAATGGTCTTTTTCCAGATTCTAATGTTTGTCATCTTTAATTTACCACCTCTTAGTTGATAACCTCTATCCACATCCCAAATAAATGATTGTGTTGTAGGTCTAATTTCTCTAAATTGAAGTTCAAGGTTGTTATTACCATCTTGTGGTCTAACGTAATTGAGTTGTTCATTTAGATAGTACATATACACTCCAATTTCTCTAAAGTCGTTTGATAGATTGATAACAATCGCATACCATTCGTCAGTTGACATGATCATACCGTGCATGAAAGTGTATGGTTGATTATTAATCATCAACTCTAATTTTGATGATGAAAGTCTTGCCGTTAAACCAACGCCAAACTGTTCGCCTTGGATCAAAGTGTATTTGGTTGTATCTAAGTTATCAAAGGTCGGTTGAACCCAGAATGTAAATGCTAAGTTTTCTTCTTGCGTTTGTTTTGCAGGTTGAATATATTCAACTGCAGTCTGATCATTTGGAACAGTACTTAGATTATAGTGATGCTTAGATACAATTGTCCATCTGTTTTTCAAATCATAGTCAACTATTTTAACTAGGGCATTTGCACTGGTTCTAACGCCATCTTCCCAAATATGAGATACTCCTTGAAGTTGTTGTGGCTTTGTAACCTTTTTGCTCTCGTCCTGAATTTCAGCTCCAAAAATATCTTCCATTCCAACTACTAGGTCTTGCAATTCTGCTTCTGCCTCTGGAGACTTGATAACAGCCGAACGATCTTGATATTTCGCTAGCATCACTCTCCAGTATGTATGGTTAACATTGAACTCATCTGCCAGTGACACAGATTTGACCTCGTACATCCTGTTTAGTTTTGGGAAGTACAAGTAATCTTTAACTCTTGGTCTCTTAAATGGTCCGAAAGTCTTTTCAAATTGATAGTCAGCAATGTGAATTTCAAAATCTTCAAAGCCCATGCCGAAGATGTCGTAATTGATTTGCTGCGTTGGCATTTCATTATCTGGAACCGAAACTTTAACGTCTCCTTGAGCAACTACGTTAAACAAAGAATACTCCATGAAAGTAACGTCTCTAGTTCTTTCATCAGGTTCAGTTCTGTAATATCTGACCGGCCATCCAAAGATGTCAGTTGAAATTTCTACAAGCTGTCTGTATAGATTATCGCTCTTATTTAATTCGTATGGCTTAAAGATATTTTCATCAGTAGTACATGGCTTGATGTTTGCACATCCAATGTATGAATATGGATCATCGCATCCTAAGCAATACTGTGGACAAGCTATGATTTCTCCTTCAGTGGTTTCAAGTGTGAACGTAATACTGATCATCGTTAATGACGCACCTAGCGTTAAACGATCAACAGTACCTTTAACGTCAATCCAAAGTGGTCTCGTTCCATCCCATGCGATAAACATCAGATCACCAGGATTCATATCTTTGGTCAATAATTTGAACTCACTGAATTCTTCATTAGTGTGAGACCATCTGTATTCGTAAATAAACTCATTGTTTGCATCTGGCAAAATCATGAAAGTTGCCATCGATGCAGTGAAAGGTGCTGGATCAGCAAGTTCAATGTGAAGTGGAGTAACTTGAAGTGCAACTTCAAGTACGTGATTACCTACGATGATAGAATCACCAGGACTTAGATTAAAATTAGTACCGTACCCTGAAACGGTTGTAGACCCTTCAGTAAAACTAATTTTACCTACCGTATAATCGTTACTTAGACCGGCCAAAATAGACCAATCTGTCACACGAATTACGTTTTCATACGGATCGACAAGTTTTCCAATGATGAAATCTCCGATCTCATTTGCTGTTGAGCCAGTTACCATAAACTATTTATACTTCAATGTTTTTGGCCTCGTCGGAAGGTTCTTCGTCAATGATCTTTGGAACCGATGGTTTCTGACTGAAAGTTGGCTTTGAAACCGGTTTAGATTTGACAATATCCTGAGGTTTGTAAACTTCGCCTGCAATCCAAGATGCAATGAAACCCGTAAGTGATACGAAGTAAACCGCTAGATCGCTCAAATTAGCCTTAAACCATATTGCAAATCCACCAACAATGGTCCATAGAGCAACGATAATGTATATCATTACTTCTCGTCTAGAGTTTGGACCCTCTTTCATTAAACCAGTCTTTTCACTTGGCCTACGAGACTCTCCCCAGATATAAGTTGCAACGTATGCTGTTAGTGAACCAAAGTAGGCTGCAAGTTGAGTGAAATCAGTATCTTTATAAGCTCCAAGAACTCCCATTGTAATCCATAACAGAACAACAATGTAAACCAACTCCTCAC
>Ga0255752_10004007_pt1 | contig 15063 bp, 14 predicted proteins | sample 011ome_25_FD_179952 | JGI IMG/M metagenome (GOLD analysis project Ga0255752, IMG submission 179952) | Coastal salt marsh microbial communities from the Groves Creek Marsh, Skidaway Island, Georgia - 011512CT metaG (version 2) | ecosystem: Environmental > Aquatic > Marine > Intertidal zone >...
TTTCCCTCCGCCTCCTCCTCCTTGTTTGCGCGTTTCTTACTCCCCATCCCCTCGTCGATCGTGCGTGGTGGTAATTGATACTACTTCTCGAATACGTAATAGAAGTCTGTGCTGCCTCTGGTACGTGCGCACGGACGACGCAGAGAAGAAACTGAATAAGATTCCAAACACACAAAGCGCAGCAGCCGTCAAAAAATAATGAGAAGAAGAGAGCGAAAACACAAAAATTCCTCTTGAAAAAGGTCTGAAAAAAATTCCCCTTCTTTTTCCTCATTATTATTACAGATATAATCCAATACAAAAGAGTACTCGTAATAAAAGACGAATAAGAGAAGAGGAAGAATACCAAGAAGAATGTCTGCTTTTACGAAGAAAGGTGGTGGAAATGGTGGTAAGACTTCAGGAGCAGGCGAGGACGTGGAAAATCCACCACCTTTACCTGCGGTGAAAGCAGCCGGTGTGACGGCTTTGGATAATGTCCAACGAAAAGAAAGTAGTGGTGACGCCGACGAAATGAATGGAAAGAACAAGCGGGAGTCTAATCTGAACAAAAAAATGGATAAACTCGCCAAGAAGGAGCAAAAGCAATCGTTTTGGAAGTTACACAAGGAAGAACTGTGGTCTTTGGTTCCGTATTTATGGCCGAAAGAGCAGATATGGATCAAGTTCATGCTCTTGTGCGCGATATTTTTCTTGTTGGCGAGTAAACTGTGCAACGTGACTTCTCCGATTGCGTTGAAAATAGCGGTGGATCGAGTGAGCGAGAACAGGTCGGACATTGAGTGGGCGATTGTTGCGTACGGGGCGTTACGATTTGGCGCGAACTTCTTTGGCGAGTTGAAAGATAACTCTTTCGCGTACGTCAGCGCGCACGCGTCGAGGAAGATTTCATTGAGAGTGTTTACGCACGTGATGGATTTGTCGCTCAAGTTTCACATCACGAGGAAAACTGGGGCGGTCATACGAGGGTGCGCCAGAGGTTCGGAGTCCTTCGCGTTGCTTTTGAAGTATATATCGTTTCAAATCGCGCCGATTTTTATCGAGGTTGCCATGGTGTGTTGCTTTTTGTTGGTGCAATACGATTGGTATTTTGGGATCATAACGTTTTTCGTGATTTTCGCTTACATTGGTTTTACGGTACCGTTTACCGAGTGGAGAAATAAGTTCCGACGGGACCAAACGGAAGCGGACGATCGGTTTAATCAGAAAGCGACGGATTCGTTGTTGAACTTTGAAACTATTAAACTATTCTGCGCGGAGCCGCACATCGCGCACACGTACGACGAAGCGCTGAAACAGACGCAAAAGGCGACGCTGAAGACGACCCAATCTTTAGCCGGTTTGAATTTAGGACAGGCTCTGATTATAACCGTAGGTATTACGGCGAGTATGGGATTAGCCGCGGAACAAGTCGTCGATGGCAAGATGACAATTGGTGATTTTGTTCTGGTGAATACATTCATCTTGCAACTGTACGTGCCTTTGAACTTTTTAGGCACGTACTATCGAATGATCAAGCAGTGCATGGTTGACGTAGAGGCGATGTTTAGATTGATGGGTGAAAATCAAGAGGTTGCGGACGCAGATGACGCGAAAGACTTAGTCTTGGCGAATCCTTCGCAAGCAAAGATTGAATACGAAAACGTGTTCTTTTCGTACGATCCGAAGGAAGATCGGAAAATCTTGAAAGGCGTTTCGTTCGTCGTCGAGCCGGGGCAAAAGTTGGCGTTAGTTGGCGAATCCGGAGCCGGTAAGTCTACTATCGCTAAGTTATTGTATAGACTATATGACATACAAGGCGGTCGAATTCTAATCAATGGACAAGATGTGGCGAAATGTACGCAACGCTCGGTGCGATTGAACATTGGCATCGTGCCGCAAGATTGCGTCTTGTTCAACGACACCATCGAATACAACATTGGATTTGGGAAACTTGGTCAAGGCGATGTGGCGACTCGAGAAGAGGTGGAAAGAGCATCAAAGGCGGCGCAATTTGAGAAGTTTGTCAACCAAACACCGTCTGGGTACGACACGTTAGTCGGAGAGAGAGGCTTGCGATTATCCGGGGGTGAAAAACAACGTGTGGCCATTGCGAGAGCGCTTTTGAAAGACCCGCCGATTATGGTGTACGACGAGGCGACGTCGAGTTTAGACACGCACACCGAAAATCAGATCATGGATGCCATTCGCGTAGCGGCGCAAGGTAGAACGAACTTAGTCATCGCGCATAGATTATCGACAATTATGGATTCTGATAAGATTTTAGTATTGAGCGGAGGCGAAGTTGTTGAAAGCGGCAATCACCAAACGTTGTACGCCGACGTGAACGGGAAGTATAGAAAGATGTGGGATTCGCAACTGCAAGCGGCTATGAAGGAATCGCCATCGACTGTAGAATTGATGAAGATGGGAACACAATAATAACACACTCAAGAGTGAAGAAGAAGAGATGATAAAAAGTTTTTTTGTTTATTCTCTGATGTTGTACAACATATTTTATTTCAAATGTGCTTTCAAAAGGGTTCAATCGCTTTTCATGCAAAGCCCTCTCTCTCTCTCTTTCTTTTGTCTCTTTGAATTCTTTATCTATTCTTACAGTTCTACTATCTATCATAGGAACCATGGTATCCTGTGTACTTAGTAAATGCTTTTATCTATGTCTTTTAAAATTTTCAGAATCCTCGTGTTGTAATCATACCGAATCTGCTCTAGAATGTCAGCGTTGCCTCTCAGACGTTGCAAGTCGCTTTCATACTCGACGACGAGTGATCTTAAGACTTTCATCTCCAAAAGCATTTCCGGAGTCCTCAACGCCCTTTCATAAGCACGATACGCAACTATCTCTGCCACTGTTTCGCATTTCTCCACGGTCATCAAGTTCCAATACTCTCCGTCATTCCTCAGGAAAGAATCAAAATGGCGTATTTCTTTATTGGGCCACTTTGACCTCTCGCCTTGAATTCTCAAACTCACAAATTGCTCCATCGTTTGGCGCTGACTTTTAGTCACCGGCAACTCATCTAAACAGCGTTTCCACTCCCAAAGGACACGCTTCGCGTCCATGTGCAATCTGCTCATGTTTGCGAATTCCAGCATATTTCGTATAAATGCGCCTTCGTTACTGTCCATGTCGACCGTAAAGCCTCTCGATAAAAAAGCAGTTGATACAGCTTTATTCTCACGCCGAGTGATCGCTCTCACAATTGCTTTGTTCCGAAAAGTGTTCTTTTGCGATTCAAAGAATAAAAGACGGTCTGTTTGTATTTGCACGCGGTGTTCGGCGTCGGAATACTGCACGGCATCGTTGATCCCAACCTGAACGATGTTCTTCGCGCCCCCACTAAAGGCGGTGTTCGTGGAGTTGTTGACGATGGTGGTTTCATAAGAAGCTTTTGTATTGCCGTTCAGAGCCAAGAGCGCATCGACTGCAACATCATCACGGGAAATTTTTTCGATAGGAAGAATGGGTGAAACCTTCTCTGGAAGCGGTGGTGATTTCCTTCGATTGTGATACGGCTTTGCTATTTTTCTCGCCGTTCTGTGCTTCGACCGAAGGTTCGCCACCTCTTTCTCAACCTTTTTCGTCATTGGGAGTTGATCGCGTTGCGTGCGCTTCTCTCTAATCGATGGTCGCCTCGCATACGAAGGTTTCTTTTCTACTCTGCCGAGAACTTCTTCCATGGTGTGTATTCGTATAGCACCGCGACCGCAAAGCGCTTCCCCCTTCTCGCGCGCCAGTTCTTGTTGAGAAGCGAGGGAAGGTTGCCTTCTCTTATTTAGAGCGTGGTGATCTTCGACGTCGGTCTCAATAATGTCCTCTTCCGTGCTTTCGCCTTTCGCGTCGTCGTCATCGTCGTTCTCCTCCGTACTTTTATCGAAATCTAAACTGTTATCAAACTGTTCGGTCAAATTCGACCCATTTGAGTTCTTCGCATCTCCCGCATTCTTCTTCGACGCTTTCGTCCTTGTCTTTTCTACGTGCGCGCGCAATACTGTCTGATACGCAGAGTCCCCGACATCTTTCATGTCCTGACGACCCTTCGGGCTTGATGGTTCCAAAATCGTGTTGGCAGGAGTTCGTGGCTTCTTTGGAGAATTTTCTCTTTCATTTTCAGTCTCTGTCGTCGGTCGCTTTTTCTTGGAGAAATCGATTCGATCTGCCAATCGTCGAGATGTTGTTTCAAACAACGTAGCATTGTCTTGGCGCGGTATAGCTCGCTTTCGCGTATTACCCTCGTTATGATCGTCACCATCGCTAAGATCCCAGAGGATGCTCGGAGCTTCGATTCTATTCCCTCCACTGTACTTTGATCGGTTCATCGTTTTAGCTGCAGTCACCGCCGCCGCCGCTGCCGTCCCCGGTCCTGCTTCAGTACCAAACGATGATTTCAAGCAATTCGTACTACCACCTTCTTTGGAATGTTCTTGCGACGAACTGTGCGGACCCATTGTTAACGATGGTCGCGATTTGTTGTCTGTTGCTACTACTACTACTACTGGTGGCGGTGGTGGACTACGGCGCTTCTGCACCGGCGATGCGCGTTTCCTCTCTTTCTCCTTTGTTCCCTTCGAGAGAGACGATTTGCGCGAGCGCTGCGATACCTTCGCTGTACCCGTGCCTTTTGTTGATACTATCGACGCCTGATTTCTCTTTTTATTCATCTTGTTCTTTGTCAAACTTTCGCCTTCTTCTATTTTCTTTTGTTGCTTGTCCATATCTGGCGTCCCGTCGCTTACACCGTCCTCCAGCGCGAGTCTGTGTCCCACCGGCGAGCGAAATCCATCGTACCTCATGTGTATCTTTATACCAGTACCATCCGAAGGCGCTAATTTTGAAACTCTCAATCTGTGGAACGCTGCTTCTACCAAAATATTCAAAACAAGCTCGTCGCGTTCGCCTTCGCGCAAGTGGCTCCCAAACATTGGTACCAACTCGAAGCGACACTGTGCCCATCCTTTATCCGTCCACCCTTTCTTGGTCGTTTGCGCGACTTCGCACACTTCCACTAATCGTAACAACACAAACTCCGCGTATAGTTCTTTATTCGGGCACTTATCTGGTACCGTTCGTATCAAACTCTTTGCTTTGCCTTCATTTTCCAAGTGCTTCCAAGTGTCTCGCGTGAGGCCCTCTTTTGCAAACTCGAAAAAAGTCCCGAGAGGAATCGCTTTTTTTAGCGCTTTCCCGTTGTGCACTTTTCCATCTATGGAGAACCAAAACTTGTCCGCGCTGAAATTCTTAACGTACGCGCGTTCCATCGCCGTCGCGCTCATCATCTTCTCGTCTGTTCTTTTCTCTCCCTTTTCTTTTTCTTTCTCTTTCTCGTCTCCCTCGCCGCCGTCAACGGTGGTGGTCCCTTTTTTTTTCTCTGCTTTTTCTTCAATCGTCGTCGTCGTCTTCCTGGTGCCTCCTCCTTCACACTCCTCCACCTCACCGTCGATTTCTTCCTTCGGGATGACTTTTTTCTTCTGCAATGGCAACGCAACTCTCCGCATGAGTTCACACGGCTGAGCTTTAGACGTGATCATCACCCCTCTTCTTTTCAACAATACCGCCGTCGAGGAATCCCCGGATGGAGAGGGGGAGGTACCGACCATCCTCCTCCGATCGTGGTCAGCGCAAAGCGTGCGTTCTTCCAAAGTGTGCCGTGCGACGACCGAACGTTTCCCGCACTTTTTGAGGAGAAAGAACCTTCCTTCCAAAAAAAAATGAAAAGACGTCTACTTCTCTCAGAAAGAGGGAGACAAACGCGATCCTCCTCTTCCTCCTCAGGCAGAAGGGACTATTTGACTTCTCTTCTTTTTTTTTCTTTTTCACCGAGAGGTTTTCCTCGACGATTCCTCTTTCGCGCACTCTCTCTCTCTTTTACTCTTCTCAAAACTCTTCTCCTCAAAACGTGTAAACGGGGTTGAAAGTTAACGACAGACTCTGTGATAAGTGCGGTAAAAGGATTGATGATATTCTGCGCGCTTTCTTTCGAGCACGTGTTTAAATCCTCCTTTTTTTTTTTTGGAGAGAATTCTTTGTTGTTTGTGAAGAATGCAAAAGAAAAAAGAAGAGTTTTTGGACAGAAAGAAGGGGAGAGGGGTGCTGGTGGAAAAAGGTAAAACTCGTTTCATATCATGTTGTCCACCTCGATTATTATATTGGTTAAAATTAAAAGTTGAACACGGCGCTAAACAAAGAATTCAATATACCACCACCATCGGTGCTGTCCGCACTATTAGAACTTTTAGTATTCATATTCTTCGATTTCCTTTTCCCCTCCTCCTTATCGTCGTCGTCTTCATTATTATTACTATTGTTATCGTTTACGTTCGCAGATGTAACACTCTTACCGCCTGTTCCAGTATGTTTGTTGCGTAAAAAACGGTTGAGGCGTTTTTGCGAAACGCGTTTGTTCAGACCGCACCGCGTTCGTTTTACTTCCAATATGCCATCGAGCGGGTTCGTTTCGAGGATTGTAGTGTACGATATTGCGATTGCGCACCATGGTATGGGCATGAAAAGGGCATCGTCATTGGCAAAATCGTCGTCGTCAATCGGATGTCTGGTAATCTCATACACCGAGCGACACTGCACCGTGACCCGATTTTCTTCCACAAAAATCTCAACCGGAGGACCACCGAGGTCGAGCTTATTGTCGTATTCTCTCGAATTGAGACCTAAAACGGCGAAGTACGGCGGATCACCGAACAAACTCGTGCATAACTCCAATTCTTCGCCACCGCGAGCTGTTCTGGAAGCCGCCAATATCACCCTCGCCGCCGAAGCCACGGAAGTTGCCTCTGTCTTACACGTTTTCGCTCTTCGCAAAGCGTTCTCTAAGCTGGAAAGCGCTCGCGTGAAGTGCGCTTGAAACGGGCCCGTGGATAAATTTTCCGTCGTCCAAATGTCCGTATCATCGTCTTCGTCGACCGGGTCGCCATCTTTCGATAAAAAATCTGGTTTTGAAGTTCGACATCGCCTTTTCAAAGTGAAGCCATCCTCACGTTGCCAGTCCTTGACGACTTGGGACCCGGTGAGCACCAATCCGCTCCGAATCGCCACGGACGACGATGGTGCTGTCGACGGCGCTGCGCTGCTACCACGGACACCATCGTCGCTATCGTCGTCATCGTCAGAGGAATCTGAATCATCTTCGTCAAAGAAATCCTCACGAACCTCCAACGCCGAACGAATCCAAGAGATGAGTAAAGCGTCTTGCGCATCCAGCGCCGTTTTTTGACTTCGGACGGTCTCAAAAGCTTTCTTTTTTTCTTCTCTACGTTGCCGCTTCCTATTTTTGCTGGTGTTTGTGTCTGTTCCACCACCGACGAGACCAAAAAAGTATCCACCTCCTCCGCCACTATTCTTGTTTTTCTTCCGCTTCTCTGGCGACTGCGACGGTAACGACGCCACATCGTTAAGCGAGAGCGAGCCGTGCGCACCCGTAAATGTTCTCCTTCTATTGCTATCGTTGCTAAAATGACTAGTGGTATTTCCATGAGAACTACTACCATTAGCATTACCAGTGGTGCTTATTCTCAAATGCTTGTTCTTCTTCAAATCTCTCAGAAATCGCAAGTTGTACGCTCGCAACACCGCTGGCAACTCATTTTCAATCACTTCGCTAATTTCAATCGTCGCCAATCCTCGCTTCAAAGCTTGAGATACTTTTTCCGAAAATCTATTCAACTCGTGCGAGTATGGATTTGTCTCTCCTCCGAGTTTCAACGCTGAATTCCTCGCGAACCGAACAAGTCTCGGAAACACTACGATGTCGATATTGGTCTCTTCGTCGAGTTTCACGCACACGTTTTCTATGCACTCGTGGCACGTCGTCGCAATTAAGTAATCCAAAATTGCCTCTAAATCCGTACTATTATTATTACTATTGATGTTATTGTCGTCGCCATTGCCGTCTTCTATCCCAGAAAAGATCGCCTTGCCTCTCCAACCGCTCACCAACGTCTTGCTCAACTCGAACAGTTTACTCTCCATGGCGTCGCACAGCGCTTCAATATTCGCCTTGTTACTACCACCGAATTCTTTCTGCAGAGAGTCGAGTAATTTCTGCACGTCTTCACACGTCGCTTCGTCGATTCTGCACTCCGTCAGAGCTAAAATATGCATGCAAAAGTTCCGCACCGCGGGTTGCGCGACGATACGCAAGTGCTCTTCAACGGTAAATAAAGACATCGTTTTCGATACCGTTCGTCGTTCCTTATTTTTTGCAACGTCAGCCCCGTCAACTCCACCGCCACCACCACCACCACCACCGCCAAATCGAATCGATCTCACAACATCTTCCATCGCGTCTTTTTTCCCTCTCTCAATCATTTCCTTTCTCCTCTCCACGTCTAAAAACTGAGACGTATCGAAGCTCATTCCCGTTTTTGAGAGCAACTCGGATGTTTGCAAACCCGTTTTCTTTTTCTTCTTCCTGCCGAGACTCTTGTCGCCGCCGCCAGCCCCGACAGTATCGTCATCATCAGACGAGGAGGAAGAAGAGGAAGATGCACCGTCCATTCTCTCTCTCTCTCTCTCTTTTGATGCGCACGCCGTGCGCGTACTTCTTTTGTTTTGATGCACTTTAAAGTTTTTTTCGGAAAGAGAAGACAAGAGAGCAAAGAGAAAGTGAAAAAAATGAAAAAGAAGAGCAGAGAGAGTTGGCAAAATGGCAGCTGTCAGTTGTGTGGACTTTCTCAATATCAACTTCACAAAAATTTGTGCGGTAGGAACACACACACAAACAATATGTCTCACAGAAAGTTTGAACGTGAGTGATAGCTCCATACCTAGATTCTTTGCTCCTTTTATCGCTCGTTTCGCGCAATTATTGGGAGACGACTCTTTCGCGCGATGTCGATTCAACTCTCTCTTTGTTACGCGCGCATTTTTGAGCTTTCCTTTCCTCCTTGGGAGGGCTTTTGAGTCGAAATTTCGGTCTTTCGTTCACGCGCCATTCGTGATGTTTGCGAGCGGAAGAAACGTTTCGCGAGCGAAGTAATTCGTGAAGAATGCGTTTTTTTGCGCGAATGTTTCGCGACAACGCGTGAAAAGCATAGAAAAGGCTATGGTTTGCGCTCCGTTCCGAAATTGCTTTTGAGTAAAAGTTGAAGCCCTCTTACTGACATTTCTCCCTCTTTCGCTCTCCTTCCGAATTTAAACAACAGATCCCCGTCTTGGTCACTTGGGTTTTTTGCCGAAGAAGCGATCCCAGCGCTCCAGAGGTAAAGTGAAGTCCTTTCCGAAGGATGATGCGTCAAAGCCGCCGCACTTTACTGCCTTTATGGGTTTCAAAGCCGGCATGACGCACATCGTCAGAGATGTGGACAAGCCTGGTTCCAAGTTGCACAAGAAGGAAACGTGCGAAGCGGTGACTATTGTTGAGTGCCCGCAAATGATTGTCGTCGGTCTCGTTGGCTACAGAAGAACGCCGCAAGGCTTGAGAGGCGTCAAGACGGTGTGGGCGGAGCACTTGTCCGACGAGATCAAGCGTCGATTCTACAAGAACTGGTTCAAGTCCAAGAAGAAGGCGTTCCAAAAGTACGCGAAGAAGTACTCGAACGGCTCCATCGAACAAGATTTGGAAGCGTTGAAAAAGTCATGCGACGTCGTCAGAGTTATCGCGCACACGCAAGTTAGAAAAGTGAAGAACTTGAAGCAAAAGAAGGCGCACATGATGGAAATTCAAATCAACGGTGGCTCCGTCGCGGACAAGGTTGACTTTGGTTTCAAGTTTTTTGAGAAGGCCGTGCCAGTTGATGCCGTCTTCCAACAAGACGAAATGATTGACGTCATCGCCGTCACCAAGGGTAAAGGTTTCGAAGGTGTCATCACCCGTTGGGGCGTCACTCGTTTGCCGCGTAAGACTCACAGAGGTTTGCGTAAGGTTGCGTGCATCGGTTCTTGGCACCCGGCGAGAGTCGCGTACTCTGTCGCCCGTCCAGGTCAACACGGTTATCACCACAGAACGGAAATCAACAAGAAGATTTACAAGATTGGTAAAGCGGACGAAGCTTCGTTCGGCGCGAACACTGACCACGACCCGACTGAGAAGGAAATCACCCCGATGGGTGGCTTTGGTCACTACGGTATCGTCAAGAACGATTACGTTATGATCAAGGGTGCGGTCATTGGCCCGAGAAAAAGACTCATTACGTTGAGGCAGTCCTTGTTCAAGCAAACTAGACGTGTTGCGACCGAGAAGATCACGCTCAAATTCATCGATACTTCGAGTAAGATGGGCCACGGTAGATTCCAGACTGCGGAGGAGAAGGCGAAGACGTACGGCACGTTGAAGGCGTAAAGTTTAGACTAAGAATAAAATAAAGTAACGAATTTAGGGAGGGTTTGCTATTGTAACATAAAGCGTGATACAATGGCGATAACACACATACATATATACTTACTGGTACCTAGGTACACCCCGTAACTTTTATTCTTCTTTTATTAAAATACATTCAGAAAGAATTTTGTACGTTCGAGCCAAGTTCTCTAAATTTAAATAATATGCGACCTTCTTTTAACTGTTGTTCTTGTTCTTTTTATTCTTCTTCTCCTTGTTTACAAAATATCGTCAAAGGTCTTCGACACTTTCTCCTTGAACGCCTGTCTGTCCGGTTTAAACAACAAGTTTTGATAGATGAAGAACCCAGAGAAGACTATGCCGATGAGTTCGAACAAATTCGGAATCAACGGGAGGCCTTCGATGTTGTGCAACACACCATCGGCGGCGATCAAGCCGACAAGACCAAAGACACCCAACGCCACCGCAGCTGGCTTCTCTTCCGTATCATCCCATTTCTCGCTCAATGTCCCCGTGAGTTCCTTCAATTTATCTTGAACTTCGTCGCTTCTCGTCGTCGCGTTCACTCTCGCGTTCGATTTTTGAACCGACACGGTGGACGTTTTGAATTGTTTCCCCACAAAGGTTGTTCTTCTCAAGGAGTTTGTAGATCGCTTGACGCTGATCGAGCGCGTCGCGAAAACGCTGTTGGAAGCGATGATCGATTGCATCTTACGTATATTTGTGTGTGTGAGTGTGTATTCTCTTTGTGAGGAGTGTAAAAGGTATCGCGCGGGGGGTCGTTGAGATCTTTTCAGAGATTGATGTGTGAAATAATATCTCTCAGAACAAACACGATTTTGATTGGCTCTCGGCCAAAAGCCTGCACCCACAAACAACTCATGAGAGAGTCTTTCTTCATCAGGGGGAGACTCGCGGTATAATTCTTGGATTTGGGCATTTGGGCATAAATTTCTCCATTTTACCATTTCTGGATGAATGCGACTGGGAAAGCGCTCGAAGTGCACGTAATAACATCGAGAACGCGAACTACGCGTTGATTTGAGTATTTTTGATCGTTTAATGCGTATTCTCGCGCGTCTGATTTTTTAGCTCGAAATTTGGGCATTTTGGAAAAAACACAAAGCAGCTTCTCCACCTAATAAAAATAATAAAACTATTTCAACGCGCTAATCTTGGCTTTAATTTCCTCCATCTCCATCAACCAACTCTCGTCTATGGCAATATCTCCCAAAGCTTTCGCTTCTTGGTCGATTCGGTCTAGGCGTTCTTGTTCGGCTTGCACTTTCGCTCGATTTCTGTCTTGCGCCTCTTTGCGTTTGAGCAAAAGTTCCATCGTCCTCTTCTCCTTCGCCTGACGAGCGACTTCTTCTTTTTCCAACTTCGCTTGGATTTCCTTCTCTTTACGTTCTTTCTCTCTTCTTTGTCGTTCGAGAAGTTTCAACGCGTCTTCTTCCATAGCTTTTCGAGCTTCGATTATTTGTTGTTCTCTTTTCTCGTGTTCGAGACGTTCCTTCTCCGCTTTCGTTGGTTTCGATTTCTTACCCTTCCTTTTACTTTCGTCGGTGTCATTCTCCAAATTTGTCGTTTTCTTCTTGTTCACCGAAAACGAAGCAGACAATTTCATCGCAGTAGTCTCGCTATGGTTGTTACTACTGTTACTACTACTGCTACTGCTGCTGCTACTACTATCGTCGTCCTCCTCATCGGCGCTCTTCGATTGTACTATTTCTAAACTTTGGCCGTTCAACTCGCGAATAACATTCGACGCTGTTTCGATATCTTTACACTCTATGAAACCAAACCCTTGAATGGCCCGAGTGCCGGACCGTTTTGGAATCTTCACGGAAACTATGTCGTCTTTTCCTATCCCGCTGTTATTATTATCGTTGTTTAAAACCATCGCTGATATCGCCTCTTTGACTTTCTCGATATCCTCCTCGTTCTTCGGCAAGCCGCGCACGTACACGACGTTCGATTGTTCTTCTGTTTCTGTTTCTGTTTCTTCTTCTTCTTCGTCGTCGTCATCGATATCTTCGCTTTCGTCCGATGAACCTTCTTTCTTCGCGTGCGCAACACCAGAGGCTTCTTTTTCTTCTTCCTTTTCGCCTCCTCCTCCGCCAATCTCACACACGCGTCCAATGCTCCCATCTTCCAATCGAACTTTAATCCCTCTCGGATGTCGTTTACTGTTCGTCAGGAAATCACTTATTTTCCCATATACGATTGCATCTGTCCCTTGATCCTCTTTCAGAACGATACCGACGGATAAACCGACGGATAAATTCTCCCGGAAATTCCCTGGGGCGTCGAACGAGTGCGTCGGGGCGCTAAACGCGCCGGCAGTTATTTCGAACGCAACTTGTTTACGTTGTCTTCTTCTTCTCGTGGTTGATGTCACTAACGCGCCGCGGTGGAATGCTGCGCGCGCTGAACTCATACTCCTTCTTCTTCTTCTTCTTCTTCTAGCAATGAAGAAAGACAAAAGAAAGAAGATTTCTTCTGTTTGTTCACTTAAAATAGCGCGATACTACTACTACTACTACTACTACTACTACTAATAATAATAATAATAATGAGTAGCGCGGGAGCATTAACGCCGTATGAAATCAAACGCGACGAGCGCGTGGCCAGGAACAAAGCGATATTAGCAAAACTCATAGCTAATAATCCGTTACATCAACACATGATGGTGAGGATGGGGAGCAAAGACGATTCAGACGACGAAGACGGGGAGAGAACGACGAAGACGAAGACAAAGAAGAAGATCAAACGAGAGATTAACTTGGAAGACGTGAGACGGTCGGGACGGATTCGAAAGTTACCGGCACCAATTTATACCACTTTCGAGTTGAACGAAGACTTGGGGGATGGTACGAAGAACAGGAAGAGTTTCAACAGCGCTGTTGGTAAAAAAAGGAAGAGTTCAGAGTCGGAAGAAGAGTTGAAGAAGCAGAAAAAGAGTATTGATAAAAAAAGTCAACCGCCATCCTCTCCGCAGTCCCTGAAAGCGTTGAATGCAAAGTTGAAACACATATACTCGGAGTTTCTCGGCCACAGAATAGAAACAAACGATGGCGGGTTGAAAGCGGCGGTGGTGCACGAGCTGTCGCCGATTGCGCACCCGAAATTTTCGAAAATGTCAGGGATACAAGAGTGGAGGAATTGCGTCGTTTTGTACGTAAATGTTGGAGACAAGTATGGAAATTCCTACGATAACGTGTTTACAAACTGTGGTGGGTGCATCACGTGGTTCGCCCAACCGAGACAGGACGAGGAGAGTTCGCCAATACGGACGATTTTGAGCACCATGTCCAAGAAGGAAGTTTCGTGCGAGGAGACAAAGAACAAAGCTTTGGAGGAAGGCGAAGAGGCGGAAAAGTCGTTTCCGAAATGGCCCGTACATTTATTCTGTCGAATGGAGGGAGAGACGTACACGTACTGTGGACGATTGAAAGCGTTGAACTACGAAGCGAACAAGCGACCGATGAAGTTCACTTTTCAGTTGTTGGACGCTCCGTTGTTGCGCGTTTCGCAAGATTTTCTCTCTCTGGTCGAACTCGCGGACGGAGATGTACATCAGTAAAGTATGATAGATAAATATAGATATAGATGTTACAAAATTAGTATCAGATTGAGTTTAAAGTTTATGTGACTTTTGAGACTTGCTTGGGTGATGATGATTTTTAAAGCGTGTTCTCAAATTATTGGTTCTCGGTCAAGCTCCCTCCTTCGTTGCTTGTGGCGAACCGAGAAGGAGCGGCTCTCTTCGTCGTCATGAATTTCCCTCTTCCCAAGCCTAACGCGATTCTCCCCTGACCGAAACTACCCGCGCTTTTATCTTTCTTCGTGTGATGCGCTTTTCTATTCACAAACTTCGTCGCCGGTGACATGTGATGGTCCGTAGGACTGCTAAATCTGTTTTTTTTAGAGAGAGATTGAGAGAGAGAGGGGAACAAACGCACAGTCAGAACATTTCAAAAATGTCTCGTTGGATAGGATAAAACGTACTTTAAGTTTTTCAGTTTCGCCGACAAAGGCGTCATGGACACGTCGTTGGTCATTTCACCGAGCGCTTTCCGCCCATTCGCGTTGTTATTGTTATTGTTATTGCTAGATGATGACGGTTCTTCCGGTGAAGGCGTTCGCATGGAATCTTCGGGAAACGCAATTTTACTCGATGATGATGATGTTTGCGTCGGTGTCTTCTCCTCCTCTGAAACCGCAGATGACGACGATGGTTCCGGTGATTTCATTATTAACGACGCGTCAGTGCTTTCGTCTCCCTTGAATTGAGCGTAACTTCGCGAGGAGCGGAACGGTGATGCGATGAAACCCATTTACTGATGATTTGATGAGAGCTACTAAGGTGGGAAAATTATAGTATTTTGGTGTGAGGAAGTTGTGGTTGTTTGGTTTCTTTTTTCTCGAGTTCATTTCCCTTCTTTTTCTGCACAGGCAGACAGCAGGCTGTCCCCTCACATAAAAAAAAAGAAAGAAATGGCGCAAGCGTTTGATCCTCTGGGAGGAGGAGGAGGACCGAAGAAGAAAAAGACAACCGTGAAAGAAAGCGCACAAATATCAGAGATTACCGAAACCGATGACGAGAGTAACGACCCGTTCTCCCCGGCGAACATAGGAGGAGGATCAGGAGGATTTACGTGGAAGCACGACACGAGAATGTGCATCTACGCGCCGTACATCGACGAGAACAAAACGGTGAAACAAGGGAGAAAGTTGAAGAAAGAGTTGTGTTGCGATCGACCGT
>Ga0255752_10004010_pt1 | contig 15062 bp, 8 predicted proteins | sample 011ome_25_FD_179952 | JGI IMG/M metagenome (GOLD analysis project Ga0255752, IMG submission 179952) | Coastal salt marsh microbial communities from the Groves Creek Marsh, Skidaway Island, Georgia - 011512CT metaG (version 2) | ecosystem: Environmental > Aquatic > Marine > Intertidal zone > Salt...
CCCCGACGCAACGGTTCTCGCCATTCTGACCAAACTCCTCAAGCAACGCACGGAAACCGCAGACCTATACGCCACCCAAGGCCGAGAGGACCTCGAAGCGGAAGAACGTGCTCAAGCGGCAGTCATCGCCGAATTTCTGCCCCAACCTCTTTCCGAAGACGAAATCAAGGCCGAAGTCAACGCCATCATTTCTGAAACCGGTGCTTCTGGTATGGGCGACATGGGCAAAGTGATGGGAATGGCCTCAAGTCGCATGGCCGGTAAAGCCGACGGTAAGGTGATTTCGGGATTTGTTCGAGCGGCCTTGATGAACAGTTGAGCCAGGTATTTGTTAATGGATTAAAACATGGCAAATAGTCATGGGAAAAGTTCTACTTTCGCCGCCTCAAATACTGAAACCATGAAATCATTGTTATCGATAGCTGCAACTTCAGCGCTATTCATTTTCGCTTCTTGCGGAGAACAAAACGGTACTGCTGCAACCAATGCAAATGACACTGCAGCAGAAGAGTCCAACAAAACAGGAAATCTCGAAAACCTAACAGACGGAGCCTACACCATTGATGCAGCGGCTAGCACGGTATCTTGGAAAGGCTCGAAAATTACCGGCGCTGAGCACGTTGGGACGGTAAACGTTCATAAAGGATCAATCAATGTGGTTGATAAGGGCATCGCAAACGGTTTTGTAGCGGTAGACATGAGCACCATGGTCTGCACAGACGAAGGAATGGATGACGATAGCAAAGGCAATTTGATTGGCCACTTGCAGTCTGATGATTTCTTTGGTGTGGAACAATTCCCTTTTGCCCGTCTCGATATGGAAGGCATTAAAGTGAAAGGTGACGTTGCAATGGGCTATGGTAAAATCTTCATTCGTGAAATAGGTCAGCCAATCAGCTTTCCTGTTCAAGTATCAAGTGAAAACAATACCCTCATTGTCGACGCAACAGTCACTGTTGACCGCTCAAAGCATGATGTCAAGTTCCGTTCAGGTGCATTCCCAGACCTTTTCCCAGACTTGGGCGACAACCTCATCAACGATGAGATTGAATTGGAAGTTCACATTGTCGGTTCGCTGTAATGTGAAACCAGAAATTGAAACCAAAAGCCCGGCCCTTGTGTCGGGCTTTTTTGTGCGCCTTACCTTCGCAAACGCCTCCTTACGAGTTTCATCATGCGCTGGACGAATTACTTTATTCACCCTGGGGACAACCGCTACTACATATTCACCTTTCGCGAAGAAGTGCACGCGGATGAATTCCAGCGCATGCTCGAGGAGGGAAACGTTAAATTCGAGCCTCACCACGAAGATGGCCAACGCCTGTTCGGTGTGCACCGCAACTACTTCCAACAGGCTCTCCGTTGCAATCACCTAGTGCATGCCCAGTACCGGTCAAAATTCATTCCCGACGCGGGTTTGCGTTACGCTTTACTCATCGGAACTGCTGCCGTACTGGCCGTTGCCATTGCGGGCGCTTGGTTAAGTCGCGCTCAAGCCCAAGCGCTCAGCGGGACAGGCTCACCCAAATGGGAATTGGGCGTGAGCACCTTTGGGGTGATTCCATTGGAAGCTGTGGGCTACGAATCGCTCGAAGCCAGCGATGAAGGGCTCACACTCGCATGGCAACCGAAAGTTGGTAGCGGGTTCGGCGCACGGCTCCAGCGAAATTTCAACAGCACTTGGCAGCTTCAAACCGGCTTGGAAACGATGCGCATGACCTCGGACTGGGAATTAACGTTCGCACCTGAAAATGAAGATTTCACCCTTGCCGATACCCTTTCATTGCGAGCCGGGCGCTACCGCATTCCATTGCTTGCCCAAACCACCGTGCGGGTCAATCAGCGCGTGGAACTGCATGCCGGTGGTGGTTTTAGTATTGACTTCTTGCTGAGCGATGTATTCACCACAGGCTACCAGCAAGAAGCTATTTTTTACAATGAATATCAGGTAGAGGAAAATCGCCAGCGCCGATGGACGGTTCCATTGCGCGCAGAATTCGGCGGGATGTATCGACCAGCGGATCGCACCAAACCTGCCATTTACCTCGGTTGTATGTGGTGGCGAGAATGGTCCACCAACCGTTGGGGGGAAGCGCAATGGGAACGCATGCTTGAAAAAGCGCGGGTTCGGTTGTTCATGCCTCAAGCCGGGTTTGCCGTGGAGGCGCGGATCATTCTGCCTCAGTAATCCAATCTGCAACGTATTCCAGCGGCTTACGGTGGCTCTTCGGCCACTCCCCTCCTTCCGGGTACCCCATGTAAAAAAAGCCAAGCACTTCCGCATCCTCCGACAACCCTGCAAAAGCTCTCACCTCAGGCAATTTAATATAACTCGGGGTTGACCAAAATCCACCGATTCCATGGGCCGTGCACGTTAGGTACATGTTTTGGGCAGCACAAGCCACTGCCATGCGCTCATCTTCAATGCTGATGCGCCCGTTGGGGTCCGGAACCACTGCCATGATCACCATGGCCGTCACCCGCTCACCGCGCGCGACGAGCTTCGCATATTTTGACTCCGAAAAACGTTCACCTGCCACCGCCCGGTACCACTGAGCCAACTGCGGACCAATTTGTTTCATGCCTTCACCAACATAAGCTTTGAAGCGCCAAGGTTGCGTCATTCCATGCGTGGGCGCCCAAATGGCGTTCGTCAATGCCTGCTCCACGATTTCTCGGTGAACCTTTCGCGTCGAGTACTTCTCAGGACTTACGCTGCGTCGGTCGCGCAGCAGCGCTGTGGTATCGGATAAATTGTGTCGCATCTTCTTCTTCAGACGTTTCGGTGATTGCAAAGGTATCCCCTATTTTCGGGCATGCGATTACGCTTTACCATCCTTTGTTTGTTCGCGGTATTCCTTACCGTTCAATCACCTGCACAGGCTCAATCGGCAGCTTCCGATAGTGCACTTATCCGCTCGGTTTATGATGAAGCCTTGGCCAACGGTGAGTCTTACGCCAACCTGCGATCCCTCACCAAGGACATCGGGCACCGGTTGAGCGGTTCGCAAAGTGCATTTGATGCAATGAATTGGGGCGCTGAAATCATGCGGGGATACGGGGCGGATTCCGTTTGGATCATGCCGGTGATGGTGCCGAGCTGGACGCGAGGTGATATCGCTCGTGCATCGGCGATTTTGGGAAAAACCAGCACCCCTTTGCACGTCACTGCTTTGGGCGGATCGGTGGGGACACCAAATGATGCGGTCATCCAAGGAAAGGTCGTCATGGTCAAAGATGTCGCGGCGTTGGACACTTTGCCCCGCGAGGATGTAGAGGGCCGCATCGTTCTGTTCAACCGTCCCATGGACCCCGTGCTCATCAATACCGGAGCCGCTTACGGAGGTGCCGTCGACCAAAGAGGAAACGGCGCCAGTGCTGCGGCCCTTGCCGGTGCCATTGGTGCGCTGGTTCGGTCCATGACGCACGCGCTGGACACCCTACCACACACCGGTGCGCTTCGATACAAGCCCGACGCACCGCAAATTCCCGCTGCAGCCATTTCCACCGTGGATGCTAGCTGGCTTGGGAATCAACTCGAAGCAGACCCCGATTTGGAAGTCTCCTTGCAAATGAACTGCCGAGCATTCGACGATGTCGAGCAAGGCAATGTCATTGGGGAATGGAGAGGAAGCGAACGACCCCATGAAATCATTACGCTGGGCGGTCACCTCGATTCGTGGGACATCGGCGAGGGTGCACACGATGACGGGGCCGGCGTAGTCCACACGCTGGAAGTGTTGCGCATTTTGAAGGCCATCGGATACTCCCCACGCAGAACATTGAGGTTTGTGCTTTTTATCAATGAAGAAAACGGCAACCGCGGCGGCAAGCAGTATGCAGCTGTGGCCGCTGATGAACACCAGGCGAACCTGCGGCACGTAGCGGCTTTGGAATCTGACGCTGGCGGGTTTGTTCCAAGGGGCTTTCGTGTGGACGGCGACGATGGTGCTGCAGCGATGGTGCGTTCATGGGCGGATTTATTTGATCCGTATGATGTGCACCAATTTCGCCGAGGTGGTGCCGGGGTGGACATTTCGCCTTTGAAAGAATTGGAGCCGCGGCCTACTCTGCTGGGACTAAGCCCTGACGGCCAGCGATACTTCGATTTTCACCACAGCTCCCAGGATGTGTTCGAGAACGTGCACAAGCGGGAATTGGAATTGGGGGCGGCTACGTTTGCTGCAGCCGTCATCCTATTGGATAGGCACCTGCCTAGTCCGGACACGTCTCGTTGAAATTGATCAGAAAGATCAACAGGTCGGCAATGGTGATGACGCCGTTGCCATCCAAATCGTACGTGCAGGTTTCGAAGGGCAAGCACAATCCAAGATCGGCGTCCCAAGTCGTCCCGGGCCCACAAAACTCGGGAGATTCGTAGCAACCAAAGGTGCACGACCCATTGTCCACCTCGGCATCTGGATTGAAATTACAGGCTTGTGTGTAGGTGCATCCTGGGCAATTTTCCACACCCGCGCACGGATCAGCAGACCAAAGCTGCATCGCCGTGCCGTCCTCGATTAACACCCAGTGCTCGTCGGCATTCAATGCTGTGTAAACGGTAATCGTCCCGCTGGGCCATAGCACCTCCACCGAATCTACAGACGATGCTTCGCCCAATCCAAAAATCTCCCAATGACTGTTTTGTCCCAGGTAATTCTCACCCGCGAACGTCATGCGCGACTGTGCATGCCCTTCGGACCAAACATGGATTTTTGAACCGATGCCATCTCGGTTGCTCTCCGTTCCTTCAAGCCACACTTTGAGCCAATGGTTCGTATTGGGAGATCCTCGCAAGATTTGAGCAAATTCTCCAACGCGATGGGAAACCAAATCGGTAAATCCGTCCAAGTTGTAATCCCCCGTTGCTGTGGCGAAGGATAACGTGGAAGTCGTTTGAAATTGAGGTTCGTCGGCTTCTGTGAATTGACCTTCATCATTGTAAAACAGCGCATCGGGTTCATCCGTGTAAATGCCCAAAACCTGAGGGTAATTCGTATAGACGCTGTATCCATTGGCTACATGCAAATCCTCCCAACCGTTGTTATCGACATCGAGCCAGTTCGCCGCCCAGCAAATGGCATCCACCTGCATGTCGTTCATGGGTACGTCACCGGTCGCATCATCCACTCCGAACGAGCCCTCATCGTTGATCAACAACCAATTCATGTCTAACGGTAAGGCCGTTAGGTATACATCTGAATCGAAATCGCAATCGAAATCCGCAACACTCGTGGACATGCAATTGATGGCAATATCAAGCCCCGTTTCTTCCCCTTTTTCAATGAAAGGAAGCAAGGAGCCCGGCGGCTGTTGTTCAAAGAAATAGTTGTCATAAATCAACCGATCGCGAATGACGTGCAAATCGAGTAAGCCATCGTCATTGAAATCGACCCATTGCGCTTGGAAGGACTGAATGCCCAGCTCATCCATTCCTTGGGCTTCCGTCGTCTCGGTAAAGGTTCCATCCCCGTTATTGTGGTACAGTTCATTGAACGGGTATTCGTCGAATGAAGAGGTGTAATTGCAAATGAACAGGTCTAAAAATCCGTCTGCATCGTAGTCTCCAAATGAGGCGCCAAAACTCTTGCGAGAAGCTTGGCTGATGCCACAGGTGGCGCTGACGTCTTCAAATTGGAGGTCGCCGTCATTGATGTATAGCTTATTCGGTGCAAGACGGTAAGTCACAAATAAATCTTGGTCCCCATCGTTATCGATATCGCCCCACAAGACCATTTTAGCTTCTTGAGGAAAGACAGGCAGATTGGGCTCGATTTCAACAAATCCCGATTCATCCCCTGTTCCACTATAAAAACGCAAATCCCCTTCAAAATCAGCAAATGTCAAATCATCAATGTAATCGCCATTGAAGTCTACAAAGCTCACCCCGGCACCTAAGTATCCTCCTGTATGGCCTGTTTCAAGAACAATGGAGTCACTGACATCAAGCAATTGGCCTTGACTCGTGAGCACAAAGCCCAAGGCGAGCATCAAGCACCATACCGAAGCAAACCGATAACAATACACTAAAGACATGAGGAAGCGAAAGAAGCGAGAAAAATGAGCAAGTCTGCGATATCAGTTACACCATTGTCATTCAGATCTGTAGGGCATGAATCCGTTGTGAGAACACATTGCTGAAGGGTCGCATCCCATTGGGTCCCTGAGCCACACGCGATCTCCGCAATCCAACACGAAAAGTCGCATGAACCATCTTCTTCGTTGGCCAACACATCATAATTGCACGCCTGCTCATATGTGCATCCAGGGCAAGGTTCACTTGCGCAAGGATCGAAGACGGGAATGGTTTCTCCCTCAATGAATGCATAGTGCTGATTGGGCTCGAGGTTTTCATAATGATCAATGATACCCGATGGCCAGGTTACAACTACGGAATCAACCCCCGTCGCCAGGCCCAATCCGAAATGCTCCCATCGGCTATTTTGGCCCAAATAATTTCCACCACATTCGGTCATGTGGTAGCCAATCAAACCATTTCGATAGACCCGAATTTTCGACCCAATCCCGTCTCTGTTGCTCTCGGTCCCTTCGAGCATGATCTTGATCCAGTTGTTGTTGTTTGGAACCGCTTTCAGCACTTGCGCATACTCTCCAACGATGTTGCTCACCAAATCAGGAAAACCATCATGATTAAAATCTCCTGTGACTGCGCAGAACGATAGGCTTTGAACATCAAAAAATCCCGTCGAATCCTCTTCGAAATATCCTCCTTGATTCCAGAAAAAATTATCCGGCACGTATGGATAGGTCGCGAAAATCGCAGGCCATGACGTGTAGGTACTGAAGCCCGTGCACACGTGCAAGTCCTCCCAACCGTCATTATCAACGTCCAACCAATTGGCCGCCCAGCTTGTCAAGTGAACTTCAACACTATCCCCTTCTGCTGCCTCATAATCACTGAATTCTCCTGTACCGTCGTTGATGACAAAATAATTACCTTCCCAAAGTCCGGCTGACATGTAGAGGTCTTGGTCATTGTCGTGATCAAAATCCGTCGTCGAAGTGCACATGGCATTGACCGAATAATCCAAATTCATTGCAGGGGCATCATCGAAAAATTCGCCGTTTTCACCTTGCTTATAATAACGGTTGTCAAAACAGATCCGGTCACGGATCAAATGCAAATCCAGCAATCCGTCTTCATCAAAATCGACCCAGTTCCCTTGAAAACTCTGATCCAACGGTTCACCAAAAGGCCCATTAAACGTGACATCGATAAAGTAGCCATCGCCGATGTTTCTGTACAATTCATTGTAAGGTGGGTCTTGACCGCTTACGTAATTAGCGATAAACAGATCCAATAAACCGTCGTTGTTGTAATCGCCAAAACACGCCCCATAACTGCGCCTATTCGATTGGTCAATTCCACACAATGCACTGACATCGGTGAATTCGAAATCACCCTCATTGATGTACAGTTTGTTTGCCGCTAAGCGGTAGGTGATGAATAAATCATAATCGCCGTCGTTATCGATATCCGCCCACAAAATGCACTTGGCTTCATGCGGATAAATCGGTAAATCCAGATCAACCGGAATGAAGTTCACCCCATTTCCCAAATAGAAATGCAAATCACCGAGGTGGTGGGCGATGCTCAAATCATCGTAACCATCTCCGTTGAAATCGGCCATGCTCATCCCTTCTCCGAGGTAGCCACCGATGTGTTCAGTCCAGATGTCCATTTCATTGCTCACGTCCACAAAAGGAGCTTGAGCTAACGAACCCCACGACAGAAAACCCGCAAAAAATGCGAGGCAAGCGCTTTTAAGAAGGTGTTCCTTGTTGTAGGACATAAGAGTGAAACCAAGCATTTGGTTCCAACCCCTGCAGGCAATTAAAATACGGCGAATTGATGTCGGAAACAATTCTACAAAGCGACTTTTTTTGATTTAAGGACAGTAAGTCGCAAATGCCCCGAGCATGATCAACAAATCAGCTACATCCACTTCCCCATCACCCGTCAGGTCTGCCGGGCACGGATCTTCACACAGATTGGTCATGGGATTCCAAATCAATCCCGTTCCGCATATCAAAGCACCAATCAGGCAAGAAAAATCACATGATCCGTCATCCGTATCTGCCGTAGCGTCAAAATTGCAGGCGCCTTCGTAGGTGCAGCCGAAACAATCCAGCAAACAAGGAGCATTACCTTCGGTAAATTCAATTTGAGCGTTCGTTGGAACATCCATCCAAATTTCTTCATCGCCCAACGGCCACGTGATTTTCAAGGAGTCAACCTCCTCGTGGTCGGCCATGCCAAAATGCTCCCATCGGCTATTCTGGGCGAGGTATCCCTCCCCACAATAGGTCTCTCGATACCAATAATCTCCTCCGGCCCAAATTTCAATCTTGGAGCCTACGGCATCCGCATTGCTAACCGTGCCGTGAAGGAGAATGCGCAGCCAATGGTTGGCATTGGGGTTACTTCTCCGGATTTCAGGGTTCAATCCCACTTTATGTGATACGAAATCAATGAATCCATCCGCATTATAATCCCCGGTCGCCGTTGCAAACCCCAGAGCACTTTCACTTTGGAATAAATCACCGGACTCCTCCAGGTTACCGGCGTTATTGAGCCATAATGCATCCGGTTCATTGTCGTTCTCCGTCAAAACCTCTGGATAGTTCGTGTAATGTGCAATTCCCGTTGTGATGTGTAATTCCTCCCAGCCATCTGCATTTACATCCAGCCATTGCCCAGACCAGCACACCTCATTCATCACCACCGACTCGTTTGTGACGTCTGTGAATACGCCTGATCCGTCGTTTTCCAACAACATGCTTCCTTCAAGTCCGCCCGAGATATACAAATCCAAATCACCATCCCGATCGAAATCATGCGGGCAGGAAGACATACATAAAATAGTCACATCCAATCCGCGCGCTGCTGCGTCCTCGACGAATGTGGATTCTCCGGCCTCTGCACCGGTGTTATGGTAAAATAAATTGGGGTAGATGACTCGGTCTCTTACGACATGCAAATCCAACCAGCCGTCCCGATCCACATCCATCCAATTTCCTTGAAAGGATTGCAAGTTGGCTCCGTCCAATCCCATAGTCTCCGTGACATCTTCAAACATTCCGCCACCCAAATTCCGATAAAGCTCATTCCCTTGAGGATTATCCACAGCGTAACTGTAATTGGCGACAAACAAATCCAAGTATCCATCCCGATCATAATCCCCAAAAGCCGGTCCGAAGCTTCGGCGATTATCCTGAGCGATACCGCATGATGCACTTACATCCACCATTTGCATATCGCCCTCATTCAACCACAGTTTATTCGGTGCAAAACGAAATGCAGCGAATAGGTCTTGATCGCCATCGTTATCCAAATCAGCCCAAAGAATCCCTTTGGACTCCGCTTCGGGCGTTTCCAAACCCAAGTCTAATTCTGTAAAACCGCTGCCTGTGCCGATGTAAAATCGGAGATCGCCATTGTGATGACCCAATGATAAATCGTCAATCCCATCACCATTGAAGTCGGCAAAGCTCATGCCCGTGCCCAAATAACCCCCGGTATGATCCGAGTCCAAACTGGAGGTAAGACCGTTGTCAACGACCAACTGCCCATGAACCTGAACCGAACCGAGCAAGCCGGCAGTGCATGCAACAATAAGCGCATTACGCATCAAATTCTCTTTCAAATCAGTCGGATTACGCATCATACGTTTCACTTAAGTTACGAAACTCTCCGTCCTAAAAAAAAAGGGCCCGACCGAAGTCGAGCCCTTTCCTGTAGAATTGATTTTGATTATTCGCAAACCGTACCGAATGCACCCAAGAATTGGAGCAAGTCAGCCGTGGTTACAGAACCATCTTCGTTGATATCCGCTGGACATGGGTTTGACAAGTCAAACTCACAAGATCCATCGTCAACACCCGCGTTGGCGTCGAAGTTGGTAGCATCAGCATACGTACATCCTGAGCAATCGTCGAAGTTACACTCTTCGAGTACCAAGATGTTCGCAGCTGGGTCGTAGTTACATGCGCAGGCAATGTCACACCCTTCGATACAGTTGTTACCACCTACACTGAAGTACTCAGGACCGTATTGCTCACCACCGGTGATTACACCTCCGAAGACACCTCCGATAGACCATGAAGGCTCAGAGCTAAAGGTATCGTCACCTGTAGACAAGATGTAACATCCAGCCTCCAAGCAGTAAACCTCTTGCAAGTAAGAACCGTCACTGTTTGAAGTTGTCAGGGTTGTGTATACCACTTCGTTACCATCGAGGTCAGTAATCAAGATGTAACATCCTGTCCAACCGTCTCCGAAGCTATCGTTCATCGTGATAGTCACACATGAACCGTAGCAGCAAGAGCCGTCTTCAATAGTCGCTGTAGGATCATAGTCGCATGCTTCAGTATCCGTGCAACCTGCGCACGTTTCGTACTCACATGTTCCGTTCTCCGTGGTAGCAGCTTCATCATAGTTACAAGCAAAGGCGTCCATACATCCGCAAACAATGTCTGCACCTGCTGTGAATGGGTAGATCTCAGTGACCAAGCTTCCGCCGGCGCCGCCAGCGATCAACTCGTTTCCATCACCGTCAGTAACCTGCCAAGACTGCTCGCCTGCCCAGATGAATGCACCTGTAAAGGCATACGTGTAGCAACCCGGATCCAAGCAAAGCACATCGAGACCATACTCAGCACCATCATAGTTGTCTTCGTCAATGATGTAGTCTGCATCGTCAATTGCACCTGAAGCAACTGAGTTACCGTCACCGTCGAAGATTTCATATCCACCGGGTGAACCAGAGTTTCCACCAGTCCATCCGTCACCGAATGAATCGTACATGTTCACCAAGATGGCCGTTCCTCCAGGGTTGTTCTCACAAGCGCATGAAGTGTAATCACAGATATCGTTGGTTTCGATGTTCGCATCAGGGTTGTAGTTACAAGCAGCGCCGATCGTACAACCTTCGATAGCTTCTTCACAAGTCAATTCAATCTGGTAAGAACCCATTCCATTGAATACTCCGTCCATATCATAAGTGACGTATACGAAGTAGTACAATGTCGGATCAGAAACAAACTCAATGAATGCATCGTCTTGCTCAAAGAAGCCACAACCGTCGAATGAAGAGTTGTTGTCAGCTACCTCACCGTTGATGTCGGTAACGCACTCATAGAATCCGCATGACATGGATGGTGAAGAGAAGATTCGAACGCGCGTATCAATTACGGATCCGCAAGTGTTCAAAGTGTGCAATTCACCTGTACCAGCGAATGTCCACCATACTCCACCAATTTCTGGAGGACCTGGCAAATCTCCACAACCTACAGACTTCGTGCGGCATGAAGTTTGTGAACCACAACCTGCAGTGTGTGTATAGAAACGAACCGCTTCGGTAGTTTCAGCAGTGTAAGTAACCTCAGCAACGCCTACAGCGTAAACCGTACCACCCGCAGTCGCGATTGTAATGACGTCATCTGGGAAGCTTGAAGCAAACACATATGTTTCTCCAGCCGTCAGGTTCACTGTAGAGTATTCAGAAGCGTATCCGCAAGTCGTGATGTTCTGCATCATGCCCGCATCACAGTTTGGTGTGAACGCAGCAGAAGGCCACTGTCCGTAAACTGCAGTTGTACAAGGATCTGGAGCTACGCCTTCACCATCGCAAGATGGCAAATCGTCTGAAGTAGCTCCACCCATGGAACCTTCTTGGTATCCTACGTTGCACTCCAATGCAAATGCATTTTCACAATCGTCATTTTCTGGAACTACAGAGTAAACGCAGTTTCCATCGTCTTGGTTTGCATAATCCAAGTAGTTATCAGCTGACGGGTCAGTACATCCGAGGAAGATACCTGTGGTAGTGAATTCGAAATCACCGCATGTCGAAGCATCTGTAGTACCTACGAAGAAGTAATAATCCGTGTCAGGCACGAGAGAAATGAACGATTCGATTGAACCTGCGCAAGTACCTGTGAACAAGCAACCTACGTAAGAACCAATGCTCTCACAATCTCCACCTTGGAGGTAGATGGTCAATGACAAGTTTCCAGATGAAACGTTCGTCAAATTGAAGTAGAACGTGTCATACATCAAGCCTGTCACAACATCCGTACTGTTGAATGTGAACCAAACACCATAAACTGTTCCGCCATAAGCTGGAATGGTTGCAGGGTTGGAGCAGCATACTGAACCTGTGAAAGTTACATCATCCACTTGTGGAGTGGCGTCTGCACAGAAATCGTTTGGTGGGAACTCAGGGCAATCTTCACAAGTAAGTTCCAACAAGAACTCTGAACCGCTTGTGAAAGAAGAGTAGCGAGAAACGTAGATGTAGTAGTTGTTACCCGTTTCAGCCAAGAAAGCCACACGCGACATCAAGCCACAGTTATCATCATTACCAACGATGGGCTCCAATTCGCCTTCGTCGTTGTAAACGAATACGTGCAATTTCGTGTCGCTAACCGGGTCAGCGAATCCAGAAACAGATGTTGGCGTGTTGCACGTACCTGCAAATACTTGGTAGTCTCCGTCAGCATTGAATTCATACCAGACACCCGCTGTGGTAACGGTCGTACCAGCGAAAGCACCGGTGACACCCTCTTCGTCAGAGGCATTAGCCAAGTTTCCAGAAACTTCCATTCCACAACCAATAGCCTCAGCATCCGCGATGGCATTGTTTGTTGGAGGGCAGATGCACGATCCATCATCAATGGTAGCAGAAATGTTATAGTTGAAGCAGTATGAGTCGGTACATCCCTCGAAGTCGCACTCTTGCAACAAACCGAAGTCAATATCCCAAGACGTACCACTCGCAAGTTCCTCAGCGTAAACCGTGCCGAATTGGTCAGTCACGGTAACGACGTTCTGGCCATCTGCAGAACCTCCACCGTGTGAGAACAAGTAGCATCCAAGTGGAATGCAGTGGAAGTCTGTACCAACACCGTCGATGTAGGTATCTGCGTTATCGTAGTTACCTGTAATGGAAACAGATCCATCATATGCATCGAGATAGTAGCTAGATCCGTTCCAGCCGTCCTCACCTGCATCGAACATCTCGATGTTCATCACGTAAGTTCCTGCCTCACAGTAAACGCAAGAACCTGGGTTCTCTTGAGTTGCTGTTGGGTCGTAGTTAGCAGCCGCTTGGTCCATGCAACCGATGCATGAGTAATCACAAGTGCCATCATCGAAGTTTGCTCCTTCGTCGTAGTTACAAGCAAGGTCATCTGTACAACCTGGGAAAGCTGGCAAGCAGAATGAAGTAGATTCAGACGAACCGTAGTCACCACCTGAAGCCAATTCCAGACCGTTTCCGTCTGTTACAGAATAGCTTCCTTGCCCATAGCTGCAGCAAATACCATCACCGAATGAATCAAACATGGTGAAGGTATAGCAGCCGTCGGCCACGCACAAAGAAGTCCCACTGGAGGCACCACTAGCAATGGTTGCACCCGCATCGTCTGTCAAACTCCACGAAATTTCACTCGGATAGTTGTCAGGATTAATGACGATGGTCAACGATTCATATGCGCATGAGCCGTCTTCGGCAGTTGCGAACTCATCGTAGTTACAAGCCGTAGCATCCGTACATCCCAAGTACTCACACTCTCCGTTGTCAGATGTCGCGGTCATGTTGAAGTTTGACGCGTTTGAATCTGTACATCCAGGACCGAAGCACCATGTTTCAGACGTTTGTGAGGACCAACCTGATCCACCGCCGTTGTCAATGGTCATGCCATTCCAAGAAATGGTCCATACTCCACTTGATCCCATTCCGTCACCGAAGCTGTCGTACACAACAACATAGTAGCAAGCATCGTCATTCAAGCAAGCTGTCTCGTTGATTGTGGTTCCATTCGAGTAACTACCGTACAAGGAAGCAACAACATCACCAGAATCTGCGTCGAATACATCGTAGCTGGTCTCAGAAGAATAGTAATTGCTTGTGAACGACAACGAGAGCGTTTCACTTGCACAAGAACCGTCGTCCTCAGTTGCAGCAGCATTGTAGTTGCAAGCAGTTTCGTCAGTGCAACCGGGAACGGATACGTCGCCCACGCAAAAGTCGGTAGATTCTGAACCTCCGAAATCACCACCAGACGCCAACACGTTGCCGTCTGCGTCGGTCAAGGCATAGCTACCGTCACCCCATGCACAGCACATCCCATCATTTGCCGAGTCGGTCATAGTCAAGGTATAGCAGCCATCAGGTAAGCAGGCGGTTGGTGTCGCTGTGCCACCATTCATACCCGAGTATGAACCGGATCCTGCACCAGCAACGGAGTTGCCATCAGCATCCAAAATAGACCATCCGGTTTCACTCGCATAGTTATCAAAGACCAGTGTGAGGGTCACCTCATTGTCCGCACACTGGGCAAACGCTGCCGGAGCGGAATAGAAATAAAGCGCGAACATCGCTACGATGCCACAACACTTTTTAAACGTGTTAAACATTTGATTTGGTTTTGGTTAGAATTCTCAGACAATTTGGAGGGACATCAAAATCAGCCCCAATATTTTATCTCCAGCCTTTGTCCATCACCGCCGTGATTTTCGCTTTGCCTTCGACAGAAAATGCAGGGTTTTCACAAAAAAACACTACAGAATCGCCCTAAATGTAAAATAACCTTTCCTGAAATCCAATAAATCTTAAAGGAAAATTCTGAAGATGAGCTTGAATTCATCGGCTAATTAATCCCACTTACAGAAAGTTGTTAGGCATTTACCGAATAGTGTAACACCGCCTAACTGCTAAAATCTATGAAAATGAACAATTTAAAGCCCTAGCAGGTTAGCGCCACATTTCCGCGTGCCAGGTCGATGCAAACGTTTTCACCAATGACGGTAAGCACTGTTCCTTGTTACTCACGACCGAATTCACAACCAGCGAATCATCCGCTATCTGTAGGGCCTTGCGCATCGCCCAAAAACCCGCCAGCGAACTTTCCATCCACTCGGATCCTGCCGGATTATTCGGAGTTGTATAATAATGTATAACCCGATCTCGCGAAAACCAATTCAACGGGGTATCACGTCCACTCCCTGTAAATGCTTGCAGGCGATGCACCAACTT
>Ga0255752_10004023_pt1 | contig 15045 bp, 31 predicted proteins | sample 011ome_25_FD_179952 | JGI IMG/M metagenome (GOLD analysis project Ga0255752, IMG submission 179952) | Coastal salt marsh microbial communities from the Groves Creek Marsh, Skidaway Island, Georgia - 011512CT metaG (version 2) | ecosystem: Environmental > Aquatic > Marine > Intertidal zone >...
AATCTCGATTGCTCCACTGGTCCCAAGGTTTGATATCATAATTAATAGGAACTAACTGCATCAATCGAACAATTTCTTTTATTGCTAGATTTCTCATTCTTCAACTCCAAACAGTAATGATACCCACAATGTATCCTAGCACAAATGCCACAATAGGAATATTGATAGCGGCAATAATCAACCTAGTCATTCTTCAACTCCGAACACGAACTTAATACGATTAGCAACTACTTTGCCTTCGTATCGTGTGTCGTTGGCAATATTCAAACATTCTTGAATGATTAGATCAGCAAATTTTTCTAACCCGTCTAATGGTTCAATGACGTTGCCTTCTTTGCTGACAGCAACCATAAATTTGGGCTCGTCATGCAATCTACTAATGCCTGCTTCTAACCGCAGTTCATTTAATTTTGCTTTCATCAATAACACTCCTCAAATTCAACATCGTGTCCGAGATATTCCAACAGTTCTTTAATGGATTCTGTTCCCATATCTTCATCATTATGATCCCACCGGAAACTCTTACCATCTACCTTGATGCACCATCCATCACAATACCGTTCAATGTTAATTTCTTTCATACATTGTTCCTTCCTATTCTACTATAGCCCAACTTGGACTTAATCTCTTTGCGGTCCCGATTCTTCTCTGGTTTCCATGCTCTAGGGTCAACAGTTTCTCCAGTTAGTTCGTAACGATAGTCTGGATCGTATACCATGTATCCCAGTTTGTTCCACTTGATTACTCCGTCGTCAAACAAGAAAATACATCCACGACACATACAGAAACTGGCACCATTGTCACTCATCACATTGCCATTTGCTGTACCCGCATATTTGACAACTTTGCCCGTGTGCATTTCCTTGAGTGCTTGGAAGTAATCAATCATTCTTCTTCTCGTGTAAAGAAAGGTGTAGTGCCCATCATCCTACTAAATTGCAAGTTGGTGGGAAATGTATCTAATGTACCGCGATGCCGTTCGATCCTTACTTCACCGTTGTGCTCAGTGCCGTAGAAAAACTGATCTGTAGCACCACCCGCAATCTGTTCTTTAAAATATTCGTTCATTCTTCAACTCCGAAATGTTTTAGTAAATCTGCTTTGGCCTCTTCATCCACCAAGCCAAGATTATGGTCAACCCACTCAGCACATTCCCTTACAATCAACTCGGCGAACTTTTCTGGACTAAATGCCGTTTCAATTACAGTATGATATTCAAACGGTTCACGATCATTATCCCATCCGCCTTTGCGAACTTGTTTTGTCACAGTGTCATGGGCTTGTTCGTAAAGTTCTCGAATTCGTTCGTTCATACTACTAACATCCTTACAAGTCCAACACTATCAATACCAACTAGGAGCATGTAGTTAGCAAGCATGCCAAACGACTTCCTAGAAAGAGCAGCCCAGGCATACATGCTACAGCCAATAATCCAAACAGGATATAATGCGAGAAGCGGCGGTTCGGGTACAGTAACAGCCATAGTGATGCTGCACCCAATACTAATAGCCCAAGCCAGTAACTCAATGAGGAAGCGAATAGGATTGCTGTTGTAATCATCCTTGATCCAATCTACAGTAGGTTTTAAAAAATCATTAGTCATATTACTCGTTAAATTTTAAAATTTCAATATTGCCATTGTCATCTGTGCGAGTTTTAAGGTACCCGTCTGCAATTAAACTATCAACTGTTGCTTCTACAACATTAATAGTAGTAGATTTAAATCCCCAGTACCATCCAACTACAGTAAAAATTACTGCTGTAACAAATAACCAAAATTCATTTACCCAGAGTTCCATAATTATACCTTATAAAGTTTTACATAATTTAAACGAGTTTCGTTTGCTTCGAACAACTTGTTCTTAGTTTGTGCTTTTACTTTAGCCTTACAGCGTAGCATAGCACCTACATCGTATGCAAACTTGTTCATAAAGCTCACTAGGTTACCTTCTGTAGTAACCGCAGTGTAGTTGTAGCTCTCCCATTGTGCGCTGTAACGCTTGTCAAGGATAGCAATCACTGCTTCTACACTATCCTTCTCTGCACCTAGATGTTTGCTGTCGCGATACTCTACACGGATCTCTTTCTTCAATTCGCTTTCGTGACGGTCACGCTTAATAAACTCTGGAGCAAAAGCAATACGACCCATACTTTTAAACGGCACTTGTTCTTTGCTAAGTTCTGCAACCATGTCTGCTTTGAAGCTATCTAGATCGCCTAGTCCAAGCATTACATAACGCTTCATCCACTTGAGTGCTTCTTGCACGTTAGCGTAGTCTTCTTCAGTGGGCGCAAACATTTCAAAGTCCGAAGGCAACCATTGTGCTTCTGCTACATTGTGTTTCTTTTCCCAGTACATACGCACAAGACTTTTGTTGTCAAACTGTGTCTTTGTTCCGTCTTCGGAAAAGCGGCGAGTGTCTTTGATGTAAGTATTGTTGTTAATGCGGTATGCTGCATATGCTACAGCAAGAGCTTCTGTGAGGGCTACAGTTTTGAGCGGAAGTGGTTTGCGAGTGATCGGACGATCATCTTCGTCTTGCAGTTCATAAGCAAGTTCCATACGCTTGAACTCTTGCTTGGTCATTGCACCCCAGTTAAGTGTATCTGGATCAGGAAGTGTATTTGCCATTGTGTGCCTCTATGTGTTTGCCTAATTTATGTATATATTATAGCAAAGAATTAGAGGATTGTCAACCTATTTCGAATAGATTATTTGGCCCAAACGTCTCTGGTTCTCCAAACAAATAGTCATATTCTAAACCATCTGCACACACAATATTTTTTTCTACAATATGACGCAGATCGTTGCGTCCGCACAACAGTCTTTCTCGACACAGTTCGACATTATCTTGCATTAGATCTACACCGTATATTGTGCTAAGTGCTTGTTCAAACGTACTACCGTTTTCTATCTTGCGTATAAGAACTTCTCCTAAAAATTGTCCATCGCCACAACTAGGATCAAGAAATGTTTTATTAGGATTTGCAAACAACTCGACATCTAATAATTCGTATTGGTTAATAATATCAATGCAAATATCTGTAGGCGTAAAACATTCTTCAGTTTCTTTTATTCGTAATTGATCTCTTTCGATTATTCCCATAAAAGGAATATCTCTAATATGCGTTTTTATTACAGCAATATCCATTTATCTTTTTCCGAATGATGTGGTATTTTAGACCAAATTTTATTTGAGCTAGAAGCAGTCATTGTCTTAATACCTTTAAGCAACTTGCGGACTGGTGCACTATTTAAATATTCAATTGCTAGCATGCACTCTTCCTCTGAATCTAATGCAACTCGATAACAAGTGTCTCCTACACCAAACTCCGGTCCAGCGTATTTTACATCACCTAAGTTACCAATACTAGTCATTTTACTTACAATAATTTTATGCTCACCTAGTCCAGTTACTTTATCAGCATGTGACTTGTCAATTAAGTCCCATTCAAATTCTCCGTTAACTGGACCGCAACGCCAAATGCACTTAATGCCGTCTGTATCTACTTTATTTGCTTTAGACTGTCCAATATAGCCGCCGCCTGCTTTATAAGTAGTTAATCCTAGCTCTACCACTTTAGATGCAAACTCCCAGTTTGACAAGTTATCTGCTGGGGGGATCTTAACTTCTGTTACAGTAACTTTTTCTCCCGCAGAATTTTCAATTGTGATCGGATCGCCAGCTTGTTTATTCTTATCGATTAAGAATGAGCATGTAAGGATTTGTTCTTTAAATGCTTTGTCGCCTAAGTGCTTATAATATGTTACATCTGAGAACTGGGACACATTATCCATGTGATCTGTTTTAGTAATCATCCAAACAAACTTGTTAGAATGTTTAACACCTAGTTTTCTAAACTCTTTGCAATATTTAAAAGGAGGATTAATAAAAACGCCATCAAATTTCATATCAGTGTCCAATTGTGTAATGTATTTAACGCCTAAGCGATCGACTATTTTCTTTTTGTTTTCGTGATCGCCGAAAAACACAATATTATTTGCATTAACGCCTTTAGACAGCAAGCCTACCACAAATTCAACATTTAACATTACTAGAAACGTATCATTAATATTAACATCTACCAACGCAGATTCTACTAACTCTCTTGAAGTAAAGATGGAATGTGCTCCTTCAAATACTAAAGGCGAGTCGTTACTGAGCCATGTGTAAATTCTATCAAAAGACGTCATTATATTGCCTATGCTATTTGCCTAACTGTTATATACAGTATAACATCGCAAGCAATTATAGTCAACTTTTAAATGCCCATTTCTGATCGAAATGTATCCCAAAATACAGCATTGTTGTCAATGAATTTTTTAACATCTTTAAAGCCAAATACTTTGGGCTTGCTGTTGTACATCTGCTCTAAGATGTTTCGATTGATGCCTTTAGCAGTCGTAAAGTACACCATATGAGCATCGCGATACTCGTCGGACGTAGCGCTCATAGCAACAAAGTTGGAAATACCATCCGCAGTAGTAAGTTCGCTAGTTACGTCTGAACGATATTTAACCTGTACAGTTACAGGACGTGACTCTACCTCATTAGTCCTGCCTACACCATCAATACCCATATCTTTACCAGTCCAAGGAGCATAGTCACGGATACCGATTCGCTTGTCTGCACTCATGCAGTTAATCAACACTTCTACCAATGCTTCAAAGCCGTCACCTTTGAATTCATCTGCGGTCCAACCGTAACCATTGCCTTCTTGTGCAATTGCCATCTTGTTCAAACGACTCATAAAGGTACTGAGCTTATAACAACTATCTAGTAACTTAACTGCATCTAAACAAGTAGTTTTAAATCTATGTTGCATTATTGATCTCCGAATAATAGTTCTAGCTTGTCGTCAACTGTTGATGCATTGTTTAATTTAATCCAAAACTCATCGTTTTCGATTTCATGCAGTACTTCTTCTACAAACAACGAACTAAAATTATTTTTATATTTGTCAAATGCATCATCCATCCCTTCATCTTCACCTTCGTGTCGATTACCTTTAGTTTCGTAGATGTCTTCCTTTGAAATATCAAATCCGCCATTACGCAATGTACGCAAGATAAATGCAATGCGCTCTTTATCATCTTCATTACCGTTGATAACAGGGACGCTAATCCAAGCCTGGGGCTTTTTACTAGGATCTGGTTTGTACAGTCGAATAGCTCGTCCGATAGTTTGCAACAGTTTAGACAGGCCCATGTTACGCATAATGGCAACGCCAGTGATGCCATCTACATCAATGCCTTCGCTCAAAATATCATAGTGAAAGATAAGGGCGTTTTCACAAGTTTTAAGATCTTGCATAAACTGTTTACGCTTTACTTCTACTCCGTTAATCTGAGCACCATTGCGACTAGTAATAGTGAAGATACTATGCTTGGGGAACTTATTTTTAAGATCTTTAATATTATCTTCTACAGTCTTAACATCATCAGTACCACTCATTGCAAACAGAACTTTGCTAAACTCTAGTGTAGTTTCTGTAAGTTTAATCTGCTCTTGTGCAATTTCTGTAATTTGACTTACAATGCTAGCGCCTTCGTCGTTTGTTTCCGCATGCATAACATGCAAACGCGGAGGAACAATGCGACCACGCTTGATAAGTTCGTCTGGACTAATATAGTACCAACGAGTGCCGTACAGTTCTTCGTTGTTGAGTCCAAAGCCACTATTGCTAGCAGTCATCTTTTCAGTTGCAGTAAATGCAAGACGCACACGACCAGTTAGGCTACGGAAACTAGCATTAAAGTTTTCTGCTACACAATACTGGCTTTCGTCTGCAATAATAGTATCAAACTCAATACCTTCCAGTTTACCACAACTATGGTATGTACTAAACACTACTAGATGTTGATTGAGCTTTTGTGCGTTAGCATATGCTTCTTCTACTGCTGATTTTTGAGTAGTAGCAACTTCTTTCCATTTGATGCCATCTTCAGCAATGTGTTCTCCACTGTGGAAAGCAATAGCACGGAATGCTTCTATTCCTAAGAATCCTTTGTACTCACTTAGCAACTGATTGCCTAGCATAATGCGAGGAGCCAGTACAAGGTGAATTTTAGTTTTCGAATTGTTTTTAAATTGCCAATCAAGCAGTACTGCTTCGGTAAGTGTTTTACCTGCGCCTGTGGGCATGACTAGACGTCCGCGAGCATCGTCCGGAGTCTTTTGGATATTAGAAGTGCTGTTATCAAACGCTTCTTGCTGATAGTCGTATAATTTAAAGTGTTCCATAAATGGATGAGCCTCTGTGTGTTTGCCTTATGTATATATTATAGCAAAGAACTACTAAGATGTCAAGTAGTTTTGAACAACTGTCCAATTGTAGGACTAACTGCTTCCCACATTTCTTTAGTAAAGTTACGTTTCATAAAATTCTGTATTGCACTAATATATTGCAAGTTACTAGGATGATTAATTTGCTCACTAGTCCAACCTAACTGCTTTGCTTCGTCTCGACTCACAATATGATCATGTTGGGGTTCATGGAATAATTTATCAACGCCTTCGTCTTTAACAACTTTGTTTTCCCCTTTGCCAAAATCAAATAAACGATACACTCCGGCACCATCCGTCCAACCATCTGGCGTCTTATCATACATCATTTGAGCTTCTTGCTCTGACCATTTATATTTGAACTTCAAGTCCATAACTTTAATTCTTTTAAGGTCTTTGTGTTTGGCAAAATCTTGCCAAACACTTTCGTTGATGTATGTTGCATCGCACAATCCACGATAAGGGTTAGATTGTTTATCTAAAATTTGTGCATTAATAGTTTCAAAGTCGTTGCACATAATATTATACCAATGTCAATTCAAATGTATAGCGCTCTTTTTCAGGCCATTTAGGTGACTGCCATTCAATGTCTGCGTTGCCGTATGCTTCTACAATTTGCTTAATACCTTCTGCAATAACAACAGGCTCCCAACGTAGTGTAGTTACATCGTTTTGCGATTTACATACATTTTTAATCATGCTGTGCAAGCGATTTCCTTGATTGTCTTTTGGCAGCATTGTTTTAATTGCTTGTTGAATAGCAAAATCCATTTCCATTTTATTTGCATTAGTGTCTTGGTGTTTAATAAACTCCATGAGTCCCCAACTGTTTGCAGTTTGGAAAACACTAGTTGGAAACAATTGTGCATTGATCTCAATTGCCCGAGTTGCAATTTCTGCGCCATATTCTTTCCAGTATTTGGTAATGTTACCAATGCCAGTTAATACCTTTGCATTTGTGCCTAGATCACGGTCGCCTTTTTCAACAACAAGAATCTCATTTTGATCAAACACTTGTGCCAAGTCCCATGCAATTTGGTCTTCTGGATCAACTGCATATCCTGCTTGCATACTTGCATCTGCTCGCTGGGTACGAATACGGAATCGATCAAACTCACTACATTGCAAGCTATTAATATTAATAGCGGCATACTGTTGTACGTCCCAGTATTCGTCATCGCTTTCGATATAGTTTAGCGGTACGTTATCAATACCTAAAAACATACAGGCCAATGAACGGTGTTGAGCATCGTTTACGTTAATCTTGCCAGTGCTATCTTTACGTCCTGCTCCGGGAAATACTAGCCCAGGCTGGAATTGAAAAACGATGTCAAGCAAAATGTGCATCAAAAATACATCACGCTGCTTTTCTGCATTTTTATAAAGGATGTCAACATTAACTAGTTGACTATTCATAATTGGCATGCCTAATTGCACCCCAGCATCTGCCAGGCTATCGTAGTAGGGCAATTCGATACCCATCAATGGATTTTTATCTCCTAGCAATACTAGTTGTTTAAAACATTCAAACATAATATCAGTAAAGCTAGGACGCTTGCCTAGTTTACGAGTACTAATGTATACTGGAATATTTTTAATTCTTGCTTGCTGCTCTTTGTAAGAAAGATCGGACCACTTGCGGCGGTTTGCCTTTGGGCCTAACAGTTTGAAAAGATCTTCACCAAAGAAGTCTGTAATTTTTTTTGGATATGCCATTTTGTTTGCCTTTGTTTGTTTGCCTATATATTAAGTATAGCATCAGTTATGCAGTTGTCAAGAACTTTTCTTCAAAGTCATCCGACATAACATCACGCCAGCGTTGTGCTACACTTTCTGTATGTTTACACTTGCCACGGAATGTCATTCCTGTACAAGTACAAGTAAGTCCTTTGTTAGTAATTTCTACTACGTAGTCCTCACCTTTAGATCCTTTAAAAGGATATTCAAGTCCTACTGCCCAATGAGTTTTAAAGTCAAACAAATCTGTGGGTTTAAGGTATTTGGTTACGTACTTACTCATTTATGTGTGTCCATTTCTTACTTGCAAGATTGTTTTCTTCTGCCCAACGTATAAACAGTCCAGTTTCGCGTCCGTGTGCTTCTACTTCGGATTCTTTATCCCAGTAGTCTACTGCATCTTCTGCGCTACACGGTAACTGTCCTTTAACATATTGTTTGATATGCACCATTTCGTGCGCAACTGTTGTTAGCAGTGGACGCAATTTAAGTGAACGTTTGACTTCTATGTTAAATTCTCGCTTGTCGAGTTGACAGCAATATCCGTAATTAGAATCATTTGTCATTCGACGGATGTCAACTTCTATCTCAAGACGATGGCGAGGCAAAAACTTTTTTAAGCAATACGCAACCATACTAGTTACATACTCTTTTTGAGTTTCTGTCCCGCCATTTACAGTGATCATGTTACACCTATGTGTTTTAAACTTGTTATTATTATAGCAAGTTTTTCACTAGATGTCAACCTTTATTCTTCGTCGTCTTCTTCAGAGAATTCAATCTCTAATGCAAGTTCAGGCAACTCGTCGTCGTCGTCTGATTTAAATTTGATATGCGAGTCTGGTTTGATATCTACAGTAGTACGCATTTCAAATTCTTTGCGTAAAATCTTTTCTAACGAACCAGGACCTTCCCATTCTTTATTCATTAATGCATTAATTTTTTCTAAGCTAATTCGATTAATTCGATTAACTTTAAAACTACGCATGATAAACATTTTAAAAATATCTGGAATCAAACTATGATCTGAAAAATTCCAAGTTCCCTTAAACCCATTTACTGCATGTGGACATTCAATAATTTTAGGATCATTGTAGAACTTAATTTTATCTTCTAACGCAATTTCAAAAATATTCATATATAACCTATAGTTGTGTTGTTAATGAGTAATAATTATACAACAATGTCAACTAGTTGTCAAGTCACAATCGGAAAATAATTCGTCCCTTAGACAAATCATATGGAGTCATTTCAACCTTTACACGATCGCCTGCTACAAGTCTAATTCTAAATTGACGCATTTTGCCACCGGTATAACAAACTACGTCGGTATCAAAATTATCAATTTTTACCTTAAACATTTGGTTAGGTAATACTTCGACAATTTCGCCTTGTATTTCGATTAGATCATCATTCTTCGCCATTCTCTTCCTTTTTTGTAATATGAATTGTTCCGTCCTCTTTAGTTTCAATTTTGAGGACGTCTCCTGGTTTCCATCCCATACGTTCTGATACTTCGGGTGGAATTGTCATTAAGACATTCTTGTCATCGCCATCAATATCTTGAAAGATATCTTCGACCTTATATGTGTAATTTTTGTCCATACTCTATTTACCTTGACTAGTTGCTGCTAATAATTTTAAATTTAAAACAAAGTTTTCTACAAGTAGTTTAACAATGATTGCACGACTTGTTAAGTCAGTTAACTCCATGTCTATAACATGAGTTCCCATTAGTACATATGCTTGTTCTTCTGTTAGATTTAATTGTCCCCAATCAATCGGGTCTGCAATTTCAGACTCTTTTGCTAGTTCAACAATAAGACGTAGCCTTTCGTTATCAGGTGTAAACATGTCAGTCATAAGTTAATCCCATAAATTTTCGTAATATTTTCCAAACAGTCTAAAACCATTTGAAATGCGCTCTTGATACTTTTTGCGGCCTTCCCAGTCGTACTCTTTGGTATCGTTAGGTCCGCGAACCATTTCGCTCATTCCGCCCTCTAGTGTCTTCCATTGAATGTCACTAGTACCGCTTTCAAATTGTTCTTCCCAGCGTCCGTCACCTACTTTAGTTTCAAACGCAAAGATCATTTCGTCTAGCACCCAATCCCAACGATCAAAGAACTGTTCATCTGTAGTGCCGTCTTTTTCGTAGGCTTTTAGTGCTTTCTTAGTTGGCTGCAAGTGTTTAGGGACGTCAGCAAGATCTACTTGCGGAGCACCGTGTTTAGTTGCTTTTAACTGTTTAAGCATAGGTAGGATAATATGAGCAAGAGTATGATCCATGCTCCAAGTATCCCAACGATCAATGTGTACTTGAATCTTACGTTTTCTTTTACTCTCAACCCAAAGCAGAAACTTGTAAAGTAATGTATTATGATGTTCGCGATCCCAACTACGGACTTCGCCAACTTGTGCTTCGGGCTCTACGCTACCGTGAGCAAGCCATTCACCAAAGTTGTGAACCCAGTCTGGCTTACTTTTCATGCCGTATTCGTCCTTTTCTTCCTTTGCCCAGAAGCAAAGTGTTTCGGCTAACTGATAAGGGCCAAACCAATTTTTATAAGGTCCAATTTTAATCCGCATATTCTACCACCTTTGCATTTTTCCAAATATTCTTCGCTTGTACAGCTTCAGCAAACGTATCATACAATATAGGTTTTAAATCGTACATGTTACCTTTATTTTCTTGTGTAACGTAAATCCAGTTATCGGAGCCTTTTTCAAATTGAACCATGATTGCGTACTTTTTCATTTTTTCTTCGCCTCGTAATTATGCATTAACATACTTAAATCGTCAATTGGAGTTTGAGTTTCTAAAACTTCAGGACACTTTGTAGCGATTACATCTAGATTGTATCCGCCTGGGTAATGTTTCAACAGTGCATATGCACGTTCTCTAATGAGCCTAGGTACACGCGGCGTCTGCTTTGGATCTAACAACTCTATTAAGAACTTCTCTGTCCACTTGACAGCATTGTAACGCTCATACGGTAGTGTCATATAATTTCACCTGCATATTCGTAATTTACGGAAGTCGAGTTAACCTGTAACACAGTTGCACCATTTGCTAAATGAAACTTGCGAGCCATTTCGGTTTGCGGGCTTAATGTTACATAACGATTAACTGGTTTAGTCTCTTTGATATGCTTTGCTACAGTTAGCACCATATCTCGTCCTGCGCCTTTAGCATAACTCCAAACAGTGTAGAAGATAGCAATGTCACCGTCGACGCAACTTAAACGATCTAATTCGCCTTCGTCTTTAGGAACTTCATTAGTATACGCAACACAGATCATTGCTCGCATGTCACCTTCTTCATCCTCAAGTGCATACACTTCACGACCGTTGCTAACACGCCACATCATTGGCAAGTGCGGACGCACCGGATCGTCTTTGATAAAGTTTAAATAATGATCTGTTGTTGCGTTAATAAGTGTCATACTAAAAATCGTCGTTAAATTCTGTAGGCGTTTTTGTCAACCCTGTAATAAGCTGATAGTTGTCCCACGACTTTTGCTGTGCGGGGCTCATTTCATCGAGCGGTACAACACACTCTAGCCAGTAGTAAGGCATACGAGCAGGGTGGGCACCAAACTGTCGTGGCTGATGTAGTTTGCCTGTGTTGTACAGTTCTAGTGTAACTTCACGGAACTTATCTTCATCATTATAACCTGCCCATTCTGGATTACTCCATATGCTGCCACGATTTGATCCACCGCCGTACCCTTCCCAAATACCGCGCCACTGATCATCGTCACGAGGATCAAAGTCTGTGCGAGCAACAATTACCAGCACATCTCGTAATTCTACCTCACCGTCTACAATGTCGCGAATGCAACGGCTATAACTCAATCCAATTTTCATAGATCTTCTTTCCAGGTTTTCTTGTCAATAAACACTTTTAGAGTTTTGTCTTCATCTTGTAAACTATACTTGATGCCTTCACCATCTTTAAGATACTTAGTGTATGCTCGTCCAGTTTCGTCAATCACCTCAAAACGGTTTATGCTCTTCATACGCTGTAGTTCTTCACCATCAAAAATAGCATTGTGGATAGCCATGTAACCGCAGTTCATACCATCTACATACATGCCGTGATCAAAGCCAAAAGTATCATACAACACATAGCGATAGGATCCGTTGTCTACGAGGTCGCCTTTGTGGATACGCTTACACACACTATAGAAAGCGGCTTCGCGTTCTTCTGGTGTAAGTTGATTCCACCAGTCGTCCATTTCAACATCATGTTGTTTGCGATGTTTTTCCATTTCTTGACCAATGTCACTTAACTCTTGCAATGCTTTTTCACGTTCTTCCTGTGACTTTACAAATCCAGGGTCGTTTAGTGGTACAATTTCGTCTTCGTTCATTTAGCTTCCTAATAGCCTACATTTGTGTTAATGATACATCTCATACTACTAGTTGGTTGTTCTGCTGTATGATAGTATCGACCGTCAAATACTACTGCTCGTCCTTGCTTTGGAGTTACCCTATGCAAAATATTGTAGTCTTCAACCTTTAACTGATATTCTATTGTAACATCATCGTAGAGTTTGTCAACTATTAATGTATCACCGTCGGCGTCGCAAACGTAATACAGTATAACATTATGTCGGTTCGGTGAATCTACATGTAAACTATCAATTGATGTTCTTGTAAAATCTGTATTCAACGGATATTGTAGAAAGCTACGCATTTGTAATATTCCTCTGTTTGGAATATTAGCAACATCACAACTTGTTAAAATTAGAGGATGTAAAAAATCAAAAACATTACTAGTTGCACGACCGTCTTCAACAATAACGTGTTTAGCAGCTGGCTTGGATCCTATTGTAGGAATATTATTCTCAGTTTGAAAAGTAACATCGTCAACAAAATACCAAGGATGGTACTTAGAAAAAAATCTATGTTTAATTTCTTCTTGGTAGCTTTTTGGTATAATATCGTCGATTATTTGAATCATTGATTAGTATATTTCGGCCATTCTTGTTCAAATTGAGTAGCGTGTTCTTCTAGTTCAAAATGGAATGTGTGTTCATACACATTAGTATAAGAACTAAAACTCCATTGATGTCGTTCACAATTTCGACGACACCATTCTTTGCCACGAGTGTCTAGATCACTATGAAGACGAACACTGTAGCCCGGCTTCCATTTATTTTTGTAATCAGATTGTTCTTGAGGGGTCATTATACATTTGTCCACATGTGAACACTATAACCTTTTCCATTAGTGTCTCCGCCTTGATTTTCAATATCTTCACCGTCGTAGCTAATGTTAGTTATAACATCTTCTCCGTTTGGAAATTCTTCTGTATAAACTTTAAGTTTTTTAATATCGAATTGTCCAACAGTAGTAAAGATGCCTTCAAAGAATGTGCCCTTTTCTGAACTGTAAAACTGTAGTACATGATCAGGCTGGTCGTCTGTACCTTCTGCTACACTCATATTGATCAATTCAAGTGTATAATCACTCTCAGCATCAATCTCGTCTAGATAGGACTGAATCTCTTTGCTGTCTACTACAGTATCCATACATTTAGCAGTGTATTCTTCCGATTCAATTTCATCAATAGTTAATCTAGCACTACCAATTTCAACTCCGTATTGGTGACAAAACTCTGTAGGCGCTTCGTACCAAGGATATCGGTCACCTTCCATATCTTCAGGATCACTCATGAATTCCATTTCTAGAGGAACATCAGTAACTTCTTCACGACTCTCGTCTAACATATAGTTAAGCGTAGTATCGTATTCCTCTTCGTCTTTGGCTTTCCAAAACTCATATTGTTCTTTGGTAAGTTTTAGATAAGCAGATTCGCCACCATATCCCCAAAGGTGAATTCGGTAATGTCGAATAGGACGCTTGATAGTTTCGATAAGTTCTTGATTTTCTTCTGAGGTTGCCATGTTAAGATCCCTTAAAATATGTAAGTGTTATAATAATAGCATGATCAATGATAATTGTCAAGTGTTTTTATTTCTTTGGAGGCTTCGATACTACAACAGTAGCACCCTTTCCTTCCAATTTCTTTTGCATCTCTTGAGACTTTCGTTTTCGTTCTTCTGGAAAGAATTCTTCTTTACCCATATGACCTTTGTGCCCAAAATATTCACTAGTAGTGTGTCGCATGCTCATACTTTTCATACCTTGCATTCTTGGAGCAGCAGGAACACCTAGTTGACGTTTAAATTGGTTAGGATCAGTTTCTAAACAGTGGCCACATTTATCTGGGTGCTCGTTAAATTTGTGTATAGCATCAAAATGCATATGGCATGTTTCGCATTTATATTCATACATTGGCATGTTAAAATCTCCTGTTATTCGTGTATATTTAACATTCGTGTATCGCTCAAGTAGTTAATTATGGTATTAGATAAATACTACAGTAGAGCGTGAGGGCGTTTTTTATATGGACTTTTTAACACTAGCAAGCGAAGTAGGATTTCCAATCGCAGGAGCACTTGCTGCTGGATACTTCGTATTTTTAACACTTAGCTTTATCCTTGCTGGGGTAACAGGTAGTGTTACAACACTCAAAAACATTATTGGACAACTTGACAATCGTGTTCAAACTATGAACAACGACCTAGTTAAGATTGACGCTCTTCTTAGTTATGCACTTGGTGTTAAGCCTAACATTGATCGTATTGCTGCCAACGAAGGCAAGAACGACGCAAGGAGAGATTAATGGAAATTGATATCGCTGGCGCCATCAAAGACTTTGGATTCCCTGTTATTGCTGCCTTTGGAATGGGCTACTTTATATTCTTTATATGGAAATGGGTAACAGAAACAATTGATCCTGTTATTGGTGAAAGTATGGGAACGCTTATTAAACTTGTTGACCGTGTGCGTATGTTAGACAACGATCTAATTCGCTTGAACAGCAAACTTAGTATGGTGCTTGAATATAGAGCAAAATTAGATCCTAGTCAACAGCACGATCTAGATGCTATGGTAAGCAAGTATCAAAGTCGTAGCGCAACATTTAATTCTACAGGTAAAGTAGAAG
>Ga0255752_10004033_pt1 | contig 15018 bp, 25 predicted proteins | sample 011ome_25_FD_179952 | JGI IMG/M metagenome (GOLD analysis project Ga0255752, IMG submission 179952) | Coastal salt marsh microbial communities from the Groves Creek Marsh, Skidaway Island, Georgia - 011512CT metaG (version 2) | ecosystem: Environmental > Aquatic > Marine > Intertidal zone >...
GCAGAAAAGCATAATCGCGCCGATTACACCGCATTGACCACGTGGGGCGTGTTTTTTAACGAGAATGAGAACGCACACCACCTAATTTTGCTAGATTCTATCAAAAAACGGCTAGAATTTCCCGAATTGAAGCAACTTTCTATGGATGAGTACACAAAATGGGAGCCAGATGCGTTTATTGTGGAGAAAAAGTCCGCAGGAACGGCGATTTATCAGGAAATGAGGCGTATGGGACTGCCTGTGCAGGAGTATACCCCCCACCGTGGCACGGGTGACAAGCTTGCAAGGCTTAATTCTGTGGCAGATATCATTGCATCGGGTATGGCATGGGTTCCATCCACCCGTTGGGCTGATGAGTTAGTCGAAGAGATAGCGGGATTCCCGTTTATGTCTAACGATGACCTTGTTGATAGCACGGTTATGGCGTTATTGCGCTTTCGTCAGGGTGGATTTATTCGTCTTCCAACTGACGAGTGGGAGGATGAGGCTCCTTATTACCATAAACGCGAGTATTACTAGCAAATTTAATTGCTATACGTCTGTCCCTACACAGGACAACAACTTTACCTGCGTCATCGTACACTACCCAACGGCGATGTTTCGTTTCCATTATCTTCAACGCTCTATTTTAATACACACAACCTTGGAGTTTTGATTTGTGACTAAAACTTTAGCTTCTTTTTGTGCTTCTTTACAGGCTTCCTCACTTGAGTAGCTACCCACATGGTAATGGTCAAAACTTCCGCTGACTACCTGTAACCACAGTAAAACCCACATTACCAACGTCCCTGCCATTTACCCAAAATATAAAAAAGTAAAAATAAAAGTCCGCCACCAATGCAGAATATGACCGCTCCAATAGCGAAGTTAATCATAGCATCTATACGTTCTTGCTTTTTGTATAGCTCATCCTTGCGTTGTTTACGCATCCTTGCCTCAATAGCTAGAACTTCTTTCCAAGCACTAGGCCCATAGGTGAAGCTGATGTGGTCTTTTATCTCAGATCGCATCTGCTCCATTTTCTTTTTATTAGCAAAGATTTCTAAAGCGGTTTCTTCGTCAGACCCCTTAAAAGTCTGTTTCCACCAAGGTGGGTTCTTTTCTCGTTCTTCTAGGTTGGAGAAGTCAGAAAAAGCTTTGCCCCACTGGCTCAAAGTTCCCGTCATATCTTGGATATCTTTACCCGTACTTATAGCTGCACGTAAAGTCTTATACGCCCCTGTCGCTAAAGCCACACAACTTACTGGATCGATGGTTACACCCCACCTGAACGTCTCCCTGCACTCAGACCTTTTCTGCTAATTTGTCTATTTTTCCTTCTAATCTAACCAGATGGTCTACCACCCTAGACAGCTCTGATTGATGATCTTCACGCTTAATATAGTTCTCACGGGTCATGTTTAGCAAGATGTTGAGTCGTTTTAGCTCACTATTCATCTGACTAATCCACCATGCCATAGGTGCTACGATTAACGTAACAACAATATTCCATATCATGGGTATTGAGACTTCCATTATGGTGCTTTTCCACCTTCCCACGCTTCGTTTATATCGGGCGTGTCAGGATTATCTCCAACAAGTTGACCTTTAGAGTTTCTCGCACGTTTAGGTTTACCTTTAGATTTAGGTTCTGTAGGCCAGTCAGCAGCTTTTAGATTAGGCCAATTTTCATGTACCATGAGATTACGCAAAGCGTCACTGTACATAGACCACTCATTTCTTTCGTCATCTGTTAATGAACTATCATTTTCCTGTTTTGAATCGGATTCTGCAAGTAAAACATTGCGCTTTAGCTTAATAGCTTTTTCTTCACTAGATTCTGTCATCGTATTTCCTTTTTGTTTACAGATTACACATCTTTATGCTACGCTGCAAATATAAAGATGGTTTTTTCATTTTTTGCTCCTCCCAACTAAGGGGTCTTTGCGGCCCCTTTTTCTTGTTATAGTATGAGTTGAGGCGTATTCTCCCTTTTTACGCTTCGAGGCGAAGCAGATACCCCCACCCAGAGATCTGCTTCGCCACTAGACGTACAGTGGTAGTATCTGTTATAGTCTACTTAATGAGTTATGTGAGGGCGTAATGGCTATTGAAAAACCTATGACTCCATTTGATCAAAATGGTATAAATCCAGAAGATATTGTAGAAGAAGTTGATAACGTTGAAGTAGAGATAATAAATCCAGATGCGGTGTCTATAAACACTGACGATGGAGGAGTGATCATAGACTTCGAAGGTGATATAACCGAAAGCATTACAGGCCCAGACCATGATGCAAATTTAGCAGAGTTTATCGATGAAGCTATATTACAATCAATGGCATCTGAACTTGTAGGAGAATTTAGTTCTGATCGTGAGTCTAGAAAAGACTGGGCAAGAGCCTATGTTAAAGGATTAGATCTTCTTGGGATGAAGATAGAAGAACGTAGCCAACCGTGGCAAGGGGCATCTGGAGTGTTCCATCCAGTTCTTACAGAGGCCGTTGTTAGGTTTCAGGCACAGGCAATGGGCGAGTTATTCCCTGCGTCTGGGCCAGTAAGAACCAAGATTATGGGCAAATTAACTCCAGAAAAGACAGATCAAGCTGACAGAATCCAGACGGAGATGAATTATCTTCTGACTGAAGAGATGACGGAATACCGTGATGAGACAGAACAAATGCTGTTTAAGCTACCGCTTGCAGGTTCTGCTTTCAAAAAAGTTTACTATGATCCGTTAGAGGATAGACCCGTAGCTATGTTTGTCCCCGCAGAGGACTTCGTTGCCTCATATGGTGCATCAGATTTAGCTTCTTGTCCTAGATATACACACATCATGAAGAAGACCTCTAACGAGATATTAGAGTTACAAGTTGCAGGATTCTACAGAGAAGTAGAATTACCAGACCCTGAACCAGACTTCTCAGACATTCAGGAAAAATATGATGAGCTTGATGGTGAGAGCGCAGTCATAGAGGATGATGATCGTCATACGATTCTTGAGATGCACGTTACCATGAACATGCCAGAGGAGTTTGATGATCCAGATGGCATAGCACGACCTTATGTTATTACTATAGATAAAACCTCTCGTGAGATATTAGCCATTAGAAGAAATTGGTATGAGAATGATAAAAAGAAAAAGAAACGATTACACTTCGTACATTACAAATATCTTCCTGGGTTGGGTTTCTACGGCACAGGGCTTATACATCTTATTGGTGGGTTGGCTAAGTCGGCAACTTCAATCCTTCGTCAACTTATTGATGCGGGCACACTATCTAATTTGCCTGCGGGGCTTAAAGCTCGCGGTCTCCGCATTAAAGGTGACGACACCCCTCTTATGCCAGGTGAGTTCAGGGACGTTGATGTTCCAGGTGGTGCGATACGGGATTCAATTACGTTCATCCCTTACAAAGAGCCATCAGGAGTTCTCTACTCGTTACTTGGCAACATTGTCGAAGAAGGACGCAGGATAGGTTCTGTTGCGGATATACAGATTGGAGACATGAATGCTCAAGCACCTGTGGGTACAACACTTGCGTTACTTGAGCGTAGCATGAAAGTTATGTCTGGTGTACAGGCTCGCATGCATGCAGCTATGAAAAACGAACTACGTTTATTAGCTCGCATTATACGCGATTACATGCCCGCAGAGTACGCTTATGAGATGGATGGTGACTTTGATAGGCAAAGGGACTTTGACGCACGAGTGGACGTCATACCTGTCTCAGATCCTAATGCTGCAACAATGTCACAAAGGATTATGCAGTATCAGGCGGCGTTGCAGCTTTCTCAACAGGCCCCCCAACTATACGACATGGGAAAGCTGCATCGTCAGATGCTAGAAGTGTTGGGAATACAGGATGCAAGCGATATTATTAAACTACCTGACGATATTAAACCTGCTGATCCTGTTACAGAAAACATGATGTTACTCAAACAAGAACCAGTCAAGGCGTTTAAATATCAAGATCACGAGGCACACATCTCCGTACATATGGCAGCTATGCAAGATCCTAAACTAAGAGAACTTGTAGGACAGTCACCGTTTGCAAAAGCTATAGGTAACGCCATGGCAGCACACGTCACAGAGCATGTTGCTTTTCAATACAGACGTGAGATTGAGAAGACGCTTGGTGTCGAGATGCCGAATGAGGATAAACCTCTGCCAGAAGATGTAGAAGCAGAAGTTTCAAGACTCGCGAAAGAGGCAGCAGAAAAACTACTACAGAAAAATCAAGGAGAAGCTCAACAAGAGCAGATTCAGCAACAACAGCAAGATCCTGTTGTACAAATGCAACAGATGGAACTGCAAATGAAGCAACAAGAGCTACAACATAAAATGCAGATGGACGCAGCTAAATTAAAGTTAGATGCTGAACGTATTGCTGCCGAGAACCAACGTGAGGGTGCACGTCTCGGTGTCAGGCTCGCTACTGATCTAGATAAGTCACAACGTGAAGATCAGAAAGAGGGCGCAAAATTGGGGATTGAAATAGCGAAGGAGCTTACAAAAGGGGATGGCTGACACTTACTTCACGCTACTACAGCGTAAGATTGACGAGTACGAAGAAGATATAAAGATATATCTAGCGTCTGGTCAAGCTGAAGACATGGAGAAGTATAATCGTATCGTAGGACGATATGAGGCGCTTCAATATGTCAAACAAGATATTAATGATCTTGAGAAGAGATATATTGAAGAATGATATCTTTTAATGTAACGTATCACACATAGAAACTTCGTGGGGTGTCCACGCAAGGTGACTGTGAACCTTTAAATCACTGCAAGGTAGTAAAATGTATACAGGAAATAAAGAAACAGAAGAGAAGGTAGCCTCTAAATTACCACAACCACAAGGATATAAAATCCTAATCGGTGTACCAGAAGTCAGCGACAAAACCGAAGGTGGCGTATTCATGCCAGACGGCCTCAAAGCCGCAGAAGAAACAGCTTCAATTATTGGTTTTGCTATGAAGCTAGGCCCAGATGCCTATGCAGATAAAGATAAATTTCCACATGGCCCGTACTGTAAAGAAGGAGATTTTGTTATCTTCCGTTCTTATTCGGGCACTCGATTTAAGATACATGGGAAAGAGTTTAGACTTATTAACGATGATACTGTTGAGGCAGTAGTAGAGGATCCAAGGGGGTACACAAGGATATGAATAACGCGGTAGGACAAGAAGTAGAATTTGAAGAAGAAACAGTAGCAGAAGCTATTGAATCTGCAAAAACTGAAACAGAACAAGAAGATGATGGCTTTGAAATAGAAGTTGTCGATGACACACCTGAAGAAGATAAAGGTAAACCTCGCCGTGCTGAAGATGCTGAACCACAAGTTCCAAGCGATGATGAGGTTGAAAAGTACAGTGAGGGTGTTCAGAAACGTATCAAACAGTTAAAGTTTGAGTTTCATGAAGAACGTCGTCGCAAAGAAGAAGCGGCGAGACTTCAAGATGAAGCACTGCGGTATGCAGAGCAGATGCAGGAAGAGAACGAGCATTTACGCAAAACATTAGAAGAAGGCGAGGGTGTTCTTGTTAATCAGGCTAAAGGTCGTGTAACAGCAGAGATCGATAAAGCCAAAATTGCTTATAAAACCGCGTATGAGTCTGGAGATCCAGATGCTCTTATAGAAGCACAAGCAAAATTATCTGAGTTACAGGTAGAGAAGTCTAGATACGATAATTACAGACCACAACCTAGACCTGAACCAGAGCCTGAGCCTCTGTATGAGCAAGAAAATATAGAGCCTCCGAAGCCCAGTGAGATGGGTATGAAGTGGGCAGAAAAGAATACTTGGTTTCAAAATGACCCTGAAATGACAGGGTACGCATTTGGCGTTCACGAAAAACTTATTAAAAGTGGTGTTGCGCCAGACACAGAAGAGTACTATAGTAAGATTGACGACGCGGTTCGCCGTGTCTTCCCAGATAAGTTTGATGATGGGCCTATTATTGAGGAATCCGCACCCCAACGTCAGACTGGCAACGTGGTTGCCCCTGCTGCTAGAAGCGGCAAAAAACCACGCAAAGTGCAACTGACCTCAACGCAAGTCTCTCTCGCCAAGAGGCTTGGTCTGTCAAATGAACAATATGCGGCGCAATTAATGAAGGATATGAACCGATGACGAACCGAAACTCACGCAACACACAGACTCGTGAAGAGTCGAAACGTAAGGTGTCATGGACGAGACCTTCGATGTTACCTGTCCCCGAACCCAGAGAAGGTATTGAATACCGTTGGATTCGCACATCAACACTTGGGAATAGTGACAATACGAATGTTTCTTCCAGATTTCGTGAGGGATGGACACCTGTTCGGAAAGAGGATCATCCAAACCTTCAAGTTGTGTCTGATATCGATTCTCGATTTACAGACAATATTGAGGTCGGTGGATTACTGCTATGTCAGAATGCTGCCGAAAATGTGCAGGCTAGACGTGATGCACAGCTCCAACAAGCTGAAAGCCAAATGGATGCTGTGGATAACAGCTACTTGCGTAACTCAGACCCTCGTATGCCCGTTCTAAATCCAGAGCGAAGCACACGATCTTCGTTTGGCAAGTGACTCGAAAGGGTAGCTTGTCGTAATTTTAAACTTTTAGGAGTATGAGACATGGCTACTACAGCAGCTCCCTACGGTCTACGTCCGATCAGACGATCAGACGGAATGCCGTATGCAGGTTCTACGAACCAATATCTCATCGATCCCGCAGGTGAAGGTACAAACCTATTTTATGGTCAAGCCGTCATTATTGGGGCAGATGGGTACATTGCGTTGGCTACAGGTTCAGGTGCAGACCTAACCTCCAATAGCATTTCAGGCACAACAGGCGTTGGCGCGATAGGCGTTTTCGTTGGTTGTGAATATGTAAACTCTTCAGGTCAACGTGTTCAGGCACAGTACTATCCTTCTGGTACAAACAGTAGCAGTACTGCGATTAAAGCCTATGTGATTGATGATCCAAATGTATTATTCCAAGCACAGCTTGACGGTACAGGCGCTCAAACAATCATCGGCACGAATACATTCTTTGCAGCAGCGCAGAGCACTTCAACTGGTTCTACAGTTACAGGTAACTCTACGTCAGCATTGGATGCGACTGTCAAAACGGCTGCGGCAGCTTTCCGCATCGTTTCTCATGTGTCAGATCCAGGTGATGCATTCCCAGATGTTCTTGTTAAGTTCAATCCTGGTGCTCACCAAATGACAAATAACGTTGGCTTATAAGGAGTTTAGACGATGGCTATATCACGCGCACAGCTCCTCAAAGAGCTATTACCAGGTCTTAACGCCCTGTTCGGTCTAGAGTACGAAAAGTACGAAGGCGAGCATGCAGAGATCTATGAAACCGAAAACTCAGATCGTAGTTTTGAAGAAGAAGTGAAGTTGTCAGGATTTGGCGCAGCTCCAGTTAAAGCTGAAGGTGCATCAATATCTTACGACAATGCACAAGAATCATTCACAGCTCGTTACAACCACGAAACGGTTGCAATGGGATTTTCTATCACTGAAGAAGCGATGGAAGATAACCTGTATGATTCATTATCTGCTCGTTATACAAAAGCCTTGGCTCGCGCTATGGCGTATACGAAGCAGGTTAAAGCAGCATCTTTGTTGAACACAGGTTTTGATACTTTCACTTCAGGTGACGGATCATTCTTGTTTGCAACTGACCACCCAACTGTTGAGGGTGGTACAAACGCAAACGAACCTGCGACTGCGGCTGATTTAAACGAAACATCTTTAGAGCAAGCTGTTATCGATATTGCTGCGTTCACTGACGAGCGTGGCCTATTGATTGCAGCGCGTCCTCGTAAGTTGATCGTTCCACCTGCATTGATGTTTGTTGCGACTCGCTTGTTGCAAACAGATCTTCGTGTCGGAACAGCCGATAATGATATCAACGCACTAAACACTAATGGCTCCATACCAGAAGGTTATCGCGTAAATCATTATCTAACTGATAACGATGCGTTCTTCCTAACTACAGATGTTCCAAATGGTATGAAGCACTTCGTGCGTACTGCTATGCAGACATCTATGGACGGAGACTTCGATACAGGTAACGTTCGTTACAAAGCGAGAGAGCGTTATTCTTTCGGTGTATCAGATCCATTAGGGATGTACGGATCTCCAGGTGCATAACCTGAATTAATCTTTTGAGGGGGCTGTTTAACGCAGCCCTTTCTTTTTTAAAAAAGTATGTTATTCTGTCATTATCCCTGACAGTCGCATGGGGCGACTGACTAACCCAAGACAGGAGATCGACATGGGTACAACAACTTTTTCAGGCCCGATTAAAGCGGGAACAATCAAAAATACTACTGGTACAACACTTGGAAGCGACATTGCTAACGTGGGCCAAGTTGTAATGTCTCAGACATTTGCAGCAGATCTTTCTGGCGGTGCATTAGCCGCGTCTGTAACAGACGTTGTTATTCCTGCAAACTCTCAAATCATTGATTGTGTGATTGACGTTATTACAGCGTCAAGTGATGCAACTAACCTGAGTGTTGGAGATACTGTTGGTGGTGCAGCAACTATTCTTAACACATTTGCTATTGGAACAACTGCGGGTCGTAAGTATCCGACCACACAAGCAGGTGCAGCTCTAGCGTGGGAAGACACAGGAACAGCAGACATTCGTTTAACTGTAACTAACTCTGCCGCAACAACTGCGGGTGAAGTTCGAGTAACTATTCTGTACGCTCAAAACAACAACCTAGGCTAATAGGGGGCTAACATGGCGGGACAAGAGATACGGGCTTTTAACGTAGCTACTTCTGGTTTCTCAGCAGGTTTAGTCGGGCCTTCTCGTAGCAGACTGCAAGGTGTTCTAGTATACGCAACAAACACAACTGCTTTTACAATTAAGAATGGTTCTGCTTCAGGCGCTACACTTCTTGATCTTACGTTGCCTGCGGGGTGGAACGATATATTCCTTCCTAACGATGGTATACTAGCGGATGATGGTTGTTTTGTTTCTGCATTAAGTGGAACTGGATCAGTGATTACTCTTCTACTGGAGTAGTTATGGCGGAGAAAAAGAAAAAAGGCGAAATGCCTAAACGCAACAAAAAGAATTTCCGTCCCACTAAATCTGGGGCGGGAATGACTAAGGCAGGCGTTGCCGCGTATCGTCGTAAAAATCCAGGATCTAAACTACAGACTGCTGTTACTGGTAAAGTAAAAAAAGGTAGTAAAGACGCCAAGCGTCGTAAATCTTTCTGTGCTCGCTCCGCAGGGCAAATGAAGAAGTTTCCTAAAGCAGCCAAAAATCCTAACTCACGTTTAAGGCAAGCAAGGAAAAGGTGGAAGTGCTAGATGGCTATTTCCCGCGCTCAAATGCCTAGTCAATTAAGGGGTAACAGAATGGAAGAAAAAGCAGGATTTACGTCTACAGGTGATGATGCAAGAGATCTTGAGATAATCCGCATGGGTAAAGGCGGCAAGACTAAAAAGAAAAAGTCTAAAAGCCGTGTAAATGAAGCAGGTAACTACACCAAACCAGGAATGCGTAAACGACTATTTAATAGAATTAAGGCAGGAGGTAAGGGCGGTGCACCTGGACAATGGTCTGCTAGAAAAGCTCAGATGCTCGCCCAAGCCTATAAAAAAGCAGGGGGTGGCTATAAGAATTAATGGCGCTCAAGAAGTCTCAGAGAAGTCTAAAATCGTGGACGAAACAGAAGTGGCGTACTAAAAGTGGCAAGCCTTCTACCCAAGGCCCTAATGCTACTGGTGAACGTTACCTCCCTTCTTCGGCTATTAAGTCTCTTAGCTCTGCTGAGTATGCAGCCACATCAAGAGCAAAGCGAGCAGGCAAGGCTTCAGGCAAGCAGTATGTGGCTCAACCTAAGAAAATTGCAAAGAAAACGAAACGGCACAGAAGTGTAGTTACATAGGAATTTATCATGGCAGTAGTAACACCAGATCTACCAGAATTATTTGAAGAAGCTTATGAACGGGCAGGTCTTGAAATGCGTTCAGGCTATGATCTCAAAACGGCTCGAAGGAGCCTTAACATTTTAACATTGGAGTGGCAAAACCGTGGGCTTAATCTCTTCACTATTGAATCTAATACTCTATCCATTACGGCAGGTACTGCGACTTATACGCTACCTGCGGACACGATTGACATCATCGAACACCAAATCCGTACAGGTACAGGTACAAACCAAACCGATACGAACCTCCAAAGGATCAGTGTCGCAACCTACGCCCAACAAACCAACAAAGAAACGCAAGGTAGGCCGACCCAGATCTACGTCCAAAGGCTCCCAACAGAAACGAAAGTAACTCTGTGGCCTGTACCAGACAGCACGACAACTTATACTCTTTCATATTATAGGTTGAAAGGCATAGATGGCTTGTCTTCTGGTATAGGATCTACAGTTACGTCTGTGCCTCCTCGCTTTGTTCCTGCGCTAGTTTCTGGATTAGCTTATTATATAGCTATGAAAAAACCAGAAGTGGCTGCAAGGGCAGCTCCGCTAAAACAAGAATACGAGTTTCAGTTTCAGCTTGCGGCAGGAGAAGATGAAGAAACAGCATCAATTAAGTTTGTTCCCTTTGATACCTTCATGGCAGGTGGTTAATGAGTTACGCAAAAGCTAAATATGCGTTTGGTTTCTGCGACAAGACTGGGTTTAGATACCCGTTAAAAGATCTTGTTCCTGAATATAATAACGGAGTTAAGACAGGGTTTCTGGTTGGAAGGGATGTTGTTGATCCCGATCAGCCACAAAACTTTCTTGGTAGAATAAAAATAAACGACCCTCAGTCTTTGCGTAACCCAAGACCCGATAGATCTCTCGTAGAAAGTAGAGCTTTGTATGGCTTTGATCCTGTAGGTCATGAGGGGGTTCTTATGACTGCATCGGTTGGTAGAGTATCTGTAACGACAACAGAAGTAGAAACAGTCACTGGTGTGTCAGCTACTGGTGCTGTTGGTTCTGTTACAGTTAACACAACAACAGGAAACGTGTCTGTCAGTGTTACAGGATTAGCAGGCACAGGCGCAGTAGGTTCTGTAGCTAATGTCATAGCTGACACATTTACAGTCACCGTTGCTAATCCAGGATCAGGTAATAGGTATTATATTGATGGTGTTCTACAAGCAACACTAACTCTTTCTGAGGGCCAGACATATGTATTTAATTGGTCAGCAGCAACAAGTCATCCTTTGCGATTCTCAACCACATCCGATGGAACGCATAATAGCGGCTCCGAGTATACAACGGGGGTTGTAAAAGATGATAGTGCGTATACTACTACTATAACAGTTGCAGCAAGTGCGCCTACTCTTTACTATTATTGTCAAAATCACCCTAATATGGGCGGTCAACTTAACACAACCTAGGAGATTAAAATGGCTATGAAGAAAAAAGGTTATGCTAGAGGCGGTGCAATGAAGAAGCCTGTTGCCATGAAGAAAGGTAGCAAAGTCGTTAAAAAACGAGTAGGATCAAAGCTAAAAATGGTGAAGAAGAACGGAAAGAGCGTTCCATTCTTTGCTGCTGATGGCGTAGGTAAGATGAAAAGAGGCGGCGCTGCTAAGAAAAGATATGGCGGCAGCATGAAAAAGAAAACCATGGCTAAAGGCGGCAAAACACGTAGGTAATGCCTTATTTACAAAGTAATATACCGCATTTTAAATGTTGGGTTCGTCGTGAATATACGCATAACCATCAAGCCTACCATGGAGAGTTCCTTCATGCGATGGCAATAGCGGTAACAACAATGCCAAACAGATGCTTGAGTTTTCAAGTTATCTTTACAGGCTGCGAAGCAGATGAGGAAGGCGATGAGAATGTACATGGCGGTGCAATGTGGGCTAGAATGCCTATAACTGCGTTAGTTGCAGACGAGCCATTTGAGGAATGGCCCGAACCTATGGCGGTGCATGACGCACAGCCTTGGGACTGTTCCTCTCATACACACGCTGTGTATGTTCTTGACAGAGCAACTCCTTGTCCTTGGTTAGCTAAGATAGACGGTAATATGTTCCCTGCAAAATATATGTTTACCGTTGATTATGCAGAGAGTGAAATAGCTGACGACCCTGCACAACATAAACAAAGTCATGTTATGCAGTTGCTTGATGCAGGAGAATGGACTGGTAACATAGTGGCACTTCCGAACAATCGTGTAAGGGTGACACATCCTGCATGGTTTGAAACTGGAAAGGGTGCTCCAGACTTTAAACCATCTCAGCATATACATTATTCTAAATCTGATTTAGACTATGTCTTGGATGTTAACAAAATTTTTGATAATCTCTACAAAGAGGACGAGTAATGAATTACGCTGAGTTATTACAGTCGATACAGGATTTTACTGAAAACAACGAAACAACCTTCGTTGCTGAAATACCTACGTTTGTTAGGCAAGCAGAAGAGTTGATTTATAGAACTGTAATGATTCCAGAACTTAGAAAGAATGTGACTGCTAACATGACTGCTAGTAATCCATACGTTGCTAGACCTTCAGACTTTTTAGCTCCATTTTCTTTTGCTGTAATTGATGGAAGCAGTAACTATAACTTTCTTATTGAGAAAGATGTAAACTTTATGCGTGAAGCATACCCTAACCAATCAACAACTGGGCTTCCAAAATATTATTCAGAGTTTGATGGAGATGTAGCATCACCTAGTTCTTCTGGTAATTTTATAGTAGCTCCAACACCAGACACTACTTATTCAGTTCAACTACATTACTATTTTGACCCACCTTCGATTGTTACTTCTAGCACCTCATGGTTAGGTGACAATGCAGAGCAGGCTTTACTATATGGCAGCTTAGTAAACGCTTATATTTTCATGAAGGGTGAACAAGATATTCTTGCAATGTATAAAGAAAAATTCGATGAAGCATTACAAAGGTTAATGGTTTTAGGAGAAGGCAGGCTAAAACGAGATAATTACCGTGATGGTCAGCCAAGGATGGATATGTAATGTTTAAAATAGATATAAGCGTACCAAAAGATGAAGCTGTTGTTGGAGTTAGAACAACAGAGAATCGAGGGTTTACGCCTGAAGAATTAGCGCAGCAATGCGTAGAAAAAGTAATTTCGGTCTCCGATAGCGCCCATCCTGGGATAAGAGACCAAGCTCGTGCTTTCTCAAAGCACATTGAAAAGCTTGTTGAATATTATATGAGACAGGCTATTCGCAGTGACCGCACAACAGTGTATAATGCATTGAAGGATGCGGGACATCCCGAACTGGCTGAACTTATAAGGAGACTTTGACATGGCCTTTAGTGGAAACTTTATGTGTACTTCTTTTAAGCAAGAGTTGCTTACGGGAAGTCATAACTTCACAAACTCAAGTGGCGACACTTTTAAACTAGCCCTGTATGACAACAATGCTTCATTTACTGCGGCGACAACAGATTACACAACCTCTAACGAGGTAAGTGCTTCTGGGTCTTACAGTGCAGGAGGTGGTACGCTTACAAACGTAACACCGACTACATCTGGAACGACAGCGTTGACAGACTTTGCGGATCTTACATTTACTTCTGCAACGATTACTGCTCGTGGCGCATTGATCTATAACACCACAACAGGTGCAGGATCAGGAACTACGGATACAGTTGTTGTGTTAGATTTTGGTTCTGACAAATCTTCAACAGCGGGTGACTTTCAAATTGTTTTCCCAACAGCGGATGCGAGTAACGCGATAATCCGTATCGCATAAGGACTTTCCTTATGGCGAATATAACTGGTTGGGGTCGTGGAACATGGAGCGAGGGTGCTTGGAGTGAAGCACTTCCCGTCCGTGTTGCTCACGAACTAACTGGTTGGGGCGAGGAAGGTTTTGGTACAACTGCGTGGGGCGGTGAGAAATCTACTCTTGCAGCCATGCAAGGTCAGGTTGGAACTGCTGTTGTCCGCGAAGATATATCAGTCAGTCTAACAGGTCTTGAAGCTACGACTGCGGTAGGCTCTGTAACTGTACAAGGTAATAACAGTGTCACACTAACAGGTCTTGAGGCTACAGGCGGTGTAGGCGATGTAAGTCTTGAGACAGAACAAAACATTCCAGTTACAGGTCTTGAGGGTACAGGATTTGTAGGCACTGCTGTTGTTGTACAAGGTAACGGTGTTGTTGTTACATTGGGTGCAGGATTAGAGGCTACTTCTGCGGTAGGCTCTGGCACAAGTATTGTTATTAATGCTTATGTTCCGCAAACAGGTTTAGAAGCTACGGGTGGCGTAGGCACTGTTTCTATTAGTGCAGGCACAGGTATTGACGTAACACCAACAGGTCTTGAAGCTACAGGCGGTGTTACAGAGCCAAGTATTATTGGCGATTCAACTTTAACTCTTACAGGCGTAGCAGGTACAGCTTCTGTTGGAACAGTTACTTTAATAACAGCCCAAAGAGTTCCTGTGTTTGCGGGTGATTTATTTGGAACAGGACAGGTTGGCAGCGTAACGGTTGACGCAGACGCTATTGTAAGTGTAACTGGTCTAAGCACTAGCGCAACCGTAGGATCTGTGTTAGTTTACGGTAATATAGTTCCTGCTCCAGGTACAAGTTGGACAGGTGTGACTCCGAATCCTAATAGCACATGGACGGAGGAACAGCCTTCTCCAAACACAACTTGGACAGAAATAGCAGCGTAAAGGTAAGGAAAGATGGCGACGTATACAACAAATGGCGGTATTAAAAAAATCGCAACAGGTGACGAATCTGGGACATGGGGTACGTCAACCAATACTAACTTCGATATTATTGACCGCTTGGCGGTTGGTGTTGGAGATGTAACACTCTCAGGAACAACGCATACATTGACTACATCAGATGGTTCTACGTCGGATGGTCAGTATCATGTTCTGGTTTTGGGTGGATCTCCTTCAGGCACAAACACTATAACAGTTGCTCCAAATGATGCCAAAAGACTTTATTTTGTAAAAAATAACTCTGGTCAAACAGCTACGTTTTCACAGGGATCGGGCGCAAACGTAAGTGTTACTAACGGAAACTCTGCAATTATTTATTGTGATGGCGCAGGTTC
>Ga0255752_10004044_pt1 | contig 15002 bp, 18 predicted proteins | sample 011ome_25_FD_179952 | JGI IMG/M metagenome (GOLD analysis project Ga0255752, IMG submission 179952) | Coastal salt marsh microbial communities from the Groves Creek Marsh, Skidaway Island, Georgia - 011512CT metaG (version 2) | ecosystem: Environmental > Aquatic > Marine > Intertidal zone >...
GGCCATGGCCGATGTCATGGTGGTGGCAATTTTCTTAAGTTACCTGGGTTTCAATGGGGTGTTGGATGATCAAATGGGCAAACTTGAAGGCGTGAGCAATAAACTGGAAATTCTCTCGACTTCGGGCTCAACATTGTTGCCCGGGTTTTTTGTTTTCTTCGGGTTCGCGTTCATGAGCATCATCCTGTCCTCTCGTTTGCATTCCGTGGCTTCGAAATGATGGTGAGGCATTGAGCAGGCCGACTGATTTGCCCCGACCTTTGTACCATGGATTCGTTGTCGCAGATTGTATTGGGAGCCGCTGTGGGTGAAGTAGTATTGGGCCGACGCATCGGGAATCGTGCGATGGTCTGGGGAGCTGTAGCGGGCACCATTCCGGACATGGACGTGTTGGGGCAATATTTCTTGAGCGAATTGGACAACTTGGCGTTTCATCGCGGCATCAGCCATTCGTTACTTTTTTGTGTTTTGGGTGCGGCGGCTTTCGGGTGGGCAACGGACCGGTTGTACCGAAGCCCGTACCATGCGCAAATCGCCATCGGGATGAAAGTGGCAGCGGCAGTTGTGATCGGGTTTGTGGTGAATTTTTTGACGCAAATTTTTGCTCCAGGTGCTTGGTGGCCCGCGGCGCTGTATGTGCCATTGGCGGGGCTCGCATTGTGGCGCCATGCGCGCCAACGCTATTTCAGCGGTTCGTGGTCAGCCCCAGGCGTCGATGTGCGCGGTTGGATTCAGTTGTTCTTCTGGGGCTTCTTAACCCACGTGTTGCTGGATTGCTTCACGACGTACGGAACGCAATTGTTTGCCCCGTTTTCGGACTACCGGGTGGCATGGGGAACCATATCGGTTGTCGATCCCATCTATACCTTGCCTTTTCTGATCTGTTTGCTGGTCGCTTCACGGTTCCAACGAGAGGACAGAAGGCGGTGGAAATGGAATGCACTCGGATTGACCTTGAGCAGTGCGTATTTGGCATTGACGGTGGTGAATCACGGTCGCGTCGAACGCACCGTGGAGCGGGCTTTGCAGGCGCAATCGTTACATGCCGAGCGGTTTTTCATCACGCCCACCATCTTCAATAACGTGCTTTGGAATGCGGTGGTCGATGCCGGGGATACATTTTTGCTCGCCCAGTATTCGATATTGGATGAAGTTCCCTTGACGTTTCATGCGGTGCCGAAGGGCCAAGATTTGCTGCACAACTTCGAAACCGATGAAACGCTGAAGGTGCTGCGCTGGTTCAGTGCCGGCTACCTGAACGCGGTGCGTCGCCCGGACGGGGCGTTGCAAGTGAACGACTTGCGCTTCGGCACGTTTTCGGGGCGGGGTGTCGACGCAGACGATTATATTTTTCGGTTCAACCTCGAAGATCGCGGCCCTTCCGAACCGTATGGTTTTCAGCGAGCAGAAGGTGGCCCGCCGAATAAGAAAGCCGAAGAGATGATGCGGGATTTATTCACCCGCATGGGCGGTCTCAAACAAGAAACCCCGTAAATGCACATCATGATTCCGTACGTTCCGAATGCATTTCGAGCGGTCCGCTTGCTCGCCGCGGTGATGCTTCTTTTTGCGCTTCCCCAAGCCCACGCCCAAGAAGCGGACGGGGCCGGGGGCATGTTGAAACGCTATGTGAATCGCGTTTTGGGCGAAAGTGAGGATGCGTCGGCGCCAAAATTCATCAACTATCCCACACTCGCCTACACCCCTGAAACCAGCTGGGAAATCGGTGTAGCTGGGTTGTATGTGTACTCGGCCAACCGCGATTCGACGAATCGGCTGAGTGAAATCAAAACCTTCACCTTTTACACACTGGAGAACCAGTACGGGATTTGGACCTACCACGCTTTGTTCAGCGATCAGAACAAATGGTTTTTCTACGGACAAGCTCGCTACCAGAGCTTTCCACTTTACTATTACGGCATCGGCCGCGACAGCCCTGCGCAAGTTCAAAGCATCATCGATGGAAATTCGTTAATCATCCGAGAGCGCATCATGCGCGAAACGTGGCCTTCGCTGTATGTCGGGTTGGAATTGGATTTTCAAGATTTGCACGGAATCGAATACGTCGATGCCGTCCCGAATTTTGCACCTCCTGAACATGGCCGTTGGGGCTCCCGGAATTTTGGTACCGGTGTAGGTGTCCTTTACAACAACATCCACAACGCCATGAACCCGCGGAAGGGTACGTACAGCGAGTGGGGATTTCTTCATTACAATCCAACCTGGGGAAGCGAATTCAATTTTACCACCTTCATCGCAGACCACCGCATTTATCGGCCTGTTGGTCGGGACAACGTGCTTGCGGCCCAGGTGTACGGCCAGTTGACTGCCGGAACAGCACCGTTTAATTTGCTTTCGTTGATGGGGGGTGAGGGCTTGATGCGCGGGTATTACTTGGGCCGGTACCGGGATGAAAACTTGTTGGCCGGGCAGGTTGAATACCGCATGTTGCCGTTTCCATTTTCCGAGCGCTGGGGCGCCACAGCCTTCCTGGCCATGGGGCAGGTTTTCGGTGATGATCGTCCTTTCGAGTGGAAGGAATTCTTACCTGCAGGAGGCGCGGGATTGCGGTTCCTTGTGTTCCCAGATAAGGACATTTACACGCGACTCGATTTCGCGTTTACGGGCGAGGGCAAAGGCATCTATTTTTACATTGGCGAAGCCTTCTGAAGTGAATTTCGTGTGATTCCATTGCGCATATTTGCGGGCTCAAATTTTTCTCATGTACGCCGTCATCGCCATCCAAATCAGCAATGCGCTGAACATCCGCAAGTGCAAACAAATGCTGGATTTGCCACTGTTGTATTCCGATTCGGATGAACTCTTTGTCCAAAGCGGCGATGATCAATTCATCTATGTTTTTCAGTACGGTGTGGTGGCGTTTTTCAACCACAATTCCGCTGAAATCAATGCATGGGTAAAATTGCTCAATCCTGAGGTCCCGGATTGGGAAGACCAAGACCTCAGCGAAACCATGAAAGTTGTCGTGGATTCCAGCTCGCCGAATACCGTTTCGTTTGATCACGTTAGCATTTCAGATTTTGATTCGGAGGCCATTCGGCTGATCATGCTAAATACGTCGCAGTCCGTCGCCCTGGATAAATACCTCGAAATCACGGATCAGCTGTTGGCCGACACCAGCCAATACATCCATGCGCTGGAGGTGCACGGCCGCCTCAATATTTCGGGCAAGCGCTTGAAGCGGTTTATCGGACACGTACTCAAAATCAAGAATCAGATTTCGGAGAACCTGTACATTTTCGATTCTCCGGATATCACATGGGAAAATGAGGCGTTGAATAAGCTTAATGCCTCATTAAAACAGACTTTTGACTTAAAAGACCGCTACCGATACATCGCCGAGCGAGTCGCGATCATCAAAGAAGATTTGGAGCTTTTTAAGGACATCATGGACCACCGTGAAAGCAGCAAATTGGAATGGATCATCATTCTGCTCATCCTGGTGGAGGTCATCGATGTGTTTGTGTTGCGGATTTTGAATCACTTCTGACGACAAGGACAAATCGAACGCGCGTATTTTCGGCCAAACCGGTTTTAATCCATACGCATGCCTTTCGTCAAACCCGCCTTCAACAACGCACTTGAGGCCATTGGCAACACGCCACTCGTCCAACTGCAGCACGTCGTGCCCGCTGGCTGCGGACGGGTATTTCTCAAACTCGAGTGGTACAATCCAACGGGCTCCAAAAAGGACCGCATGGCACTGGCCATGATTGAAGAAGCTGAAAAGCGCGGCGATTTGCGTCCCGGGATGGAAGTGGTCGAATTTTCCGGTGGCAGCACAGGGGCGGGACTTGCGTTTGTATGTGGCGTAAAGGGATACCCTTTTCGCTTGGTCACCTCCAATGCCTTCGCACAGGAGAAAATCGACATGATGCGCGCCTTGGGCGCCCAATTGGAAGTCATCGAGAGTCCAGACGGCAAGATTTCCAAAGAACTCGTCGAAGCCATGATTGCCCGCGCCCGCGAAATTTCCGAGCAAACGGGCGCCTTTTGGACGGACCAACTCACCAATGCGGATGTGCCTGAGGGTTTCGTGGCGCTCGGGGATGAAATCTTGGCACAACTTGAGGGTCGGGTGGATGCGGTTTGCGATGCCATTGGCACATCCGGAACACTCATCGGGATGGCCCGAGCGTTCGAGCGCGCTGGCCGGCAAGTGCAGGTCATTGCGTTGGAGCCGGCCGAATCACCCATTCTGTCGGCAGGCCACAAGGGCAGTCATACGGTTGATGGAGTGGGATTGGGCTTTGTACCTGCCAAGTACGAGCCGGATCGAGTGGATGGGGTGCGCGCCATTCCCGAAGCCGAGGCGCGCGTTATGTGCCGGGCGCTTGCGCGGCATGAGGGTATATTCTGCGGCACGTCTTCGGGGATGAATGCGGTGGGAGCCATTCAACTTGCGCGTGAACTTGGACCGGATTCCACCGTGGTTGCCATCGCGTGTGATACAGGCTTGAAGTATTTGAATTCTGGGCTTTTTGATTGAATATTTGGGTAAACACCCAAATCGGGTTAGCTTGCCTTTCAATCAATCACTTGAGTCGCATGAAAGATTTCAAATACCTGTTCGCCTATACGGTGCCTCTCGCTGCTTGGTGGTCTTTTGAATCCCAAGGAATTTGGACTTTTTCGGCTGTTTTTTACGCGTTCATTGTCATTCCGTTATTGGATGTCATCACCGGCGAAGGCGATCGGAATTTGTCCGAAGACGAGGCGCAGTACAAGAGGACCAAATGGATTTTCGATGCGATGCTCTACCTGAACGTGCCGATTGTTTTCGGTTTGCTATGGATGGTGCTGAGCAAGGTGCAATCCGAAGTTTACGCGACGCACGAGCTTGTGGGTTTGGCGCTTTCGAGCGGAATTTTGCTCGCGACAAACGGCATCAATGTGGCCCACGAACTTGGGCACCGCGCTCCCTATGCCGAGCGTTTCTTGTCCAAATTGCTTTACGTGCCCTGCCTGTACATGCACTTTTACATCGAGCACAATTTTGGTCATCACTTGCATGTGGCGACTCCGGAAGACGGCGCCACCGCGCGTTACAATCAAACCGTCTACGGCTTTTGGATCACGTCGGTCACAAAGCAATACAGCAGCGCATGGCGACTTCAGCGCCAACTGCTGCAACGGCAAGGGCTCTCGTTTTTCTCGGTCAAAAACGACATGCTTTGGTACCACCTGATCCAGCCCGCATACTTGTTAGCGGTGGGTTTGATTTTTTCTTGGGAAGTCATGGGGTTTGCGGCGCTCATCGGGGTCATCGCCTTTTTGTTCCTAGAGAGCATCAACTACATCGAACATTACGGCTTGCGCCGAGCGAAAACCGAATCCGGGCGTTACGAACGCGTGCAGCCCTACCATTCGTGGAACTCAAATTTCAACATCGGCCGCATCACCCTCTACGAATTGACGCGCCACAGCGACCACCATTTCAAGGCGGCGAAGAAATACCAAGTCCTCAACAGCCACGAGGAAAGTCCGACGTTGCCATTGGGTTATCCGGCTTCGATTTTGTTGAGTTTGGTGCCGCCACTATGGTTTCGAGTGATGAATCCGTTGGTGCCCGAATCGATGAAAGCCTTGCACGATGCCTGAGTCCGGACCTGTAATAGAATTGACGGCTGCCACTCAAAAGCGCTTCCCGGCCAAAACACGCGGATTTGCGCTGCAAACGGCCTTACAACTTTTCAATCAACGCGGATTTGCTGCGGTGACAACGGCGTCCATCGCAGAGTCGGCTGGCGTGTTGGAGGGAACGCTTTGGTATCATTTCAATTCCAAAAAGGATTTGTTGATCGCGCACGTAGGCTTACTTCGAGAGGCCTTTGCGGAAGCCAATGCCCAAGCGCATGAGGCAAATGCCGAGACGGTTGTGAAAGGAGTTTTTGAAGCCTACGATGTCATTTGGGACTTTCGCTACCTGCTTCGAGATGATTTTCGGCATGCTTTGCCCGGAGAGCTTGACTTGTTGCAAGCGATTCAATCCTTGAACGATGATTTGGACGCTTGGGCCGAAGAGCGCGTAGCCCATGCCGATGCCCATGGATTGCTGGTGCTACCAGAAGAAGAAGCCAACGGCATTGCGGAAATCATTCTGCTCATCGGTCGATATTGGCTGGACTTTTCGGAGGGAAAGTATCCAGAAACCGATCACGCGGCATTGCGCAAACGCGGGCTGCGTCACATTTTTACGGTGCTCAGGCCCTATTTGTCGCAGGAAACTGCAGACGCTGTCAAGCGGATGTTGGGGTGATTTCGTCGATGGCGCGTGCCAAGCTCCAATCTTTTTCTGTCACCATGTTACCGGCATCGTGCGTGGTCAGTTCCAGCCGGACGCGGTTGTAGGTGTTGATGATGGTGGGGTGGTGGTTGTGGCGTTCTGCAATTGCACCGACTTGGTGAATGAAGTCCAGTGCATCAGCAAAGGAGTTCAAGGCGAAGTCGCGAGTAAGCCTTTGATTTTCTTCAATCCACATTCCAGCAAACATAGGCCACATCCTTCATTTGCCAAGTTTTCCTGCGATGAACCCCGTGGTCCAGGCGGCTTGGAAATTGAATCCGCCCGTAACGCCGTCAACGTCCAGCACTTCGCCCGCGAAAAACAATCCGGGGGCGACACGGCTTTCCATCGTGTTGAAATTGACGTCACGCAAATCAATGCCGCCACACGTCACAAATTCTTCCTTGAACGTGGTCTTCCCACTTACCGCATACGTATCGTTGAGCACCGTATTCAGGAGCCGATTGCGTTCTTTTTTCCCCAGTTCGTTCCACCGAATTTCGCCATTGCATCCGCTTTTTGTGACCAAATATTCCCAAAATTTTCGGGGTATGTCGAAGGGGCACGCATTGTTGATTTGCTTCTTTCCCATCGAAGCGAGGGAAGTCTGGAGCTCATCCAACACGGCCTGCTCATTCGGCTCGCCTATCCAATTGATTTGCGCGGTAAAACGGTAATCGCACTCGGCCAATTCCCGCGCACCCCAAGCCGATAATTTCAAAATCGCCGGGCCGCTCATGCCCCAATGGGTCACCAAAACCGGTCCTTGCTGCAACAATTTGGTTCCTTGGATGCGAACCCGTGCGTTCGGAACGACAACCCCCATGTGCTGGATGACATCGCTTCCGGGCATGTTGAACGTAAAAAGGGAAGGGACCGGCGGGACGATGCGGTGCCCGAGTGATTCGAGCCAATCGAAGCCGACGGCCTTGGGCGAACCTCCTGTGGCAACGATGACCTTGTCGAAGGCTTCTCCATTGATGTGCCATGCATCCGTGAATGACAGGGTTTGCACGGGGCACTGCTGCCGAATGCGAACACCGGCCTGTGCCGCTTCCTGCACCAAACAATTGATGATGGTCTGCGAATCATTGGTGGTGGGGAACATGCGGTTGTCCGGTTCAGTATGGAGGCGCACGCCGCGCTTTTCGAACCAGTTTACCGTATCGTGGCCGTCAAAATGCGAAAAGGCCTTTTTGAGCTGCTTCCCCCCGCGCGGGTAGTGCTTGGCGAGCGCACTGGGGGTGAAGGTGGCGTTGGTGACGTTGCAACGCCCGCCGCCAGAAACCTTCACTTTTGCCAACAGTTTGTTCGACTTTTCAAACAGCGTTACCTGAGCGCTTGGATGGTGGTGCGCTGTCGATAGGGCCGCGAAAAAACCAGCCGCTCCACCTCCTATCACTGCGACTCGCGGACGATGATCCATGGTTCAGTTTAACTCCACTTCGAGCTCAGCCACCCGAGCAAGACGAACGGAACGATGGAGTCCAGCAAATGCGCATAAATGTCCGGCGCTTCGAACCAAATGAATTGGCTGTATGGATGGAAGAAAAAGCCGATGAGCCCGATGCCGACCGCTGCTGCGATGCGTTCGCCTGTGCCTTCGATGGCCAATTTTCGCATGACCCACAAAAACCCAAAGGCCAACAGGAAATTGATCAGCATGCTGCGGATGAGGTTTGGCGTCATGTCCGATTGCCAGGCATGGTGGTAGTTGAGGATTGCCCAAGGTTGACCATCCTGTTCGCGGAAGTAAGCTTCCACTTTTGCCGGATCGTTGTAATCTTCCTGAGACAGGGTTCCCAAAGCGTACATGCCTTCTTCCAATTCCAATTCGGCCAGTCGCTCGAGGATTTCATCTTGCAGGGGAGTGTGCTCCGAGGCTGAACCGTGCAGATTCAGCATCGCAAAAGACAGGAATTGCCAAACGAACAAAATCAGTCCGCCGACGAGCGTAAAGAGCAGGGTGTTTTTCATCGGTAAAGGGTTAGGTTACAGCCAATGTTAAGCCAAAACCTTCCGAAATACAAAGCAGCCTGTGATTCGTCAGTGCGGCAATTTGCTGCGCAGCGCCGCATACGTGAGCACGCCAATCACGCCCATGACAACAGCTAAAACCATCACCGTAGTTCCGCTCCCGATCAATGCATACATCGGTCCGGGGCAGGCACCGGTCATGGCCCAGCCGAGGCCGAAAATGGTGCCGCCAAAGTAAGCGGATTTGTAGTTGGGGGCTTTGTCTTTAAGCTCGATCACATTGCCCTCGATGCTTTTGGCTTCGAGTTTGCGAATGATGAATACACTCAATGCGCCGACCACCACAGCCAAGCCGATGATTCCGTACATGTGGATGCTTTGGAAGGCAAACATTTCTTGGATCCGGAACCACGAGAGAACCTCGGCCTTGACCAATACGATGCCGAACAACGTTCCGAGGAGGAGGGAAAGGATGTTTTTCATGGATTCTGGATTACGCAAAAATGAGAGGTAAAATGACCCACGACATCAGCAGACCACCGGTAAAAAAGCCGAGGACGGCCACAAAGGAAGGCAGTTGGAAATGGCTCAACCCCATGATGGCGTGACCGGAAGTGCAACCGCCCGCATATCGCGTTCCGAAACCGACCAAAAAGCCGCCTCCGATTACAAACAACAGCGTTCGCCAATCGCCTAGCAGCGACCATTGGAAAATTTCACTGGGGTGTTGGCCTGAAAGATCCGTCAATCCAAACCCTTTCATGCGTTCAATGGCTGCTTCACTCAAGGCAATGGGTTCACCCGTGGACAAGAATTGAAAGGCGAGAAAACTCCCGAGGAGGATGCCCACGGCGAATACCAAATTCCAACTTTCGGATTTCCAATCATACTTGAGGAAGTCGAGGTTATTCGGCACGACCGCCGCACACATGTGGCGAAACGACGAGCTGATACCAAACGTTCGATTCAATAAAATCAAGTGTAACGGTACCATCAGTCCGATTATCGGTCCGGAAATGTACCAAGGCCAGGGTTGGCTTAACCAAGCGATAAGTTCGTTCATGGTGCAAAATTATACTTGTTCAACCAACTGTCTTGATTGCGTCACAAATAGTTTTCAATGATTCTTTTTAGAATGTATTTTTTTTCTTTGACATCAAATAAATCCCATGAAACGCACCTTGTTTTCTGCTGTATTTTTCCTCATGCATGGGGTTGTTTGTGCTCAAGAACCCCATCATGACCATTGCACGGAGCATGATGATCATTTTCATGCACAGGAATTGGGTCTGAGCATCGCGCCGGTTTGGTTCCAAGGCGGTGAAGAGCCCGGGGCCAAAATGGGCTTGCACGCACATTACATCAAACGTTTGAATGGCAGTCCGTTCGGTTTGGGTTTCGGCGCAGAATTCATTTTGGATGAGCACAAGCACCAGACCTACAGCGCAGTGGGCCAATGGACGCCGATTCCAGCGCTGCATTTTGTGATCGCTCCGGGCGTGGCCATTGAGGAGGAAGAAACGCCGGATGGTCACGAACGGGAGATGGGATGGGCCGTTCACTTGGAAGTGGTAAGGGAATTTGGCTTAGGTCGGCTTGATATCGGACCTTCATTGGAATATGCCTTGGATAGTCACGGCGCGCATTTTGCCGCTGGCCTGCACGTGGGGATTCCTTTCGAGAAAGACGAGTAGTGGACGGTTCATGACGGCAAAAGACGGGTTTGTACCCACGCTTTTCCCAGGGGGTGTGTTTCGGAAACAATTGTGCAATGCGTTGGTTATCAAACCATGACAATTCCAAATCCCATCCCGGTACGGGAGCATACATCTTACCTGATCAACGGCCGCTTGAACAATTGGTCTGGCACTATGGCACCTGTCTACAGTCCCATTGTCCAACCTGAGTCGGACGCCCCGAGCTATTTGGGTTCCACGCCGGAAATGACGGCTGAGTATGGATTGGAAGCTTTGGAAAGCGCCCGGCTTGCATACGATCATGGCCGCGGCGCATGGCCCACTGCTCCCGCAAGTGTGCGCATTGCCGCCATGGAAAAATTCATCTCCATGATGATTCCAAAGCGGGATGAGGTAGTGGACTTGCTGATGTGGGAAATTTGTAAGAAGCGCTCGGATGCTGAGAAGGAATTTGACCGCACGGTGGAGTACTTGCGTGATACCATTGACGAGTACAAGAATCTCCATCGAGAAGGTTCTCATATCACGTCGGTCGAGGGCACCCTCGCCCAAATTCGTCGGGGCCCGATCGGAGTTGTGCTGTGCTTGGGTCCATTCAATTATCCTTTGAATGAGACGTTCTGCGTGTTGTTGCCGGCGTTGCTCATGGGTAACACGTGCGTATTCAAACCGGCGAAATACGGGGTTTTGTTAATCACGCCGTTGCTCGAAGCGTTTGCGGAGAGTTTTCCTCCCGGAGTCGTGAATGTGATTTTTGGTCGGGGACGCACTTTGGCCACTCCCATCATGCAAACGGGCAAGGTGGACGTGTTGGCGCTCATTGGAAACAGCAAGAGCAGCAATGCGCTGATTTCGCAGCATCCAAAACCAAATCGGGTTCGTCAGGTACTCGGGTTGGAGGCCAAAAACCCAGCGGTCATCTTCAACGACGCCGACATTGCATTGACCGTTAAAGAATGTGTGAAGGGGGCGTGGAGTTTCAATGGGCAGCGGTGCACGGCGTTGAAAGTCATTTACGTACACAAGTCGATTCGGCCGCAATTCTTGGAGGCTTTCGCAGCGGCGACGGATGCCCTGACGTGGGGCAGCCCGTTCGAGAATGCCGATATCACCCCCTTGCCCGAGCGAGGCAAGGCGGGTTACATGCAAGACTACGTGGAAGAATGCGTGCAGAAAGGAGCTGAAGTGGTCAATGAACGGGGAGGAGCGGTAGAGGGGAACATGTTCTTCCCGGCCATTCTATTTCCTGTTTCGCGCGATACCAAACTTTTTGAGGAAGAGCAATTTGGTCCTGTTTGTCCCGTGCTGGAGTTTGAAGACTTCGAAGAGGTCTTGACAGACATTGCGGAAAGCAATTACGGCCAACAGGTGAGTATTTTTACGCAGAGTGCTGAGACCGCTGGAACGTGCATTGACCACCTCGTGAACCAGGTCTGCCGAGTCAACATCAACGCATCCTGTCAAAGGGGGCCGGACGCCTTGCCCTTCACGGGGCGAAAGGACAGTGCAGTGAGCACTTTGAGTGTCAAGGCTGCGTTGCGGTCGTTTTCCATACGCACACTGGTCGCATGCTCAACGGATCAAAAAGACTTGATGGTGGATGTCATCGGGGGCGGCCACTCGTCCTTTTCGTCGATGAATTATTTGTTGTAATTGAAATTACGCACGGTCGAATTTGTACGACGGTGCAACCCTTTCAAGCTTCTGGGGGTTTTTCCACCATGAAGAATTTGTTGCAGGGCGCCATGCTCTTGATGATACCGGGCATCTTCCACGCCCAAGTGAATTTGAATGCAAGTGCTTTATTGGAAGACGAGGCGGGAAACCCTGTGGCAGGAGTAAGTGTGTTTTTTGGCGCCTTGACTTCTGGTGCGATTTACACCATGCAAGGCGTGACCGATGAATCGGGGGTGGCGGCAGTCGAAATTGAATTGCCATCGGGAACCATGCAAGGCACATTGAATGCGGTGTACGAAGATTGCGATTCGACGGAAGTGACGGTGAGCGGTGTTTTTTCGCCCAATGCGCTCGGCGGATTGAGCGAGGTGGAGCTCTTTGGATTGTATTGCGGAAGCGAAGGAAACGACTGCGATTATTTATTGGAAGGTGGCCCGACATTCATGGGGTCTTGGTTATTCAATGTAAGCGGAGCTCCGGAGGATGCGGTGTACGATTGGACCATCGACGGGGTCACCATGAACAACGCCAATTCCTCTTCATTTGAATGGAATTTCGAAGGAGAGGGGGTGTGGATTGTGTGCGTGAACGCTTCCTCGAGCACTTGCGATTCCTGGTCGTTTTGTCAGGTGGTGGACACCACGAACCCGACGGGAGGTGGCGAGGATTGTGAGTTGAGTTTTGAAGTGGTTCAGTCTTTGGACGCAGCGGGCGACCCTATTCCGGGCAGCTTGGAGGTCATCGTCCCGGAATTGGCGGGCCAACCCACGTATTACTGGGATTTTGGAGACGAAAGCACGAGCACAGAAGCCAATCCACAACATACGTATGCAGGTAACGGCCCGTATGTGCTTTGTTTGACTGCGACCTGGGGCGACTCGCCCTTGTGCACCGCGATATACTGCGATTCTGTGGAAGTAGACGATGACGGTTTGATCAATTTCATGGAAGGCTTTACCATCAATGTGGTCACGGAAGGCAATGCGAATTCCATTGAATCGGTGCAAGATTTCCAAATTCCCATGGTGTATCCAAATCCCGTTCATACTGGAGGGGTGATTTCATGGTCGGGACTCCCCCCTCAGGTGGCTCGCATTGAAATTTACGATGCCGGGGCGCGACTCATCCAAGCTTCGTCGGCCATGGATTTACGCTCCATTTCGACAGCAGGTTGGGAAAGCGGAATCTATACCGTCCGCTGGATCGGAATGGGCTATGTGAAGTCTGCCCAAGTCGTCATCAAGTAATGACTTCTCTCCGGCGCAAGGTCTGTTTATTGTGCCTTATTGCCGCCGGTGCCCGGACGCTGCACGGAAATGCACAGGGAAGCGTGGAGGAGATGCTTATGCAACCGCATCGCCTTCCATACGTGAAACACAGCGGGTTGGCCGTTGATCTATCTTTGGTCGAACGGGAAGGTGGCCTTTGGCTGATTTCGGAAGTTGACGTGCCTTACGGCGGATACATTATTTCACCTTTGACCGAACGGGATTACCTCGGAAAATTCCACGTCAAATGGTTCGACACTGCTTCGGTTTCTCATAGCGATTGGCGCGAATTTCCATCCTCTGAATTGGGTTTTGAGCCGTTTGATCGCGTGATGGTACCCATGATCAGGCGAGATACGAAAATAGAAACGAACTTGGCGATTCAATCGGGTGTAACCGATTTGTCTGGAGAAGTGGCTTTCGTGCTCGAACCGCAATGCGTCTTGTATCTAATGCCCTTCTCTATCGTCAAATCAGGAAAAGATGAACTGCCGGCTTGGATATTGGTTGCGGATACGTTACGAATTCACTTGCCGGTCAGATGACTTTCAGTCGTTAAGACTATCCAACGCGGCATCCCATTGGTCAGATGATTTCTGGAAGTCGTAATCCATGAAATCAATCAGTTCCACAATGACATCGACGTCGATTCGATCTCCGGCTTCGTCGCGTGCAGGTTCATGAAAATCCCAACTGAAAGATTGATAGTAGGTTTCTCCATCATCTCCTTCATATTCTCCTTCATAAACGCGGCCCAAAATAAAGTCACTCCCTTTGTAAGATCCGACCCAAAGTTCTACTTCCGGGGCGTCCCAAGGGTTTTCGTCTCCTATCATGTCGTTGCCGAAGATGATTAAATCTTTCATGTTTTTTAATTTTATTAAGCTTTTACGGCTGGATCAGGGGAATTGCGACACCCAAGGTTGTGATTCGAGAAATTCACTTTCGGAGTAGCCCAAATCTTCAGACTCCTCGCGCAGTCGCTCAATCAATTCTTTGATCTCACTCGCGTCCAATTCGTTGATGCCGGTTCCTTCGTTGTTCTCCAAGTACACGACAACGTCGTAAACTTTTCCTTCAAAGAAATACAGAGCATTTCCTTCGGAATTTAAAGTAGATTCTCCATCGGCTTCAAATTCAGCATCTTCGAAGCCGTAGTACTTAAACCATTCACCATCATCATCAACTCCTTCTACGACTTCCTCGATGAGGTGCCCGTGAAGGACGAGTTGCGTGTAAAATTTGTTTGGATTGATGTCGGTCAAATGTTTCATGTCGCGATTTGTTTCCGGGAAATGTACTTCAAGTTTAAGTTGATTGGTACCATGAGAATGCATTTAATGAAAGTGCTATGGAAAGCCAAATGATGTAAGGGGATAGGGCAAAAAATGTTGTGCGTGAGGAGACAATTTCTGGACCTTTCTTGCATAGAAATGCAATGAAAAGGAATAGAAGAAGGAGCTCAATAAGCGCAACCCCAGTCCAATTCAACGTGAAAAAGAGGGGGTTCCAAAGTACATTGAGTACCCAAGCAGTCGCCAGCCTTTTGATCCAAATAGGGCGGACCATCGGTGTCTCAGCTATTTTTATGAAAACTTGATGAAAGAACCCGCTGAAACCGATCATGACCACCGTCCACGCGGCGCCGAAAACCCAACCGGGTGGGGTCCAAGGAGCCTGAGGCAGGTTGGCGTACCAATCCGATTGCACGCCCGGTCCGGTGAACCAACCACCGATGGCTAGCCCCCCGAAGTTGATGGCGAGCAAAACAAGGAAGAGGAGCAACTTTTTCATGGTTCAAATTCGAAGGTGAGGGTGCCGCCTTGGGCCAGTTTCGTCGCCTCAATGCGCCAACCGCTTACGACCTCTCCATTCCAGCGAACCGAGCGAACGCGCGTCTTGGAGGTGGCATTGCCGATGGTTTCGATGATGAGGTCGGCCCCGTTTTCCAGTGCGATTCGCGCGGCATGAACAGAAGGGCTTCCGATGTCGTACCATCCCGAACCCGGAGCGACGGGGTAGAAGCCCAGTGCCGAGAAAAGGTACCAAGCAGACATTTGGCCCGCGTCGTCATTT
>Ga0255752_10004054_pt1 | contig 14981 bp, 20 predicted proteins | sample 011ome_25_FD_179952 | JGI IMG/M metagenome (GOLD analysis project Ga0255752, IMG submission 179952) | Coastal salt marsh microbial communities from the Groves Creek Marsh, Skidaway Island, Georgia - 011512CT metaG (version 2) | ecosystem: Environmental > Aquatic > Marine > Intertidal zone >...
ATATTGGACAGTGCGGTTAGCAATCCAACTAAGATTAAAGTATTAGCGAAATCATATTGTAGATGAGACTTACGGATGAGCAAATTAAAGACTTTATTGAATGGGGAGGCGAAAGGTTGCCTAACCCAGATAACTACCCTCGAGTATTTGAATATTATTTAATGCTGTATATGTATATTAAAAAGATAGGACCGTTTAATGGCAAATGATTATAATGTAGAAATGCAAAAACTATTTGTAGAATTCCTAGCACAGGATCAAGACTTATTTGTGCGTGTTAATGGTATTCTTGATACAGAATACTTTGATAGAACATTGCGTAAAAGTGTTGAATTTATTAGGAAACATGCAAATGAATATGGTGCATTACCTACACTGCAACAAATTAAGGCAAGTACTGGCACTGAATTAGGTGGGATACCTGATGTAGATGACAGACATAAGAAATGGTTTGTAGATGAGTTTGAACAATTTTGTAAACACAAAGCACTGGAAAGTGCTATCCTAAAAAGCACAGACTTGTTGGAAAAAAGTGAATACGGCGCAGTAGAAAAATTAGTTAAAGATGCAGTCCAACTTGGCCTAGCAAAACACATGGGTACAAATTATTGGGATGATCCAGCAGGCCGCATCGAAAAAGTTCGTAACAGTCGTGGTGGTACAAGTACAGGATGGAAAGGTATTGATCAGAAACTTTATGGCGGATTTAACAGAGGAGAACTAAACATTTTTGCGGCGGCCTCAGGCGGCGGTAAAAGTTTGTTCTTACAAAACTTGGCACTTAATTGGGCATTGGAAGGCATGAACGTATTGTACATTAGTTTGGAACTTAGTGAAGAACTATGTAGTATGCGTCTTGATAGTATGCTTACAGGTTATAATACAAAAGAGGTATTTCGCAATACAGATGATGTAGATTTAAAAGTGCGTATGGCTGGTAAAAAAGCAGGACGTTTACAGATTGTACAACTTCCTAATGGTATTACATGTAATGATTTAACAAGTTATATGCGTGAATTTGAAGTCAAGACTGGTGTTAAAGTAGACTGTATGTTACTTGACTATTTGGACTTGATGATGCCTGCACAACGCAAAGTACCACCAAGTGATTTGTTTATTAAAGATAAATTTGTAAGTGAGGAGCTGCGTAACTTTGCAGTAGAACATGATATGTTATTCGCAACAGCCTCACAGTTAAACCGTAGTGCAGTAGAAGAAATTGAATTTGATCATAGTCATATTAGTGGTGGTTTAAGTAAGATTCAAACAGCAGATAATGTTATTGGTATCTTTACAAGCCAAGCAATGCGTGAACGTGGTAGATATCAAGTACAGTTTATGAAAACACGAAGTAGTGCTGGTGTTGGACAAAAAGTAGATTTGGCATTTGATATAGCAGGATTGCGTATTACAGATCTAGAAGATGGCGAAGAAAGTGCTGAAGTTGCAACGGTAAATGGAACACTAGATAAAATACGCAGACAATCCACAGTAACACAAAACTTAACTGAAAACAATCTTGTTGAAAGAGCTGTTGATCGATCTGAGAAGATGCGTGGTTTACTGAAAAAACAGGATTAAATCGCTAAATACAGTATAACAACATGGGAACTGTCATGAAAAAGAATACACGATCTTTATTAGAAGAAATTAACAGTATCGCTCCAGTTAAAAGTAAACATCAACTTCTTGAAAGTAGAGGAGTCAATGCAATCAGTAGTATTGTTAATTTATTACAATTAATTGATGAAAGTTATGATCCTGAAACTGCTCAGGATATGACAAAGCGTGTAATGCTTAGTATCAAGAATCGTGACACTGACAGATTTATCCGTGGCATTAAAAAGATTCGAGATGTAAAGTGAAAATTAGTGATATTATAGTAGGAACAAAACGTAGAAAGCATCGCAATCCACGAAGAAATAGAATAACACAGAATGATCTGTATAAGCCTGATCTTTCTAAATTAAGTGAAGGTGCCAGAATTCAACATGTTGAAGATTTAACTATTTGGGATGGTTCTGCTGGTGCTAGACGTGCATTAAATTATCTACGCAAATTAGAAAGTTCTCCGGGTGACGTAACAATTAAATGGGACGGCAAACCCGCTGTTATCTTTGGAAGAAATGAAAAAGGTGAATTTGTTTTAACCGACAAAAGTGCATTTGGCGCAACAACCTATCATGGAAAAGTCACAAGCAAACAAGACCTACGCAGTATGATTGCAAATAGAAAGTCAAAAGACGAAGAAGAAAGACAGAGAAGAAATGCGTTTGCAGATCAAATGGCTGGAATTTGGGATTATTTTGAAAAAGCAACACCAAAGGATTTTAGAGGCTATGTACATGGTGATTTATTGTATTTTACTACACCCAAAGAGATAAAAGGTAAACTAGTATTTGAACCAAATACTACAACATATTTTGCTGATCCACACAGTGACATTGGTAAAAAAATTGCTAATAGTAAAATTGGAGTTGTACTTCACCAGTATATAGATTTAGATGGAAATAAAAGTGCATCGGATGCCTCCAAGTTTATTAAAGGTGATTTGCTAGTCATGCCACCAGTGTTTGTCACGCATACGCCTGATATTGATATTCCAGAAGTAGATAGATTAGATGATTTAATTTCTAAAAATGCAAGTCAAATTGATGACTTAATTAATGTTCCTTCTGAATTAAAAATGAGTAATTTTAAAGACATACTTTATACATATATTAATAACAAGACAAAAGCAGGACAACTAGAAAATTTAGGACAGGATTTTATGGAATGGGCTGAAAAATCCAACTTATCAGATCCGAAAAAGAATAGATTAATAGATTATGTTTCTCAAAAGAAACAAAGTTTTGGTGCAATGTTTCAAGTTATTGCAGGTATTATGAATGTAAAAAATAAAATTATTGCTGAATTAGATAATCAACCAGCAGACATAACAGCAAAAACTGACGGTAAGCCCGGTGGTGAAGGTTATGTAATCGGTGCTGGCGATGCTAAACTAGTAAATAGAAGTGAGTTTACAGCAGCAAACATGGCGAGGAATAACTAATGGAAAAGAAATACACACCTAGTGAATATGCAGTTATGTATGGCGGCCATAGCCTTGATGATATGCAATCAGCAACCGTAGAACTAGCTCAACTTAATTTTATTCAAAGTTTAAGTGAAGCAAGAATGTTTCGTAGTAGAGCTCAAATCGGAAAAGAGGGTGCTAGAAGTTTAACAGATCATTTGTTTGTATCTCTTTTAAGTTTATATGCTATGAGTAATGACTACAACTATGCACCGGTAGCAAAAGAATATGCCAAAAGAACTAGACAATTAGGTAATTTCAATAATCCAAGTCCTAGTGGCACTGACTTATATCAAACAATTTATAGTATTGGTAAACCGCAGGGATTAATTGATGGAAATGAAAAAGATCAATTACTATTAGACAAAGTTCAACTTGATACTCCTAGAATTAGAAGATTTTTAGATAAAATTAAACAAGGTAATGTCAATCCTTCAGAAGCACAACAATTTTTCTATAAATTAGAACGAGATCTAAAGATTCAAGATCCTAAGTTAAGAGCATCTAGAAGGTTGATCCAAAATTGGAATACACTATCAAGCGATCAACAAAAATTAGCAGGTTCTCAATTGATGCGATATTATAGGCTTAATGCTAGACGCAGTGATCTGATGCCATTATTTGCAAATTATGCAAAAGACCAAGATCTAGATATCAACGATAAAGAAAAAATGGGAATTGGCGCAAGGGTATTGAAAACAGCAGGGTTGTTTGGACTTGGATACGGATTAGCAAAGGCCTACCCAACTGGATAAATGCAAGAAAAATATCTTTTAATCGGACAACCACGCAGCGGAACAACATATCTATCAGCAATTTTTCAAAGATCTTTTTTCTTGAACCACTCCGGTGCTGCATATAATGAGCAAATAAAGAAAATTAATAATACCAATGATATTAAAATATTTTTAAACCATGTAAATAGTAAAAATCTCAAACATCCTGTAGTCGTTAAAGAACATCTCTGCTTATTACAAGATAATAATATTGATATAACTCAAGAATTTAATAATTTTTATCGCATTAAAATCATAAGAAAAAACATATCAGAAATAGCAATGAGTATGCTTATTGCTAGAGAACTTAATAAATATGAATTTTGGACAAATGAAGAAATAATATTTCCTAAATTCATAGTAAATGAAAGTGATGCAAAAGAATCATATTCTATAAGTAAAAAAAGACTGCAGGATATTGAAAGTTTAGATATAGAAACCCATCAAACAATATATTACGAAGATTTAACTGGAGATCCACTTAAAGATCAATTACTATTTCCAATGTTCCAAAATAATCCTATAAAAGAATTTGATAAAATCACAGTTAAAACTGCTGGTTATCAAGATAGTATTTTAAATTACAATGATGTGTTAGAATGGTTTGACGAGGTAAAAAATATATGACACAAAAAGTTCATGGAGTTCACAGACCTGCAGAGGTCCTATCAGGTAATACTGATTTTTATTCTGCTTTTACACTTGTCGATATAACTGATACAGGAAACAGCAATCCTAAAGGAAATATAAAATCATTCAAACAAGCACAAAATCTTAATACTTTAATCCAAATTTTAAGTATGCGAACACAGTTAGTTTTATCGAGTGTTAAAAAATTAGAATCTCAAGATTTGACTGAGTATGATTTTGGTTCTGAACTAATAGGAACTCATGATATATGGATTTTAAAATTTGCAACTGAAACAACTGATGTTTGGAAAAAAAATGATAATCCTGTTTATTTTGCTAATATGGACTGTTCTGATGTTCCAGTTAATACTGAACTAGATGAAACAGCAGTTATTAATCATAGATTTGAAACTTCTGGAAATAATAAAAATTTGTACTTTACTATGAGTGAATTTATATAAATACAGATAGTAAAGTGCAAGAGCACAATAATAGACAATCAGCTCTTTAGATTAGACGGCGGCACAACCTATGGCAATGCAACAGTCAAGACTAGAGCGTGAAAATCTCGAGGCCCATGTAGACTTATGTGCAGAGAGATATCGCGTGTTAGAAGAAAAATTAGACAATTTAGATAAAAAGTTTGATAGACTTGAAAGTGCTATGAAAGACTTGACTGATAAACAAGCAAGTGACAAAGCAAACAGTAACAAATTATTAATTGGTGCCGCTGCAACGGTTATTGCTGGTCTTTTAAGTACAGTAGTTTTGTTACTTTTAAATTTGCAAGGACTTAGTTAACAATGTTTTTGGTAGAAGAATTTAATAATATGATCTTTGAATCAAAAATGGTTTTTGCAAAAAGAGGAAATCAAGTAGTAAAGAAGTTTCGTTGTACTGCTGGCAAACGTAAAGGAAGAGTTGTAAGTAGTCCTAGTCAATGTGCAGCACCAATAGATTTAAAAAAGCGTTTTGTTTTGAAAAAAACAAAAGCAAGCAAAGGAAGACGTATGGCAAAGAAAGCCCAGCGTACTAAAAAATTGAACCCTGCAAGTAAAATTGTAGCGAGATTAAATAAGGCAAGAAGATGAAGTTAGCCGGTGATAGTATTGTAGATACAGTTATTGAATACGCCAATGTAAAATTTGGTGTAGAACTACCTGTTGAACAGGTCAGTACACAACTAAAAGGTATGTCGTTTAGCGCAACATTAAAATTAGTTGATGCAATTAAAAACGAAAATGATGATGCTTTCTCTTCACTCATTGATATGAGTGCAGTTAATGAAGCATACGGAACCTCTGGCACTTCTGCCCCAAGTAGAGCAACTACTCGTGCCCAAAGTGGAGCAATTCAAAGTAGACGTGCTACTATTGCAGGACAAGATGCTGCAAGAGATGGTACTGGCGGAAACAGAACAGTAGCAGGTGGTAATAAAACTGCAACAGGACAAGGCGCCAATATGGGCGGTGGTGGTTCTGGCGATCCGGACGATATTGAAAGAGCTCAGAATGCACAAACAGCAGGGCAAGCCGCTAATCAATCACAACAAAATGCCAGTGAAATTGAACGTATTAAACAACTAGTAGATAGACTCACAAGAGGTTAATATGAAATTAGTAGAACTACCAATAGGCATTCCAGTATTTTTAAATAACATTGAAACTAAAGTATATGAGTCAATGAAGGAAGAGATCTGTAAAGAAGAACTCAGTGAACGTGATGCTCATATAGCCCAACAACTTGTTGGGAAAGGGGTATGCAAACGCATACAACGAGAAGGTAAAACATATTATTGTAAAACAAAAGGAAGTATATTATGACAGTCGATCCAGAAATGCTTAAGATTCTAAAAAATCTTGAAAATGCAGAACAACTACATGAGCAAAAACAAATTGATAGAGCTCAAGGAAAAGCAGTAGTATCTGAAGATTCACAGGAAATGTATAACATTTTAAAACGTTTAGAAGATGCAACAACTAATGTTGCTCAAACTATTAACGAACAAAAAGACGTAAATCCTGTAACTGCTGTTGGAATGAAATCTGGTAATACTATTACAATGAATGGTTACAGTTTGCATATGGAAAAAGGAAAATTAACAGAAAAGTATACTAAAACTTTCTACACAATTAAACATGGTGATGATGTTCTTCATAAAGATTTAGGTTTATTTGAAAGTGCAATGGCTATTTTAAAAAAATTAATTGAAAGAAAATCAGGAATTTCTAAGATAGTAGAACTAGATGATAGATATCTTAGTCATTTAACTGAAGCAGCTTATCACAAAGCAAGAGCAAAGACTATTACTGAATCAGTAAAACATGATGTTGCTATTGCAAAGCATAGTTCTGCAATGGATAAGGCAAGTCATGCAAAACGAGAAATTAAACGTTTAATCTAAAGTTAAAAAAATCCTAAAAAGCATAAATACATTATATAAATTATAGCGAGGTTTACCATGAATTTACACGATTTACAAGAAAATAAATTTGCTATCTTACATCGTGCTCTAAATGAAGTCTTCGAAACAGACTTTAATTTTGATATGCCAGTAGAGAAAATGGAAAGAGTCCATGCAGCTACTGTTAAGCGTATTTCAGAAATGAAGCAAAATGGTGTTGATGTTAGCAATAAAAGTTTTCAAAGATTATTATTGGTTGCTGAAGGTTTAAAATTAGTTTTATCCCAGAAGCCAATTCAAGAAGAAATTATTGAAGAAAGTGATGCTCTAGATCAAGCAGAAGTATTACTAGCAGCAAAACAAATGGCAGATGATCTCCAGAAAATGGCAGAGAATCTAGCAAGTATGCAGGTTGAAGACCTAATGAGCATTACAAATGCTATGAAGGAAGAAGTAGGCCTAGCAGAAGCAGAAGCATTTGAAGCAGCAGCAAGTGCTGCAATCGGCGGCGCATTAGAAGCAGTTAAAGCAGCTAACGAAAGCGTTAGCAATGCAGTTCTAGCAGCACAAGGCCAACCAGTACCAACTGACATGGAAGCACCGATGGATATTCCAGCAGAAGATCCTGCTATGGATCCTGAAGCACCTGCTGAAGAAATGCCAGATGATTTTGAAGGCGCTGATGCAGCTGATGAAATGACAGATGCTGACGGTCGTGAAATGAAAGAAGATGCTTATCTAAATGCTATTAAAATGGTTAAGGAAGCACAAAAAGACGGTAAGGTAAACAAAGACGTATTACAGCAAGCATTCGAGAGTTTGAAGATGCTAAAGCCTGCGCCTAAAGTTGCAAAAGAAAACACCAAAGGTGCTTTTGGAGGCGGTGGCAACAGTGTTGACGGCAGGGCACCAGCTGCGCCTAAAAAAGCACCAGTGGCAAAACCTGCAAAATCAGGTGCAAGTGCCGGCTCACAACATGCGTTTAAGTAATTAGGATTTACCTATGAGAATTTGTGATATTATAAGAGAAAATTCAACAGTTCATGATGCTATCTTAGATCTTTTAACAGCATTATCTGGTGAAGGTTTAGATAGCGTCCCGATGCAATCTATCTTAGGTGATCTTAATTCTCAAGGTATTGACTTAGATGAACCAGGCCTATTTGATAATCTAAGTAACCTTGCTATTGTTAGAAATATCAAAGACGGTGTAGTTTATTTTAATAGCGACAGTGATCAGTCACATTATAACGATATGCCTGATCCTGAAGCACAGGACAAGCAGGTTAGTAAACTTGCACAAAAACAAGTAGATAAGGCAGTAATGCAATGACAGTAGGTTTAAATGCATCTCAGGCAAGATCAAAAAGTCAACAAGATTTAATTATATATAATGAAGTCCAAAATATCATGACTGACATTATTACAAAAAGCGCCTCGGGTGCGTTTGCTTCTATTGTAGCAGATGGAACAACTATGACAGAATCTACTCCAAGTGTTGATCATATTGGAACTGTTGTCAATCCCACAATCGTAGGAGGAACAACAATTATTTTAAATGGTGTATCGGTAACACTTGGCACTACTGGCCTTAATTTAAATTCAATTATTGCAGATATTAATGATGCAGGTATAACTGGTGTTACTGCAAGTAAAAATACAGCAAACAATCTGGTATTAACGTTTACAGCCCAAGCAAGTGTAAACTGGACATATGATATCGGCGCTGGCACAGCAAACCTTGCATTAGGATTAACACAAGCAACATACACAATTAATAATCCATCTAGTGTAGATTATTTTAATACATGGCAAGGCACTCGTACTGACCGAGGCGAAAGCCAACAAATGGATCAAGTTATTAGGCATTTTCAAAACCTTGGTTATAAGATTGAAAGAACTGTAAATACTACAACTAATAGTACATTCCAGTGGAATATTTACTGGTAATAAACACTTGACTTTTTTAAAAAATAGTGTAATATAAATGTATGGTCAATATTACATCCCCCTATGAATACAAAGAATTTAAACGCACAAGTGTAGACGGCAAAAGGCTTTATGAAAATCCTTATGGCGAACCTGTACCCAGTGTTACAACAATTCTAGATAAAACAAAACCCCGCGAAAAAGTTGAAGCATTAAACAACTGGAAAAAACGTGTGGGTGAAGAAAAAGCAAAACAGATTGTTACTGAAGCCGCCAATGTAGGTACAATTATGCACGCCATTCTTGAGCATTATGTTAAGAATGAAGAATATATCACCGGTAACAATTTAATCCATCAACAAGCAAAAGCAATGGCACAAGAAGTCATTGATAACATTGAACCTGAACTTAATGAAGTCTGGGGCAGTGAAGTAAACCTATGCTTTCCACAATTATATGCTGGCACAACTGATTTAGTTGGAGTGTGGAAGGGTAAGCCTACTATTATGGATTTCAAACAAACTAATAAGCCTAAAAAACGAGAATGGATTGACGACTACTTTTTACAAGGAGCCGCTTATGCATTAGCGCATAATGAAATGTTTGGAACAGAAATTGAAAACATTGCTATCTTTATGTGTAGCAGAGCAGGCGAATGGCAACTGTTTGAAGTTGAAGCAGATGAATTTCCAATCTGGGAATTAGCATGGGCAGATAGATTGGCTCAATTCTATGGCATTTGATGCTAAATACAACATACGGAGAAAATAACAAATGCCCACAACAGCAAAAATACAAGTAAGATCAGGTAACCTAACAGATCTATCTACAGCAAAACTAGCGCCTAGTGAATTTGGATATGCAAAAGATGTCAATAGATTATTCATTGGTAACGATCCAGTAACCAGAAACGGAAACGGATCTTCTAGTATAGATTTTGGTGTTGATTTGGATGGACTTGCAGGAACATATCTTATTGAAATAAATGGCGCTGCAATATCTTCAGGAACATATACAGTTGATAATATGGTTGTTACGTTTTCTGGCTCATACACTACAACTGATGTGGCTGTATTGTATTATAACACAGAAGTTCATACCATTGCTCCCGACAGTGGAGTTCAATTACCTACATCAACAGCATTAGTATCAAGTTTAAGTGCATCTACTGGTATTATTATTGATAGCACTCGTTATAATTGGGTTGAGATAGAATATACACTTAGTCATGATAGTTTAATCCGTAGTGGAAAACTTCATTTAGGATTAAATTATGATAGCAGTACGTCAACAACTGCTTTTACTATAACAGATACACATAATACAAATGCTACTGGTAATGATTTAAATCATGTGTTTAGCGGTAGTGCAGTAAATGAACTAGTAACTATTAACTATTCTACTAATGACTTAGTTCAAACAAATCTTAATTATATTATCAAGAGTTGGCAGTCTATATAATATATTATGAATAATATATGGCAGATTAATCCAGAAGATCGTCTAAAGGAATGGAGATTTTTTCGCAAAAACTTAGAACAAGAAAGCGATCAAAACATACTGCAAGGTATCGTTGATTGGTGGAAAATGGCGCCAATCAGTGCTAGAGTAATAGACATTTATGATAGTTCACTTTGGCCTGATCCATGGGAACTGTTGTATAATGGAAATTATGATGAGAATTCATTAGCTCTAGGAATGGCATATAGTTTACATCTAATGAATAAACCATGTAAACTATTGCTAGTTCAATCTAGAAAAGAAAGTTATTTAGGATTAATAGTTTTTGTTGACGAAACGTTCATTTTAAACTATACTTATGGCGTAGTAGATAGGAAAAATATTTTGGATGATTGCCAGATTTTAGAAACTTGGCATACATCGAAATTAATTTCATAACATAGTTTTAACTTCGTTAATTCATGGTTAAATATAAAAACATTGTAAACTAATTTAAGGTAAGAACATGACAGGAAACACAACCGTACTCAAACGAGATGGGTCAAGAGAAACATTAGATCTGGAAAAAATGCACAAGGTAGTTTTTTATGCTTGTGAAAACATTACAGGTGTTAGTGCTAGTGAAGTAGAAATTCGTAGTCATTTGCAGTTTTACAATGGTATCAAATCAACAGATATTCAAGAGACACTAATTAAAGCGGCGGCAGATCTTATTTGTGAAGAGACGCCTAATTATCAGTGGGTAGCGGGTAGGTTGATTAATTACCACTTGCGTAAAAATGTATATGGCGACTTTACTCCTTGGCACCTAAAAGATATTGCTAAAAAGAACACAGAACTTGGATATTACGATCCGCAATTCTTTGAAAGTTACAGCGATGATGAAATTGAAGAACTAAACAACTATATCAAACACGAGCGTGATGAGGATATTGCTTATGTAGGAATGGAACAATTCCGTGGCAAGTATCTTGTACAAAATCGTGTCACTGGACAAATTTTTGAAACACCGCAAGTATGTTATATGATGATTGCGGCAACACTGTTTATTGATTACCCTGCAGATGAACGTATGCGTTGGGTAAAAGATTATTATGATGCTATTAGTACATTCCAGTTGAGCCTACCTACGCCAGTTATGGCAGGTGTGCGTACTCCGCAAAGACAGTTTTCTTCTTGCGTTCTAATTGAAACTGATGACAGTCTAGATAGTATTAATGCTACATCAAGTGCTATTGTGAAGTATGTTTCACAGAAGGCAGGTATTGGTGTAGGTGCTGGTAGCATTCGTGCTATTGGCAGTCCTGTAAGGAATGGTGATACAAGCCATACTGGCGTCATTCCTTTCTATAAATTATTTCAAGCAAGCGTTAAAAGTTGCTCGCAAGGTGGTGTCCGTGGCGGTGCCGCTACACTTTACTATCCTATTTGGCACCTGGAAGTTGAAGACCTGTTGGTACTTAAAAACAATAAAGGCACAGAGGACAACAGAGTTAGACACCTTGACTATGGCGTACAGTTTAACAAACTAATGTATGAGCGTCTACTCACAGGTGGTGATATTACATTGTTTAGTCCTAGTGATGTTCCTGGTTTATATGAGTCGTTCTTTAATGATCAGGATGAGTTCAAGCGTCTTTATGAAACAGCAGAGCGCAATACACACATTCGTAAAAAGCGTGTAAGTGCCCAGGAACTTTTTTCGTCATTTATGGAAGAGCGCAAGAACACAGGCCGTGTTTACTTAATGAATGTAGACCATGCTAATACACATGGTGCGTTTGACGAGAAGGTTGCTCCTATCCATCAGAGTAACTTGTGTTGTGAGATTGACTTGCCTACTAAGCCACTTAACCGTATTGATGATCCAGAAGGTGAAATTAGTCTATGTACATTGAGTGCTATTAATTGGGGACTTATTAAAACACCAGGCGATTTTGAAAGACCATGTACACTAGCAGTGCGTGGACTAGATGCTTTGCTAGACTATCAAAAATATCCTGTTCTGGCCGCTGAACTAAGCACAATGAAGAGACGCCCTGTAGGTATTGGTATTGTTAACTTTGCTTTTTGGCTTGCTAAAAATGACACTACATATCAAGATCCAAACCTAAAACTTGTTGACGAGTGGGCAGAAGCATGGAGTTATTATCTAATTAAAGCAAGTGCTGACTTAGCAGTTGAAAAAGGTGCTCCTAGTGGAATTTGTGAAACAAAGTATGCCCTCGGCATCACACCAAACATGACGTACAAGCAAGAAGTTGATGAACTTGTGCCACATGTTGAGAGACAAGATTGGACTGGGTTGCGTAAGCAACTACAGGAAACTGGCATTCGCAACAGTACACTAATGGCACTGATGCCTAGTGAAACAAGTGCACAGATTAGTAACAGTACAAATGGTGTTGAACCACCACGTGCTTTTGTTAGTGTCAAGCAAAGTAAAGACGGAGTTCTTAAACAAGTTGTTCCTGGTTATCCACGTTTAAAAAATAAATACGATTTGTTATGGGATCAAAAGAGTCCAGAAGGTTATCTAAAAATTATGGCTGTGTTACAAAAATACATTGATCAGGGTATCAGTGTAAACACTAGTTACAATCCTGTATTTTTCGATGACGAAAAGATTCCATTGTCAACAATGCTACAGCATCTTGTAATGTTCTACAAATACGGCGGTAAGCAGTTATATTATTTTAACACCTATGATGGCCAGGGTGAGATTGAATTCAAGGAGGAAGTTGAACTTGCTCCTGGCGCAGATGACGATGGTTACTGCGAAAGTTGTGTAATTTAAGGGGAAACAGATGTCTGTATTGAATGTTAAACAAAAGAAAAGTCATGTCGAAGCGATGGCGTTTCTAGATGAAGGTCTAGGTATGCAGCGTTATGACACATTGAAGTATAAGCAGTTTGATAAACTAACTGATAAACAATTAGGTTTCTTCTGGAGACCTGAAGAAGTTGATGTGAGTCGAGACAGTAAAGACTTTAAAGATTTAACAGATCATGAACAGCATATTTTTACCAGCAACCTAAAGCGTCAAATCCTACTTGACAGTGTTCAAGGGCGTAGTCCTAACCTTGCGTTTCTACCACTGATCACTCTACCTGAGATTGAGACATGGGTAGAAACTTGGGCGTTTAGTGAGACAATTCACAGTCGTAGTTACACACATATTATTCGTAACATTTACAGTGACCCTAGTAAAGTGTTTGACAGTATGCTAGACAGCAAGGAAATTGTTGAGTGTGCTGGTGATATTACTCGTTACTATGACGACCTAATTCAATACAGTCAGTACTATCAGTTATTGGGTGCTGGCACACATACAGTTAATGGCAAGAAGGTTGTTGTTGACGAATACGAATTAAAGAAAAAGATTTGGATGTGCTTGAACAGTGTAAACGTTCTTGAGGGCATTCGTTTCTATGTAAGTTTTGCTTGCTCTTGGGCATTTGCTGAACTTAAAAAGATGGAAGGCAATGCTAAAATTATTAAGTTTATTGCTCGTGACGAAAACGTACACCTAGCAAGCACACAATATATGCTAACTAAAGTGCTAACAAAAGAAGACAAGGACTTTGCCAAGATTGCTGAAGAGCATCATGATGACGTTATTAAGATGTTTGTTGATGCTGTTGAGCAGGAAAAAGCATGGGCGAATTACTTGTTTAAAGATGGTAGCATGATTGGTCTAAATGCCCAACTACTAAGCGATTATATTGAATGGATCTGTTGTAAGCGTATGGTAGCACTGGGTCTAAAATGTCCTTATACAACACCACAAGCAAACCCACTACCATGGACACAGAAATGGATCAGTGGCGCTGAAGTACAAGTTGCTCCACAGGAGACAGAAATCAGTAGTTATGTTATTGGAGGCGTCAAGCAAGACGTTAGTAAAGATACTTTTGCTGGTCTATCACTTTAATCCGATAAATACTATAAACTGGATTAGGGGATAGGAATGACTAGTTACATTAGAAAATTTGAACTTGGTGGTCTCCACATTGAATCAACAAAAGACGCCACAACTTATGTGGGCGATAAAAATGATGTGTGGACTGACGATAATGCTCCAGGAACATGGCGCATTGGAGATGGTGCAACACCGGGCGGTGTTGTACTTTTTAGTGCCGCTGGTGGTGGCGGTGGTGGCGGAATTGCTTTAACTGATATCAGTGTTGTTCAAAATCCAGTAGGCATTTCAGGATTAAGTTGGAACAATGTAACTGGTGTACTAAGTTATACTCCCCCGGATTTAACTGGTTATGCTTTAAGTAATAGTGTTCCAGGAGATTTAACAGAATTAGGAATCAATGACGGAACAAATGGACAAGTATTGACAACTGATGGTGCTGGTACTTTTACATTTACAACTTTGCCAAGCACTGGTATTACATACTCAGATTTAAGTGTAACACAAAATCCAGCTGCTGGATTAGGCACATTAGCATACAATAACACAACAGGTACATTTACATATACTCCACCTGATTTAAGTTCATTTGGTGCAGGCGGCGCTGACACAGGTGATTTTACATTTACCAATACAACCATTGGTGCTCCTGATCAAGAAGTCATTAATATCCAGGCAACAAACGCAGATTCGGATATTAATTCTCGTCTAGTTTTAGATCCAGAATATGGCGCAATAAAAATAGAAGCAACAGGCGAGGAAAGCAGTCGGTATTATGATTC
>Ga0255752_10004056_pt1 | contig 14977 bp, 6 predicted proteins | sample 011ome_25_FD_179952 | JGI IMG/M metagenome (GOLD analysis project Ga0255752, IMG submission 179952) | Coastal salt marsh microbial communities from the Groves Creek Marsh, Skidaway Island, Georgia - 011512CT metaG (version 2) | ecosystem: Environmental > Aquatic > Marine > Intertidal zone > Salt...
AAAAGAAGATGAGAAACCATCAGCAGCAGCGGCAGGAACGCGACGACGACTCGCGGCAAAAGCAGTTTTTGCCAAGCACCGAGAAGGCGGCGACGACATCGACATCATCACGTTTTTAATACTACTTTTGTGATAAGAGTCGTTTTAGAATAAAGGATGAGAGGAGGAGGAGGAGGATGCTTTTTTTTTTCACACCTCTTTCTCTCTCTTTATGTCGTCTGTCTCTCTTCTCTCTTTTTTTTTACTTTTTTTGCCTCTCGATCTCTCTTCACACTCAAAATGACTCTTCTTGCGTAACAACAACTTTTAACCAACACAAAAAGAGAGAGATTTAGAAGATTAAAATGATGATGACATCGTCGTCGTCGTCGAAAGTCGGTGGTGTCAACGGTGGGTACGTGGAGATGGAGAGACAAGATCAGAACACGAGCACGACCTCGACGACACCGACGATGTTCTCAAAAGCAGCCTCGTTCTCCTCCTCTTCTTCCTCTTCTTCTAAAGGTGGAGAGAAGAATAATAATAAAAAGAATATCAACGGAGCGACGAAAAGGTTGTTGTCTCGCGCCTTTTCGAGAGTGAAAGACGACGACGACGACGACGACGACGACGATATAAACAACAACAACAACGAGGAAGAAACAGAGGACGAACACGAACTGTTATCGTCGTCGACGCCGAAATCAACGACGATTCAGACGACAAAAAGACAAAAGAAGAAGAAGAAGAAGAGTTTAACTCCAGCGAGAGGGAGTTTGTGGTCGCCCAGGAGAGACAACAGTCCTTTACCGACGAAAAAGAGCAGCAGCGATGGGGATGGCACAAAAAATCCCAACCACATGGAACGAGGGGAAGACGTCATCACGCAGTTTTTAGGGGACGACGAACCTACCACGATACACAACAGAGAGGCAGAGATGAGTAGCAGCACGAATAACACCAACAACACGAGGAGTAGTAGCATCAACAGTAGTAGCGGAAGAGGCAATAGCGAGAACTCGACGTCGACGACGGTCCTCGCGAGGAAGAGAAATATCTTTGCTCGATTCTTTGGCGCGTGTTTCGGAGGCGCGAATGCGTCGTCGTTCAATGACAACAATACAAATACGAAACAACAACGAAACATACGGGATGATGCGAAAGCACCGCTCAGGAAAGAAGAGAAAGCGCCGACAGTTGCCGGGTGCGTTCCGGTTCCGTGTCTTAAACCGCAGTTCTCCAACGTCGTCGGCGAAGGATTTACTTTGCACACGGGCGCGTATTTTCTCCCTGCACCGGAAACGTACAGATGCGCGAAAAGCGGCAACGCGACGAGTAAGCCATGTTTAGTTCTCGATTTAGACGAAACGTTAGTCCACTCGTCGTTTCGGCCGATACCGAACCCGGATTATATAATCCCGGTTGAAATCGACGGCAGGATAACCGACGTGTACGTGTTGAAAAGACCTTGGGTGGATTTGTTCTTAATCGAGATGGCAGAAAAATACGAGTTGGTGGTGTTCACGGCCTCGTTAGCGAAATACGCGAATCCTTTGATGGATAAACTGGACGTCCACGGTGTCGTTCGACACCGATTATTTCGAGACGCGTGTTACCCGTTCCAAGGGAACTACGTCAAAGACTTGACCTGTTTAGGCCGCGACTTGCGCAAAACCATCATCATCGACAACTCTCCTTATTCCTACATGTTCCATCCACAAAACGCATTACCGGTGTCATCGTTCATCGACGACCCAGCCGACGACGCGCTGTTCGACATGCTTCCTCATTTATACCAGCTCGCGGAGAGCGAAGACGTTACCGTGACGTTGTACCAAAACGAAGGGTACATGCCTCGCGCTCGATTTTACCCCACGCGCATGGACAGAGCGCCCGCGTACGATAGGTTAGGCAACAAAATCTAGATAGATACTAATTTACATAAAGGCATGAAATTTCCATTTTTCACTGATATCAGTTTTGCATGTTCTCTCTTCTTCTCCTCTCTATTTCGAAGCGTCGAAGTTGTGTTGTTGTTTGTAGTATATTGCGATAGATATAATTGACTGATTATTGATGGAAAAAAACTTCCAAAAACGCAACAAACAAAAGAGTCTCGTCTCGTCTCTTCCATTCTTTCTCTCTCTACTACTCCTACTATTTATATTTGTTTCCATTATTCGATAATATGACGTCGTCGTCTGATGGTGGTGGTCGTGAGGACGGTGAACACGCCGCCGCTGCTTCTAAAGCTGCAGAAGGAGAAGAAGACAAAGAAGAAGACAAAGAAGAGAAGACGATTTTAGTTTTACCGGAGTCGAACAACGACGACGACGACGACCGAACCAAAAAGAACGACGACGACGACGACGCGCAGCACGAACAACAACAACAAATAATAGACCCGGCGGTAGCGGCTGAAATTCCAGAAGACGTCTTGAAAGCGGCGTTAGGGGAGGATTCGTCGGGAGGCAGACGACGGACATCTCGCGTGACAAAAGCGAGAGTGATTATGATAGACGGACAACCGGTGTTGCGTTCGAACAACTACGGTTTAACCGAAGGCGAACCGAGCGTGTTTTCGAGCGAGTTGGGAGGAGACGATGGAAGTCGAGAAACGCGTCCGGGTCGCACGTCGTACGTATTCGAACAGAAGAAACCGAGAAAACCGTACACGAGGACGAAACCGAGGGCACCGAAAATTTTAACCGCCGACGAAGAGGCGACGGCGGTGAACAAGAAAGATATTCAAAAGGACATCGAGTTGGCGATTTCGAAACGGGCCAAGTACTTACATCAACAAATATCGCATTTAAAGCCATTCATGGAAGAGAAGGCGGTGCAAGCATTAGAGGAGAGAGCGGAAAAGTATGAACCGAGCGATAAGCTGTTGATGCCAGTTGAGAATCAACCGGCGGCGATTACTGCGGTGTTGAGAGAATACCAGCTGGAAGGTTTGAGGTGGGCTGTTCGAATGTTCGATCAAGGATGTTCGTGCATCTTGGCCGACGAGATGGGTTTAGGAAAAACGTTACAATCGATTTCGTTTCTCGCGTGTATCAAAGAAATGCGCGGGGTGAAAGGGCCGCATTTGATCGTCTGCCCTCTCTCAGTAATGAGTTCGTGGATGGACGAACTCGCCAAATGGTGTCCAAAATTAAGAGTCGTTCGGTTACACAGTTCGGATGAAAACGAACGTCAAAGGCTACGAAGAGAAGTCGTGATAAATACAGAAATATACGATGTCGCTCTAACGACGTATGAAATGGCGTGTAATCCATCTTTTGCGCTCGCGTTGACGCAAAAAGTGTACTGGAGATGCGTCATCTTAGACGAAGGGCACAAGGTGAAGAACGAAGAGACGACGGCGCATCAGATTTTGAAGCGCATTCACCGTCAACACACCATCCTTTTGACTGGTACGCCAGTGCAGAATAACTTGCACGAGTTATATGCGCTTTTATCGTTTCTTCACCCGGACGTGTTTACTTCCTCGGAGCCGTTCGACCGCGCTTTTAATTTGAACATGAGGGAGCATAAAGTCGACGAAAAATTACTCGCGAAGGCGCACTATTTAATGCGTCCGTTCGTTTTGAGGAGAGTCAAAGGCGAAGTGGAAGTTTCGTTACCGCCAAAAGTTGAAACGAAAATTATGTGCCCTTTGTCCTCGGCACAAACGTTTTGGTACAGGCGGTTACTGATGCGGGAATCGGGCGCTTTGCAATCGCTCGAAGCGGCGGCTTCCGAGAACGAGAAAAAACTTGCAGGAGTCGCCGGCGAAGATGCGAAGGAAAAATCTAGTAGCGGTGGCGGCGATTGGCGCAAATTGAACTCACTATTGATGCAACTACGGAAATGTTGCAATCACCCGTACTTGTTTTCGCCGGGTATCCAGGATGAAGGCGTCACCTTAGAAGATATCATCGAAGCCTCAGGGAAGTTATCGGTATTAGATCGCATTTTGATCAAGTTGAAAGAAAATGGCCACCGCGTGGTTATTTTCTCGCAGTTTACATCTATGTTGGATATATTAGCGAATTTTTTGCATTTGCGCGGTTATCAATACGCTAGACTCGATGGTTCTACAAATCGTGTGCAGAGGTCTATAGATATTGCGGCATTCAACCGTCCAAATTCGCCTGTGTTTGCATTTCTTTTAAGTACTCGCGCGGGTGGTTTGGGCGTAAACTTGCAAACGGCAGATACGTGCGTCATGTTTGATAGCGATTGGAACCCTCAGGTAGATATGCAAGCGATGGCGAGAGTCCATCGCATCGGTCAGAAGAAAACGGTGCACATATATCGATTAGTTACTGCTGGCACCGTAGAGGAACGAATGACGCAACGCGCAGAGAAAAAATTATTCTTAGAAAAAATGGTATCCAGAGGCTCAACTGCCGCTGCAGAGGCTATGGAAGCGCTGGATAAAAACGATTTGTATTCGATGTTACGTTTTGGTGTCGATGCCGTCTTCTCTAAAGATTCTGGCGATCCGCCGACAGATGAAGAGTTATCCACGCTCATGGATCGAAGCGAGGAGGGCGAGCGCAAACGAAGAGATTTGCAAACGCTGAAAGAAGACACGCAGTTTACGGCGACTGATTTCGTTGAAGGCAAAGCTGAGGAAACTCCTATTTCAACATTTATGATGCCGGCAAAGATTGCAGAATCCGTCGGCGATGCATCTTTAGTTCAGGTGAAAAAGAACACGTCTTTAAAAGAAATCGCAAAGGAGTTTCAAAGCAACATACTTTCCGGTAAGCGCAATCGAAAGACGACGACTATGCAAGTTGACGGCGGTCATGGTCTCGGTATGGTTACCGTGTTAAAGTCAAACGATTACGATTTACAATCTGGCGAACCTTCCGTAAACGCGAAAGAGTCGGGGTTAAGTCAAGCGCAATTACAGGGCGGGAAACGTTCCCGCGGTCAAGTCGCGGGAAGAGATTACGGTCACGCGTACACGTGTCAAGGATGCTGGGACGGTGGCCAAATCGTCTGCTGCGACTTGTGCCCAGTTTCTGTTCATCCTGAATGCATTGGATACACCATGGAAGAAATTGGACGCACGGCGAGATGGTCATGTCCGCACCACACGTGCCACGAGTGTGGCCGGAAGTCTGCCGCGGTCGGCGGTTTGTTGTTTCGATGCGAGTGTTGCACTCGCGCCTATTGTGAAGACCATTTACCGCAAGGTGCTGAGATAATAGGAAAATGTAAACGATTTGAAGCGTTAGGACAGATACACCCGGCACAGGCGTGCTTTATTCGATGCGACGCGGATTGTCAAAAGTTTGGTGAAGAACACGAGGAGATCAAGAAATACAACGCCGGAGGTGATGAACACGGAGGTGGTGTAAAGGGATCGTCCGGATGGGTAATGGGTAAAAAAGTTGCCATCACGGACGTTTGGATCGAAGATCGCGATACGGAGCTCGAACTGCCATTAGGGAATGGTTCCGTGAAAGCGCTGGCGTACGCCACGTTTACGGATCTCGTTCACTTTTTGTTGCGAACAGAAGGTCCGAAAAAGAACCAAAAGAAAGGAAAGAAAAAGAAACCAGAAGAAGTAGAAAACGAATTAATTAACGATGCGATCATGGAAGAGGAAGCAGAGGAGGAAGAAGCTCCCGAGGCTGGTGAGGATGCCGTGATAAGAGGCGCTGTTGCGTATTACACGAAAAGGAACGAAAGCGTTGATGAAATCGCCAGAGAGCGAGGATTGGACGCGCGCGATATTGTCGCTTGGAATAAGGCGGAATATCCAAATATTTCACGCAAGTCGCAACTTTTAGAACGCACGAAACTTTGGATGCAACCAGCACCGCCACCATCAAAGACTTTAGAAAAATTGTCTGAGAAAGAGCAGGCGCAGCGCTTGCTTGAACAGCGCAAAGCCGCAGAAGCTGCAGCGGCTGCTGGATTAGTAAAGGGTAAGAATGAAAGCGCAAACGCGCAAGATGCAAACGTCAATCCTAAAGATCCGTGCGTTTTCGGGCGACCTCTGAAACTTTTGAGACAGAAAGACATCGATCCTGCGGAACGCGATAAAATTATGGCCGAAATGTTCCGACGCGTTCGTCCTCACCTGGAAAGAAACAAAGAAATGGCGAAAGTACGTGAACGCGAAAATGCGGATTTGGCTAAGATTGAACAAGAAAAGGAACGGATCCGTTCAAACGAACGCAATCGTCGCCTAGAGAGACGCGAAACTGGTGCACCTGTTTCCGGGTACGATCTCTTGCGATCTGGATTAGCTTCTGGAGTCGAAGCCTCTATTAATCGAAGAGGAGCTCCTCTTCCCGTAGTTTTGCCGCATAAGGGTCGAATCGACGAAGAAAAAGTGACGAATATTAGAAACGCCATCTTGAGAACGCTCGGCGAACGCAGACGAAAGATGAACGCCGCGGCGACGACGACGAAAAAGAAGAAAGAAGGTAAAAACGAAGAAGAGGAAGCGTACATAACTTCCACTGAAATAAAAGTTTTGATGGCGAGACTTTATCGCGCGCACGATGCGGCTACTTTAGACCATGCTCGCGCGATGTGGACCCACGACGAATTCGGGGACGCTCTCGGATACAACTTGGCCATTGTTACTCTAGAACGCGATGGATTTATCGAATCCAAATTACATAGAAAATGGCCGGAAATCCTCGACTTATGCTCTTTACGATTACGAAAGGATGCTCAAATTCCGGATGCGCTCAGCGGTGAGTGCTCAATTGAACCTGTTGATGAAGATGAACAAACAGACGGCGACGTTGACGACAAGAGGAGTACAGGCGAAGCGAAGAAAAATCTCGTTATGGAAAAAGTTCCAGTCAAAGTTCAATGCGGAGGAATGGAAGGATTTATGCGTCCAGGAGCTCGAAGAGGGGAGGAAAACGTCATGTTCTACAAGAAAGATCGAAAAGGCAACGTTACTTCTGAGGAACAACTCGTCACGGCTCTCGAGTTTGAGCGTTTGGGTGGACGAGGCAACGCACGAAAGTGGCGTCAATCCATACGTATACATAGCGGTTACCCGATCGAGGAACTAGAAGCGGATGAATTGAAGAGGGGTGTGCCCATTGGTAAATGGTTGCGTGACGAAGGTGGCACGTGGCGTGCAAATGTCGTCGGTCGACCCGCGGAAATCTGGTCGGACGGTTCGCAAGCGTATAAATTTTGCGAGTTTGTGGGATACAAAGCCGATTCTGGCGAACACGAAATTCGCTACGAAGATGGCACTCACCAGTGGTTGTTCATATGTCTGAATAAGTTCCGATTTCCAGACGGTCTCCCGGTGAAGTTACCGTACGAAAGTATTCCATCTGCACGTAGTCGCTCGCGAGCCAACGCCAATAAGGATGCGTCTGGAGGAGGAAGAGTAGGACAACGAGGCGTCGGCGGCGCGTGGGCCGCAGATGGAATAAATATGAACGCGAGAGGTACGCTAAACGGCGAGGAAGCTTTGGAATCCGGGTACAGAGTGTATTATTGCGCAGCAGATGATACCATCGATGGAGTTGCAGCCGCTATTGGCGTGAACGCGAACGAGTTGTACTCGTGGAACGCGCCTTTTTATGAGGAAGGAGACTTGCCACAATCTGGACCGTTGAAAGAAAAGACTCGATTGTTCCAACAAATTCCGCCACATCAAGACGAAGTGCTTGCCGGAGCGGTCGCGTTTGACACCGTCAAACATTTTCCCATCAAAGCTGCGGCTTTAGAGACGGAAACCGACTTTCCAAGTGAAAATGAAGAAGTCTATGACCGAGGTAACCCTGGTTCTAAACCGGGATCAAAGCGCAAAAGCGCTGAAGGAGGAGACGATGACGATGAGTACGAGAACAATAACGAGAACAACAACGAACGAGAAGGCGAACAACTGAAGCAAGGGCGCCAAAAGAAAAATTCGAGGATAAAGAAGCGTGATTTCGTCGCGGAAGCGACGCAAGCCGCTATGGAACTCGAAGCTGAATTGGACGCCCAATGCGTCGTTCGAAATATCGCCATTCCTTTTGAGTACAAGGATAAATCTGGTTCCTTGTGCGATGGCGGACGAAGTGTGTATATGAAAATGAGTGATGAAAAGCTTAAAAACCTCAAAGAGCAACGCGATCGCGCAGTTTCAGAACAGGAAGAAGCGTACGAGAGTGCTAAACAAGAGTACGCTCTGGCGCAAGAAATGTTCGAGGCGCAAAGCAAAGCGTACGTCGACCAGCAAGAGGAAATTCAAGCGGAGAAGAAAGCGAAAGCCGAGGCAAAGATTACTACTCCGACAACTATGGATGTGGACGAGAAGGTCAAAACGGAAGGAATCAAAAAATCAAAACGCACATTGATTAGAAAACCAAAACCTCCGCAACCTCCGGAACAACCGACACCAATCGCCGATTTGGATTCGTACGAGGTCATTCCTGTCGAAGAGTTTGTTGATGACGATCCACAATGGCTCGAAACTGCCAAACGTGCGGGGTCTCAAATAGATATCAAAGATATTCTGAGATCAAAAGGAGCGAGCATCGGCGACGAAGCCGTCGGGAAGTTCATTGAAATTCTCGTTCCAACGCGCGGTTTATGGCGACGAGCTACGGTGACTGCGTTCGATACTTTCACCGGAGAACACGAATTGACGTTCAAATACCCCACGCCGCGCAAAAACCCGATCCTTTTTCCATCGCCTTCAGATGACGACGAAGATGAGGAAAAAGTAGAGGAAAACTTGACGCAGCGCTTTTTCTTACCTCTGTTGACAGTGAGATACTTGCCATCCATCTGGGAGCCTTACGAGGGGGTTCCGGAACCACCTTTGGAAGATGGTGGAATGGTTTTTGCTTTACCTCCCATTCCGGTCGCTGTCGGTGGCATGCGAGGCATCTTGTTACCGCAAGGACGCCGCGGCGAGGAACTCGTTCGTTACGCCGTGCTTCGCCGAGATTCAGGTGACATGAAGTGCAGAATATCCGAATACACGTGTCCAGCGACTGAATTTGAGCGCTTGGGCGGGAAAGGTTCTGCGAAAAAATGGCGCCAGTCGTTGCGTTTAGTCGGAAAACATGCAGTCACCCAAGAAACGATGGGAAAATGGCTGAAAACGATTGGCACGCAAACTGGCGCAGATTCCATCGGAAGACTAGTTGAAGTCTTTTGGCCCGTCCATGAAACCTTCTTCAATGCGGTCATTGAATCGTTCCGTGCGGATACGGGTGAGCACGAAGTTTTATACGACGACGGAAGCAGAGAAACCGTGCAGTTGAGCATGCAAACCGTTCGATGGGGCGGTAAGCAACGAGTTCCGGTGAATCCTCCACTACCTGGATCGAACAAAGTCGTCGGCGGCGGGAAAGCTTCGAAGAGAGCGAGAACGAGCAGCAACGCGCCGCCAAATTCCGGCAAAAGGGCGACTAAAGTCATCGTTAAGCAGACATGGATACAGTGCGACGACTGTTCCAAATGGAGGCGTGTTCCTGAAAAGTCAATCGCCAATCTCGGCGACGACGACAAGTGGGTCTGTAAGATGTCCGCAGACACGACGTATAACAAATGTTCGACGAAGCAAGAAATGACGGATGAGCAAATAGCCAAAGAATTTGAAACGTTGTAACGATACTAAGTAAAATGATGACGACGACGATGCTCCTCTTCTTCTTCTTCTTCTTTTCTCTTTTCTTCTAATACAACAAATGTTTTTAAAAATATACTTCTTAACGACGACGATGATGATGTAGACGTTTTCCGTATTCCTTTTACGTCCCCATTGCTCTGGCTTTCCTTCTCTCGCCTCTCCCAACCGCGGTGTAACCTTTTTGAATGTTCGACACCGACCTAGACGCGCCGCACGATTGACACCTACAATAACTTAACCTCGTCGTCGCCTCTTTCACTAACTGCGTGTCCGAACTCTTGCACATGTTGCAAATCACGTAATCGATAAAGTAGTGTCTCAAAACACCTTCGAACACTTTCGGCAGAAATCTCCCTTTAATAATCAGCCTTTGCTGACCGTCTAAAGTCCCCGTCGTCCCGAGTTCTGCCATCATGTATTGCGTCACGTGCTCGTGCGGCCTGTGCATCGCGTTGCAAATCTCCATCAAGTTTGCAAACACCGTCTTCTTCGTCCCTTCTCTCGCAATTTGCGGCGGTTTAATAATCGTTTTCGTCTTCTCCGACAACGCCGGATTCTTCTCCTTGAGAATGCCAAAGACGCGACCGAGAAGTTCGTCGTAGTGGTAGTCTCGATCGGAACCGTCCCAAGGGAGACCTAACCCGGATTGAACGCCGCCGCCGGACGACGAGGTCGTCGCTTTTTCCTCCTCTTCGTTCTCTCCTCCTCCTTCCTCGTCGTCCGATAACGCGAGTTTCTTCTTCTTCTTCGATTTCTTCTTCTTACCAAACTCTTCGACTGTTGTTATTGTTAAAGTTAAAGTTGTCGTCGTTGTGAAAGGTTGTTTGAGAGATTTTTGTGGTGAGTGGTGAGTTTTTTTTTTTTTTTGAAGATGAGACACGTGAGAAGAGAGATAACTGTGAAGGAGTGCTTTTGTGTCTTCTCATCCTCCTCTCCGCTCTTTTATCAAACGCTCTTCTAAACATCACCAGCAGCAGTGTTCAGGTCCAAAAACGGCTTGGCTCGACGACAGACAGTCGTCGCGTTCTCATCGTCGTCACCATCTCTTTTCGCCGAATGAAAACTGCTGTTGCGTGAACAACAAAGGAAGAAGCGGATGAAGAAAAAAGAAGACAAAGAAAAACCCAAAACGAGAGAAAAACACGTACGATCCAAATCTTCTATTTTCTCCGCGACGGCTGCCGCGACACCAGCATCATCACCACCATCATTCGGAGCATCTTCCGTCTCGAACGCGTCGAAATCAACCTTCTTGGATTTTTTCTTCTTCTTTTTCAAGTCAAACTCTTCGTCGGACATGATTCTTTTTATGCGATGATGATGCGTGTGATTTTCTGTCGGCTTTCCCAGAAGAGAGGAGAACTTTGAGAAAAAAAGAACTCGTCTTTCTGTCTGAGAAAAGAAGAACGAGAAGAGGAAAAAGTGAAATTATTATACAGTGCGAATGTGTAAAGTATCATACCATCAAACGCTTTTTTTTATAACAACCGACCGTGAGTTCGCGTCGTGGATTTTATTGTCTTTGTCTTTGTCGTCGTCGGTCGCGAGTAGTATTCGTCGTCGTATTCGTCGTTGTATTCGTGAAAAATGATGGTCGCGCGCGCATCGTTAATCGCAACGCCACGGCGAGGGAGCTCTTTGTTTCGCGCACGACGAGACCGGACCGTCGACGTCGGTGTTACACTCGTAGACTTTGTTGAAAGCGTCCGCGCCGAGAAAGATGTCGTTTTGTTCGGAAGTTGCCGCCGATCCCAACCACGTGCTGCCGATGTCGTCATTGAAGTGAGTTGCGTTCAAAAACATTTCTTGCATGTTCGTGACTTCCTCAACGTCCCATTTAGAAATACCGGTTCCTTTGAACTCCGTGGCGTTCAAAAACATGCGAAACATAGTTCTGACCGACGACGTGTCCCATTTAGAAATATCTTGGTTGAAGGAGTGCGCGTTACGAAACATTTTCTCCATATTCGTCACGTGACTAGTATCCCAATACCCGATGGCTTCCTTGAATTCAAAATTCGCGTCGAACATTCTGTCCATTCTCGTCACGCTGGAGACGTCCCAGTATTTGAGACCTTTGCCTTTGAACTTGGGCAAGAAACGGAACATAAACGCAGTATCTGTTGCATTTTTCATATTCCAATAGCTCAAATCGGCATCGAAGAGCGATAGTGAAAATTGTGTAACTTTTCCGGTGCAGGCGGCCAAAAGAAACTCTGCGTCAAAGATTCCTCTAAAATTTTGGACGAGCGAAACGTCCCATTGCGGAAGGACGCCGTACTCGCTCTCGCGAGCAAATTCGGTGCAGATACCGTGAATTGGTTCTTCGCCGAGGCAATTACAAACTGCACCTTGAAGTTCGGTGAAATTGTTTGGAAAAACTCTGTTACCGAGAGCATTGAAAAAGTACGGCTTTTTCAATTCACACGTATCCGGCGGGCCGCTCGTCGATGTCTCGCATACCCACTTGTTGTTAAACGCGAGAGCTCCCGAAAACATGCTCGTAAACGTGATGTAGGAAGACGAAAGATCCCATTTGCTCACGTCACCGGCAAACTTAATTGCATCGAAGAACATGTCTTGGAAACTTACGACGTTGTGAACGTCCCATTTTGAAATGTCTTGATTAAATGATAGGGCGCCTTGAAACATTGCTCCCATCGAGGTCACGCTCGACACGTTCCAATCGCCAATCGGTTTGTTGAACTTAAACGCCCTGGCAAACACTGCGAACATGTTATTGACATTCGAAACATCCCAGAAATTAAGATTTGAATTGAATGCTTCGCATTCCAAGAACATTCCATCCATTTTTTTGTTTCGAGGCGTTTTCCAGAGAGAAATATCGGCGTTGAATTTAGTACATCGACGAAACATTCCACCCATGTTTTCAGCATTCTCCACGTTCCAAAATGAAATCGGTTCGATAAAATTAGCGCAACCGCTGAACATCACCTCAAAATTTGTAGCTCGAGACACTGACCAGAATTTCAAACCAGTTCCCAAAAACGCACGTTGATCACCGAAAGTATCTACGAAAGTCAAAACCTGCGACGTGTTCCACAAGCTCAAATCCGGATTGAATCGTTCTAAAACTTCCATTGGAAGCATTGGAGTACAAGGAAACGGAGGTCCAGAAGTCGTTAAACGCGGTCCTGAAAACGCAGATGACATATCCGATATTTCAGACGTATCCCAATGCGAAAGAACGCCGTAAATGTCGCCATCAGAATTTCGCTCGGTGTAGCCAACTTCGAGGCAATTACCTTTCACGGGATCTTCTCTCAAACATTGGCAGATAAGATCGAAAAACTCTTGTTGTGGCACCGGTATCTTCTTACCAAACTTGTTTAAAGGCGGTGGGCTCGGTGGTGGGCTCGGCGGCGGACTCGGCGGCGGCGGACTCGGCGGCGGCGGACTCGGCGGCGGGCTCGGCATCTCCTCTCCCCAGCCGCGAACGAACAGCGCTTGCGCGCAAATAAAAACCAATGTCGCGCAGAACATAGTTCGAAGACGTACCGTCCGTAACGCCATGGTATTAACTGTTACCTTCGTACTTGTATAGTCGGTTCGTAGTTATCGCTCGATGAAAATGCAAATACTTTCTGAAGAATATTTTTTTCTCTCAAACTTTTGTCAGTTACTTTTTTTCGCGGAAATTTTGCCTCGAAGTCGTCGCACGTACTTTTTGTGTAATTCAGCAGAATGTTTGTTAACGCTTTCCGAAAAGAACATTTCGTCGTTCTCTTCAATCGCGGAATAAGTCAATCGTCAATCGTTAACGTTTTTGGCTTCATTTCACGCAATCGGAATCCCAGGCGAATTTCTTCCTCGTTTCCACGGAATCCCAAACTTTTAACTTTCGAGAGAGGTACTTTGAGTTGAAAAAATCCTTCTCCAGCGCTTCGTAATTTTCTAATATCCGTTCCTCCGAGGACGCTTTCACGACGACTGCGCCGCACAAGGTTTTGCTATTGCCTCTGTTTTTCCGTCCTCCTCGTAACAAACCCCACGCTAAGAGAATTTGGGACGGTTTCCACGCCTGGTCGTCCGCGATGTCGGCCGCCTGTTCTCGTTCCTCGTCTCCTCCTCCACCTCCTCCTTCTTTCTCTTCCTCTCGCGTGGAAACGAACGCGTCGTCCAACAAGGGCGCCCCACCTCCACCAAACGGCGAGTACTTCACCACCGCGATACCTTTCGATTCGCAAAATTCAATCAAATCTTCCTGCGGCCACATCGGATGTGCCTCGATTTGGTTCACGCTCGGCTTAATCTCGCAATAACTCAACAGCTCCTCCAAATGTCTCACGTGATAGTTCGAAACGCCAATCGCTCGAATTTTGCCTTCTTTCAAGCACTTTTCTAACGCTCTGTACGCGTCTTTCCTCTTCTCTTTGTGTATTTCCGAGTCTGGCGAGACTTTCGACACGCCCGGCCAATGTAACATGATTAAGTCAATCGCGGGTATTCGCAACCGGAGGAGAATTTTCTCAACTGCTTGTTCCACCAATAGTTTCGAATGCATCTCCGCCGGTGCGATTTTCGACGCGAGAAACGGCATCTTTCTCTCAAAATTCTTTTTTTTTGTCTTCTTCTTGTTCTCATCATCATCATCATCATCCTTAGTCGTCGTTTTTGTCGTCGTCATCCATTCCTCCAGCGCTTCACCAATATCGCTCTCGTTTTTATATATAGATGCGGTATCTATGTGTTCATATCCAATTTCCAACGCTTTCTTCACCGCTTTCGTGCACTGCGCGCCTTTGAGTTTATACGTTCCAAACGCCAAGCGAGGCATGAACACGTTCGGTGAAATCTCTATCGTCGTCGTTCTTTCGTTGTTGTTGAAATTGTTGTTCGTAGACGACGACGAAGACATTCTTCCGCGATATGAGAAGGAGAGTGCGTTGTTTGTGACGAACTCTCTTTTTACAACTGTTTCTTTCACTCGTCGCATCAGCGACACAAAAAACATCATCATCATCCTTTTCTCTTCTTCCGTCAGAGAAGAAGAAGAAGGATGGGCAACCAAATATCCACGAACGCGCCGAGAGTGCAGGTGAGCAACAACAACGCACACTTTTTTTATTCTCTCTCGTTTTCTCTTCTTCTTCTTCTTCTTCTTCTTCGTCGTCGTCGCATCCATAACTAACACGGGAGAACTCTCTTCCTCGTATGAAACTCAAAAATCAAACGTAGGTATCGGATTTAGTGCAAACGGACGTTCCAGAGTTGAAATATAAAGACGCGTTAGGTGGTGGACGGTTTTTCAAGACCCATCGGTGCGAAACGAAGTCGTTTACGTCGTCGATACCTTCCGCAGAAGAAGAAGAAGGAGAAGAAGAAGAAGAAGAAGAAGATGTAAAAAGAGGAAGAGAAGAAGAA
>Ga0255752_10004076_pt1 | contig 14937 bp, 8 predicted proteins | sample 011ome_25_FD_179952 | JGI IMG/M metagenome (GOLD analysis project Ga0255752, IMG submission 179952) | Coastal salt marsh microbial communities from the Groves Creek Marsh, Skidaway Island, Georgia - 011512CT metaG (version 2) | ecosystem: Environmental > Aquatic > Marine > Intertidal zone > Salt...
AAGACTGACGCCGAGCGAGCAGTCTTCGCCGGCATTGCTATGCCCCACACTACGCCGAGAATGACCGCAGACGTCATTGCTCATTATATTAGTCAAAAGTTACGGGTAGAAATAATCGAGCGCCGGGGTAACAACGCAGAGGTAACAACGCGACATACCCTGAAAATTAGGGCTTTTCACAATGACGAGAACGGCGACGACGGAGATGCAATGCGACGCGCGAACACGAAATCGAATTATAAATCATCTTTTCGGTCATCTCAATGAGTTTCAGCACGTCAATCAACCAACATCTACCTTTACAAAACTACATGCACTGATTGCTGCGCTAAGGAATCGTCTCCGGATGTCACTTCCGCGCCGCTACGCTAATGAAGAATCGATCATTGTGTTGACCATTCTCCCAAAATCTATCAAAGTAAGACTGCTGAAAGACTCTGTGCCCACATTTGCACCCCGGTACGCCTTCATACAGCGGAACGCCGGCAATCGTTTCGCACGGCGTGGCTACTTCGCCGGACGAAAAATCCGCATCGCGCGCAGTAAACACGCCGAGATCACCGAGCATGCGCGCGAGAGTCCGCATATACCTGTGATTGTCGCTAAAGATGATCAAACCTCCGTTGTTCTGAAGACTTGCATGGACGTCTCGGAAAAAATCTTCGGTTAGCAGCACCAAAGAGTTGTCCGCCTGCGAGTCGCCTGAGTGATGTGGCGGCTCTGGGAAGTTGACAAATACATTCGAAATAGAGCTTTCCTTGATGTGCCGGCGAAACACGTACGCCGCATCTCCACCCATCGCCGCAAAGTTTGATGTTCCCTCGCATACGGCGCGTGAAAATATACTGTACACGCGATCATGGCGTAATTCAAGCGATATCCAGTCGGCGCCGACATCCGCTTTTGCTTGTTCGACGGCCCAGTCGCCGTTACCAGCTGCAACTTCCAGATTCAGCTCTCGCGCATCATTTTTCTTACGACCAAACATTTTGTCAAACCGCAGCGTTCCATCATCCGCTATAAGTTTGCTAATCGATTTTCGCACGGACTCGCCCTTGCCACTGAGACCCATAGTGTTTTGCAAAGCCGCGAATAAATCACTTCTTAGCGTCTCGACGGATTCGCTCGACATCGTGGTTCCTCTCGGTGGCATCTGAAGAATGCGAGAACTAAATATAAGAGTTCGTGCAAAATGTTCATTTAATAGCGGCAATGGTTGTGCACCGGAAAGAACTCGATCAGCGAATGATTCTATGCGTTTCACTTCCAGACGCAATTCATCTCTGTGCGTCGCCTTGTAAAGCTTTGCGCGCTCATCCTTGTTGTGCTCACCATCTATCGCCGTATGAACGTCTGCGTCATCGTCATCCTTGGGTAGATATTCGGATGCTTTCTTGATATGCTTTTTGCAGCCTTTCATATCGCTTGTAATCGACATTGCGTGTGCACAGTTGATGTGAAGATGCGCGAAAAGGTCATTTTGCTCAATCGCGCGCTCGCCGGCGTCCCGTTGAGCTATCGTCTGATCATGATAATAGCGACAATTCACACCTCTTTCGCAGTTCCCAGCTCGCCAAAACTGACAGGGACCGACACGCGAATCGTTCGTCCATTTCAAATGGTCTCCATGTTTAATACTCTTGATTAACTTTTTGACGTCATCAATTTTCAAGCCTTGTGCCAACAGCCTGCCAAAGAGCTTAAACGTCGACGTGTCTGGAACAACGTCCCATTCGCTCATTCTACCGTACGCGTCAATTGCTTTCGCCAAGTCACCACATCGCAAACAAACACGCATGTACGTATTGATTGCACGCAAATCGGGTAAAACGGGATGCTTCATGCCTTCCAATGTGTGTTTCGCGGCGTCAACATTGGCGACTAGCAAATATCCTTTGAGTAGTGTTGTATACGAGACGACGTTCGGCGCACAGCCAACTTCCCACATTCGCGCCATGAGCGCCTCAGCGCCATCCATTGTACCAGTATTCACGTAAGCGTTCAGTAGTGATGTGTATGTGTACGGTGTCGGCACCAAGCCCTCGGACTGTATGAGCCGCACAAAAAGGTGGCAAGCTTTTCGAAGTTGCTTGTGTCGAGCGCTCGTGCCGATTTCACGTGTCACCGCTTCCACTCTCGCTCTTCGGCGTTCGAACTCCTCGCTGGTGATTCCATCTCGAGTTTGCCACGGTTCGTGCATAGGAAACGTTTTCGGATCGACATCCACGCCGCTCACGTCCTCCCCGCCAAAGTAGTGGTTACTGCGACGGCTGTCACTGCGTTGCTTGTTTTGATGTTTTCCCCTTCCATCAAGCGCGCTTGACTCCGTCTCACCTGCGAAATTTGAATGCTGCCTAACAGAGTCGTCCTTAAGCGCCTTGGACGACGCTGCCCCTGTGGCCAGCCGCGCCCGGCGCGCGCTCTCTTCAATGAACCTTTCGGGGTTGGCTTCAATGAACCTTTCGGGGTTGGCTTCTCGAAAAGCCTTCTCGCGAGCTTTGCGCTCGGTGACTTTTGCGGATGAACGTGCTTTTGAGGCATCTAGGACATCGGTGGATACCCAAGGTCGCTTTTTACGCTTCGGCATTATCGCACACGCTGGTTCCCCATACCAGCGAGGCGCGTTGTGTCGACGAGTCTCGGTCGGGTGCGCTTAGCGTCATAAACACGCACTCTTTGCGCGTACATTGCAACACTCACCCACGCGGATGGTGAGTTGAGAGCTTCTTTCTCGCGCCGTTTTAACGAGACAATCGTGCAGGTTTATTAACACCTTCACACAAGTAAACGCAATCGTTCGCTGACGCGCGAACCGCGCTGTGGATTTGAAACCGATGGAGCTACCGTTGAGTTGAAGTACGCGATGAGCGAGCGCACGCTAAGCTCGCGTGCAGCGGGCACGACGTCGACCGTGGCGAAGTCACTATGTGAAAAGTACTCCCCGCGAAGTGTTGATCATCTTACTGTGCCGCCGAAGAAGCTCGAGGCATTGTGTGCATGGTTGGACGCCGCGAGCCCTACGTCGTCGCGCACCGTCGTTTTAGAGGGACCTCCGGGTTGTTCAAAGTCATCGGCGGTGAGGGTACTAGCGCACGAACGCGGATATGATGTGCACGAGTGGACGCCTCCAACACCTACATTGTGGAGCGAGTACGCTCATTTGGCGTCGTCATTTACGGAGGTGGAGTATTCATCAAAAGTCGATGAGTTTTGCGCATTTGTCGCGCGCGCGACTAAGTACACGCCGCTCTCGTTTCTTGTGAACTCCGTAGAACAACAACAGAAGAAGGAGAAGAAAACAGTATTGCTTATTCGAGACATTCCAAGTTCTGATGAAGCAGGCCGTGCAAGGATATTAGAATCTTTGAGAACATTAGCGGGCACTTCTCAATCACCCTGCGCGGTCATCCTCACAGAGCAAGATGACGGGGTCGGTCAGTCAAACGCTAGAGGAGGAGAACTCATGAACAGAGAAGTGCGCGGAGTTATGGAAAGCGCAGGGGCTATTTGCGTGAACTTCAACCCCGTGACTTCGGCGGCGATGACCAAAGCTGCGATGCGGGTGTGTGAAGCAGAGCGTTTTGACATTCCAAAATCAGACATCGATGCCCTCGTGCAAGCGTCACATGGCGACGTTCGTAGCGCGATGCAGGCGCTTGAGTTTTGGTGTTATGGTAAGCATGTAACGTTCAGTGCGGCGTCGAGCAAAACAAAAAGCAAACGCAAGCGAGAGCCAAAGCAGGCGCCTACGGCAGAGGCCATTGCGCGAGCGCAAGTCAGTTCGCGCGACCAAGGCTTAGGACTGTTTCACGCTCTCGGCAAAATGTTGTACAATAAGCGCGATGAGGATAGAGGTGCTATTCATTCCCCATCAGCGTTGGCTGACAATTTGAACGATGTACTGAAGCGTCCACCGATGACGTATGATCCCGAGGACGTTTTGTCGCGCGCGGCACTTGGTGCAGAAACGACGACAGCTTTTCTGTTTGAAAATTTCCCCGACTTTATGAGCGCGTCGTCGCTCGACATGCTCGCTTTGGGAGTGCGTTACATGTCAGATGCCATGACAATCGCACGAAATAACGCATCGATATATTATGGTTCAGCGCGACCTCGCGATGATTTAAGCGGTGGTGGTGATTCTACCGTCGATCCGACCATGCTTGGCGAATTGTGCGCCGGTTCTGTCGCCACGAGAGGCGTCTTGTTTAGCAGTTTGTTTGGTTCAAGTAAGCGCGCGAATGGATTTTTAGCTTTGCGCGGACCATCAGCCATGAAAACAGATCGCGCGCAAGCGGCTAACCGACAAGAACTATTATCAGTTGTTGCAGCGGCGCATTCAGGAGATTTTGCAGTGGGCGGTACGACAAAAAGCGCGGCATTAGAAACCTTGCCGGCACTGCGATTGTTATCAAGCGCGAGCGCGGAAGGAGCAGCACGAGTACCGTATCTACCGACGAAGTGGTGGCGCGTTGGTGAAGATGCGGCGACATTCGAACGACGTTGTGCGCAACTTCCAGCAACCAGTGTAGCGCCTCGACCTGTCGCACTGGCGGCTGGTGTTGCCCACACGGTTGACCGCGGCGCCATTGGCGTGTACGCGGCCCCGCAAACCTTGGATGACTTGGACGACGCGGACGATGACATTGAAGACGATATAGAAGAGGATGCGATAGAAGACGACATAGAACTTGACGACTGGGAAGTCCCAGACGAAAGAGTCCCAGACGAATAGCCACGCATAATAGCGCTTTATTGTGAGTGAAACTTTAAATCTCTAGTTCGTGGCGCGTCCGTAGAAAAACAAGTCATCTAAAGGTGAGATTTCAAGCACAAACTCCTCCTCCACCGCCTCGTTCGTATTGCCTACAAGCTGTGAACCACTTGCTATTCCTCCTCACATGCCTTGAATTGCTCTGATTTTCAAAAAAGCCTCGAGGCGTAACGAACGAATACACACAAACGGCATTGTGTGCCTGTTGGAAGCGCTCGACCGATATGGTTCGAGGCACCGCCCGGGACTCCACGAGGAATAAAAACGCAAACGAAAACGTCGAGGTTGCTCCAGATGCGTTGACCATCGCGTCGCCCGTTGAGAATCCGCGCAAGCGCGCGAGAGGCGAGAATTTGCTTCCAACGTGCACGTGTACTGGTTGTATGGGCTGTCAGGTGCTCGATGCCGCGGGTAACTCGAGCACGCTGCCTTCGGGAAGCGCCCCAAAGTACTGCGCAAACATGCCCCAAAAGTACACGAACAAGGGTCGAAAGGGGAAGATTCAAGAGGGGTATAGAAAGCTATGCAAGCCATGCTTGAGACGAGTGGAGCGCGCGAGGAACGAGCGAACCGCCGGCGCGCCTCCGACGACGACAACCAACAAAGTCAAAAAGAAGAAAGCAACGGGCCCGACGACGACAGACATTCGCGCGCGCCGAGAGAGAATCGTGTTGTTTGGGGACTCGCTCACTGAGCGTGCTTTTGAAGATGGTGGCTTTGGTTCAAAGGTGCAAGACACGTTTCGGCGTTTCGCCGATGTGCATTGTCGCGGTTATTCAGGGTACAACACCAATCACGCGGTGTGCATGCTAAATGAAGTGTTTCCGAAGGATGATCGCCATCCACCGGTACTCGTCACAGTATTATTCGGCTCGAACGACGCGTGTGATCTTCGTTCTCACGCTGGCAAGGTGCAACATGTGGATGTGGCCAGATACGAAAACAACCTGCAGCAAATTGTCGAGCACCTACGCTCATTGACTCCTAGCCCTAACATTTTGTTCATAACGCCACCGCCAGTTCACGATGCAAATTGGTCGGATGACTGCAAGAAGCGTGCAGCGAACGACCCAGAACTGAGAAAGCTCTTGAGTGATAGCGCTCCGAACAGAACAAATGCTGGAGTTATGAAGTATGTCAAGGCGATGCAAAACGTAGCGAAGCAGCACGATGTTGCGTGTGTTGATTTGCATCCATATTTGGCTCCGTCTGGTTTCGTGGATGAAACTCAACTCATCGATGGCTTGCATTTATCAGAGGCTGGCCAAAGGCAAAGCGCGAGTTTGATAATCGAAGCGATTGCGAAACACTTTCCAGACTTTTACAGAGAAGCCACATCGGTATCAAAGGCCGATTTTCCCGACTGGAAAACGTTGAATGCTGATACATTTGAAACGCAAATCATAAACCATGCCAGAGCGAAGCCCTCATAGTCGTGTCATACATACTTGTGCTTACATACTTGTGCTATTTTGCTAAAGAGAAAATCTATTTGGCAGCTAAAGCCTGCACGTTTTCGTTCGCATCCTTCTTGAGCTCACGTCCTGTGCCATTCAAATTATAATTTGTCTTTGATGCGCTTCGGTGCGTGCGATTTCTAGGTTTGGGTATTCGCGGTTTTGGAACGAGAAGTTTTGTTGTTGCTTTCGTCGACACTGCGAGCGCGGAGAGCTCTTCGCCGAGTTTGTCAATCGTCTCGCGCGTAACCGCGATCTGCTCGTCAGTCGAATCATCGAACACATTCTCGCGAACGAATTTCGGTACGCTTTCGTGGCTGCGTAGTTTTTCCAAATAGCTGCGCAAAGCTCCCGTTTTACTCAAACCGACGTCGCGTGCGCATTTTTCGACTGTGAAAGGCCTTGGATGGATTGCCGTATGTGCGGGATTGCGAACAACCTTATACTCACTATCATCGATAAGCAGTGTATTAGTGGCGTGGAATTCACCGTTTGTGAAGCGACTCCAAACACGCTCAAGCTCTTTAATAAAAATGGGTTTCGTCCCGCCAGATTTCGCGGGCATTGTGCCGACTTGGCCGCACTCTTCCTGACTCATTATGAATTTCAAGTCACGGCGCAATTTTGTAGGCCATATGCGATCAACCAACTCTGCTGTGTTTTCCGCTGTTGCGCTACTCCACACGCCGATTGCGAAATTTTCGTGGGCCCACAGTAAGAACTCCTTGGCGTGCTTGCGAGCGTAGCAGTGAAAACGCCCTTTGCTTGTTTTGAAATCTGCAGGGACTGCCACTTTTCTCTCATGATTATCGCTGTTTCTAGTACGCCTCGCAATTGGTGACGACTCCTTCTCATCGTTCGCTACATCGCCTTTACCTGCGGCGTCGCCGCCATCATCGTTGGTGCTCGACTGACAAGCCGCCTCGTCACCTCTTCTAACGGTGTAGTACGGCGCACCTCGATGTCGATCAACGAAAAGACCATTCAAATCAAACACCAGAAGGTGTTTATGATTCTTTTCAGCACTTGTTTTCATGTGCAACGCAACACGTCGACGCTCGACGCAGTGTGAGGTTTCCCGTACGTTTGTCATGGAGTTTGTCCTGTCCTGGGACCAGTTCTGGTCAAGTGCATCAGCGATACGAAAGCTGCGGCAGAGCGAGGCGCGAGAATCTTGAAAACGTATCAGAAACGTGACGTGAGGGAGTTTGGCGGCGGCGGGAACATTTAGAGCAGTGGTCGCAGTCGCTTTGACAGGCGACGCACCGACGACGACGACGATGTCTTCCACGGCAGCGATACTCACGGCGCAGCCGCCAAGCGAGGAGGCACAGAACACAACGTCACACGACGGGAAGAAGATGGCGACAAGGGTCAAGCACGAGAAGCTTTTAGTTTTAGATTTGAACGGTCTATTCATCGACCGATTAATGAAACGACACGTCAAGGTTGAAGGCGCAGACGGCATGAGTGACAAGGTGGCGAAAAAGCGCGCGAGGGACGTGGTGTCAGACGACGAAGAATTAGCGGCACCTTCGGCGACCTCGGACCATGACGTTGTTGAAACCATGCACAAAGCCGATGAAATTATCGAGAATGCTCGCGTTGGGAGCTTTTACGTGTACGAAAGACCTCACATGCGAGAGTTTATCGAGTGGGTACATGAACACTTTGAAGTTGGCATCTGGTCGTCAGCTACCGAAAGAAACACTAAAAAGCTCGTAGAGTACGTATGGGGCGAACACTTGCACAAAGTTGCATTTATTTGGGGTCAAGAACGTTGCTCAAATATTGGAGTTGCGCCCTCGTCGACGCAAAAACACCCGATGTTTCTCAAAGAATTGAGGCACGTGTGGAAAATGAAAAAGAACACGGGACTATCAAGATTCAACTTGACCAATACACTGCTTATCGATGACTCTCCTTACAAGGCTATTAGAAATCCAAAGTTTACCGCCATTCATCCGCGAGGTTTCACGGTGGATGACATTGAAACGGATCGAATGCTGAGCGAAACTGGCGCGCTGCGTGACTACCTTGAGCGCATGTTAAAGGCATCTTCCGTTCCTGAATTTGTTGAAGCCAATCCATGGGACCCAACTGGCTTGAGCGAAGAGCAGAAGCAACAGATAGAGTTTGCAACAGAAGCTTGTCAGGTTGCGCGTGAGAAAGAAAAGGCAACCTTGGATGCGTTACGGGATCCAGATGAAATCGTCCTAGACGATATGTTCTGATTTCATTGCATGCATAAACTTACACTACGTCTCTAGTCCTAGTATCTAGAATCTATTTAAAGCGCGACAACGCCAACATTAGCTCCTGTCTTGGATTGATGGGGGTCACGCTTGCCGACCACAACCGCAAAATCGGCACACACCTAGTCTTGATTTCGAAATCGCCGCAACGCACTTCGCGTGCCTCTTCATCTAAGAATGATAACGCCGCAATTTGGGGTTTGTTGACATCCTCTTGAAATAGCTTGTACTGCTTTCGGCACTCGAAAATCATTTCGTCTATAGAAGTCGCATAGGAAACAGCAGAACGCACAGTAGCTGAATCAGAACCACCCAAAACATTCGAGCCGTGGCCGCGAACGACATGGCCACCAGACATGGCGCCGCAATCGCGCTCCTCATCGCTGCTTCGTGTCAGTCTCGATGTCACGCGGCCGTGACGTTTTACGAGGGATAGAACCTCGTTTCGAACCTTCACTGGCATGAGTACCATTCCCGCCTGACCAGTGAGCCAACATTCTGCCTGAGCGGTCCCGTCATCTAAAATGACTGAAGCCTCAACTTCAAAAACACCCGGGCGTTGGTCACCGCGAGTGGTGGTCCTACACACTTCGCACGCAGCTAAAGCCGCAGGAAGCTTCTGCGTGGCGGCACTCGTTTCTTTGTTCACGCTTACGCGCATCACTGACCCGGCGTCACATCCACATGCTGGACAACACCAGCGAATTTGTAACATCGAAACAGACGCCACGCGAGCGCGAACCTCAAAAGTTCGTCTATCGATGGCGACGCTTTCGTTCTCATCGGACGATATTTGGTCGAGAAACATCGCTCGAATTGATTTGCGCGGCATCACTTGTACGATTTCTTTTGGCAAGTATGAAGACGTAGCTCCACTGCATTCATGAATTTCGATTGTCGAAACGCCCATGTTCAGTTTGACGTAAATGTTCATCGACTTGGCGGAAAGGTGACGCGTAGCTTGCCGTATAGTCATCACCGCCCCGATGCCGAGTCCAGCGGGAAACGAAAACGCAGTACTCTTGCAATAGATGTCTACGACATCATGTGTCTCCACGTCTTGCACCTTCAATCGCGACTCCCATCCAAACTGAGAGACCACCTCATTCTGAAACCACTCTTCGGCGACGACGACACATTTAAACGACACTGATTCTGGCGCGGGCTGCCAGGAATCCAAATTGACCATGCTTCGCACGAACACCTTGCTCCACACGAGTACATCTCGCACGTTCAGGATCTGCTGCGTTTTCGGAAGACTTGTCGAGACGGCGTCGTCGCCATCTTCGTCTTCATCATCTGGCAAAATGTAAGCCACGGCGCCCGGACGTTCGTCGACGATGAACGTCGCCGCCTTGAGATCACCCGTGCTCTGAACGGGCACCAGATACGTCGAACCGAAACGCATCAAGCTATACCACTTATTATCGCCTCCAAATGTGAGGGAAATTCTGCTTTTCGATGCGTGCGTTGTGTTCCGCATCACTCCACGTAAAGATTTGATGCCGCCGTTGTGAGACATCGCTTGGATTGTCGTGCACGGCATCGTCATCGAGTCACTGAGAGTAAGCACCCACGTCGGCGCGTTGATTTGCCGTGTCACAGCTTGTCCAGCGAACCGAGGCGGGATTAATTCAACGCCCGCTTTACTAAAGGTCGCCGCCACGAACATCGTTCCTGCAGTCTCCGTGGACAAAGCTGGCGGGTAGAGCGCGCGAATGTGATTGGCGTTTACGACCATGGTGACGCGCACTGGAGCGTTGATGTGTTCCATCTTGCACGCCCTGGCACCTGTATACGCACCTTCGCAAACTATGTCGCACTCGTCAATCACAACGAGCTTGTTGAGCAAGCTCGTCGACGGCGCAGGTGCACCTTCAGACAACGTCACCAGCACTTCTATGGCGCCAGATGCATCGACGAGATGTGTACGACCGTACAAGCACTGCAATGCTCCGAAAACGATTTGTGACGACTCGCGTCCTAAACGGTCAACGGTTCGAACCACCGGTTTGCCCTCGTTACGAGTACTACCTCGTGTCCCCGAATCCGCGCGAAGATTTTCCTCTTGCCAACATTTGAACGACGTATGCTTGAGGGCGTCGATGATTGGGATATCGAACGCGTCGCGTGCGACGCCTCCGAGCGCCTTGGGTCTAAAAAACTCTCCATACACGTCATCTCTGGTGTGGACATTTTTCCATGTGTCATGCACGAGTTGCAAAATCGGCGCCACCCCCTGCACGTCTTCTTCATGCCTCACCAAGCCTAACGCGTACTCGACGACTTTGACGTCAACGATTCGTGAATCCGTCAGGAAATCAAACTTGCTTTGGAAGGCTTCACACCACCCCCTCAGAGCTTGGGCGTACACAAAAGTCGACTGTTCGACGGCGTATTTAAATGACCGCCACAGTCTACTCGTGCGTTCTAATTCGTCCACGCCAGTGTACATCACTGTTGACCCGTCTGTTGAGTTTTCAAGCGCCGGAATTTTCACGGCGATTTGTGTGCGCAAATCTGCGCCGAGTATGTGCACGGTACCCATGTCGTTGTCATCGCAACGATACACCGCATGCGCGTGCGTAACGACAACTTTTGCACCGACGCGCAAGCCAGGCATGTACAGTTTGGATTCGCTCAAAGGAACGTGCGTAAACGTTAGATTTACGACGTCGTCCAAAACAACAATCCCGCGATCGGCGTGCACGCCCGTGACGTCTGCTTCATAACTTCCAACAGTTGCCCCCGAGGTGCACGTCGAACATCTACACGCGAGAGGCACTTTCGATGCTTGACTTTTCCATTCATGAATCAGTGCGACCTGGAATTCTGACGCGGCAGAAAACGCCCGAAGCTCGTGTTCTGGGTCTCCTTTGAATAAAACAACCTTGCGCAAGTTGCGCAATTCTACGAGCGTACCGACGCACGACTTCAACACGCACTGCCATCGCGCGAGGTGTTCACCATTAAAAATCAATGGATATTCAACGCGTTCGCCATCATCACCACGCAGTGTGGCTTGGAAAAATGTCGAATCACTCGTACAAATCATCGGACTCACTGCCTCGATGACGCCTCGGCGGCACATACCAACCTTGCCGGCGAGTGATCGAGCATCGTTCGCGACGCCTTCAAGCGCGCATAAAGGCTCAATAACGAGTGGGAAATCACCCATGGCTTCGACATTCTTCGCTTCTATCGCACACGCCGCACCAGAATCGTCTCGTACGATGACAAAATCTTTCACGGCGACGACGCGCCCGTACGCGTTCGGCGCGAGCGACGGACTGATTATTTCAATCTCGCTCCCAGCAATCACAAAGCAATATTGATGACTGCTCTGCGCTGTACCCTTCCTGCGCGCTATGTTGATTCTCGCAAATAAAACGCGTGTCGCTCTTGGCGTCAGAGGCATCGACGACTGGCTATCGCCATCCTCCGCGCTCGCCGCTTCGACGTCCCGCGCGCACAAAAACGTGCACCCATCGCCCACCCAACCTTCACGCGCCATCCAAGATCGCATCGCAATCGCCCCGTCATCAACCTCGCGTGCAGTCTTTCTGTTGTCCTCGCAATTCACCTCACACGCGCGTTTCAACGCCTTGATCATCCCGCGTTCATCCATCGGCGCGCGCAGTCGCGGTGTCTACGCGGTGTCTCACGCGCGCATGGATGTGGAGCGGATGACGGGTGAAGGCTGACGACGACGATGCGCACGACGACGACGACGACGAACTGCGCACCACAGCCTGGTGGCGCGTGCGAGTGGTTTTAATCCCGTATCGCGTACTCTCGCGTACGCTCGATTGCCGTACTACACGCGACAACGTCTGGGGCGTCCTCGTCGAGCTCGAGTGCTCGAGCTCGTCCAGCTGTCGTCCAGCTGTCGGGTGACTTCGGTGTGTTTTTTTTGAAATTTTCAAACCTTGCGAGATGTGCGAGGCGAAGACGACGGTCGACGCGCGACGTGGCGAGAAAGCGCGACGCGACGCCTGGGACGAACGTTCGTCGTGCGACGACGGTCGACGCAGGGCGCGAACGATGGTGTTATGGGTGGATAAATATCGTCCTCACGCGCTCGATGAGTGCGTGGCGATCAACGCGTCGCACGCTCAGCATTTGAAATTGTTGGTGCAACAAGGAGACTGCCCGCACTTGTTTTTCTACGGTCCGAGCGGGGCGGGGAAGAAAACTTTAGTGTTGGCGTTGTTGAGGGAAATTTACGGCGCGGGGGCGGAAAAGATCAAGTTGGAAAACAAGACGTGGAAGATTAAACAAGGCGAAAGAAACATTGACGTGGAACTGGCGATGATGTCGTCAAACCATCACGTGGAGATGAACCCGAGCGATGCTGGATCGAAGGACCGATACGTAGTACAAGAGGTGATTAAGGAGATGGCCAAGTCGCGTCCTATTGACGCCAACGGGTGTGAAGGGTTTAAAGTGTTAGTCTTGACGGAAGTTGATAGGTTGTCGCGCGAGGCGCAGTACGGCTTGCGTCGAACCATGGAAAAGTACAGCGCTTCGTGTCGGTTGTTTTTGATTGCAGAACGTCCAAGCCGTGTGATGGATGCGCTACAGTCGAGATGTTTGCCCATTCGTGTGCCTGGTCCGACGACGGAAAGCATTGAGTCGCTCCTATTCGACGTAGCGAAAAAGGAAAAGCTCGAGCTTCCACCGGAACTCGCCACGCGCATCGCTGTGGCGAGTCAGCGGAACATGCGCCGAGCGCTGCTAGCCTTCGAGACGTGCAGAGTCATGGCATATCCATTCAAACCAACACAAATGGTACAAACCTCAGATTGGGAGTTGTACATTAATCAAATCGGTGCAGAGATTTTAGCCGAACAGTCTCCGGCGCGCTTGCTTCAAGTTCGCGGACGTCTGTACGAGCTTCTCGTGAATTGCATTCCGCCGGAAATCATCCTGCAGAATCTTGCCAAGGCCTTAATGCGTCGGTTGGATGAAGTCATGAAGCATAAGGTTGTCTTTTGGGCTGCGCATTTCGATGCGCGCATGCAAAGAGGTTCAAAGCCAATCATGCACTTGGAGGCGTTCGTGGCGACATTCTTTGCCGAATATCGCTCGCATTTGGTCGCGACGTTTAGCAGTTGACGTACTCTTGAACGCGAATAGGTTAAAAACGATGATGAAATACTTGAATGACAAAATTAGTTGCGAAATTCTTCGATCGTGTCGCGTGTTGACATCCAGCTTTGAGTAGAATTCACGCGCCCTCGTCTTCATCTTCTAGAGTACAAGCGACTTCATCGCAAAGCGCTCCTTTACTGCCTCTTGCCTTGCTCCGGATCGCCGAGAAGCGGCGAGGATTCCGTAACGGCGCCTCTAGACTTTGGTGCTTCTCCACCACGAATGCCGAAGAGCAAGAACACGAGCGCGACGCCGACGGAAATTAACGTATATTTGTCTTTCCAGTTGATGGAGCCATCCTTGAGCGGAACCCGGCCACCGTCGAGGTTCAAGTCACCAGGCCACAGCTCTGGCTCGCCACCGAGGGGATAGGTCAACAAAGAAAGCGACGCGGCGATCATGGCCGCACCCAAGGCGGCGTAGATCAAACCAACAAAGTTGGAAACAGTCTTTGTGAGGAAAAGCCAGCCCAAAATGGCGGAAGCAACGGTGACGATGGTGTCGGCGTAGCCCGGCACGCCGTCGCGCGAGAGCATCTTTTCGAATACTTCATTCAGCACCAAACCGCCGCCCAAACCGAGACCGAGGCCACACGTGCCATAGAACAGGTTTTGCGACGAACGCACGAACAAGGCGAGAACCAAGCCGACGCCGAGCGGGATGTACACGTCCATCAAGTCGCCATCCGGGATGAACTTCAACACCTCGCGAAGGCTGTCAGCCAACACCACGGTGCCTCCGGCGCCGACCGCGAACGCAGCGAACGGCATAAATTTGTCGTGGTGCTTGCGTCCCATGAGTGCCAAGAAGATCCCTAAAGGCACGAACGCCGTCGCTAAACTCACCGCAAACGGTTCTTGATCCACAAGCGCATCGAATTTCTCCTTGAACGTCTCAGCGCCGAGAGCGGCGACGGTAAAGTGTCGGGCCACGAGATCGCGATGCATGGCTATCGTCACAGGTGTGTTCTTGGTCAATGATCTACGTTCGAGTGCGGTGATCGCTTCACCGCCGACGCCGTCGTCGCCAACTGTCGTCGCAATAGCCGCGCCAACACCATTCCTCGAGGCGATCGCCACCAACGTTGAACACCCAAAACGCGCCCACATGGGAAAAACAAAATCCGTCATGGTGTGTACTCGTGACTGGGGAAACCTCAACGACCGCGACGACGACGACGACGACGACGACGACGACGACGCAGCGCGACGCGCGAACGTGCGTGGGCGCCGAAGACGAGTGGGGATGACGGCCACGTATGCACGCGCGATGATGCGCGCGCTCGCGTCGCCGTCGG
>Ga0255752_10004090_pt1 | contig 14888 bp, 15 predicted proteins | sample 011ome_25_FD_179952 | JGI IMG/M metagenome (GOLD analysis project Ga0255752, IMG submission 179952) | Coastal salt marsh microbial communities from the Groves Creek Marsh, Skidaway Island, Georgia - 011512CT metaG (version 2) | ecosystem: Environmental > Aquatic > Marine > Intertidal zone >...
ATATACCTAAAGGCAGAAAAGTTAGCTGGCCCATTAGATTCTAATCGCTATGAAAATATGAATGCTTTTGAAGTTATAGGTGATATAACTGAAACTGTAGGTACAAATGCTCTCATTATGCTTGGTGACCCATTGACTCTTGTTTCAGCAGGAGTTGGTAAAATAGTAGGTGGTAGTGTTTCTGCTGCTGGATTAAGCCCTATTAAATCTTCTCTTGTAGCTGCTTTTGCTGCTGCACCTATTGATGCTGCAGCTGCTGGGGCTACTGATTTAGCTATACAGACATCTGAAATTGAGATGGGCATTCGTGACCAGATAGATTATAAAAGAACAGCACAGGTAACTGCACTATCTACTGTTATATCTAGTGGACTGTCAGCTACTGGTGTTAGAATTACTGAAGGCCGTGTGGATAAAGTAACTAAAGGAAAATTAAGCACGGCACTAAAAGACAATCAAAAAGCGCAAGAAAAACTTGCTAAAGAGACCAATGAACGTCTGGGACAAGATGCCAAAGCTATTCGCGAAAGACTGGCAGAAGGTATTCAAAAAGTATACGGAACAGAAGCCATACTACGAAACAAAGATGGTGATGTTACAGGTATTAATAGTTCTTTTATACGTGACCTTGAAGAAGCAAAGGCATTGAAGAAAAATCAAAATGTTGATTTAGAAGATATTCAACCTTCTGTAACATTTGGTGTAATAGAACGTACTGTTGCAACTATGGGTGAGTTAATTGAAAACGCACGGGCAGGTAAGATAAAGATAGTTGACAATACTGGTGATTCTTTTGATGAACTTGTAGCACCAATACAAAAGAATGAAATGGTCAGTGAAAGACTGTTAAACATTCTCTCTAATGTAGGTGAAGAATCACAAGATGATGTAGCAAAGATTCTTGGTAAGTATGGTATTACACGTAGAGAACTTGCAGCATCTTTGTTTGCTGAAGCAAGTTGGGCAGGTAAGGTTCTAAGAGAGTTTAGAAGACTTGGTGATGTAGTTGGTCATGCAGGACGTACTAAAACTGCAGAAGAAAGTGTCGATGCAACTGTTCAACAAGCTATGAAACAAAATGTTGGTAACGTATTTAGAAGAGCAGAAGACATTAGACGATTAGCACTTGTGTCTTCTATACCTACAGCTGTTCGTAACAATCTATCACAGATACTGCGTTCTGGTATTGAAATGCCAATTTACGCAATGGAAACAGTTATGCACACATTGGCTAGAACTATGGGTGCTAAAAATATGACAAAGAAAATAGGTTTTAGAAGCATAATAGCACAACTAGAACATACATTTTATGACCGTAAAGATGCTGCTACCCTAACGCAGTTTATGCTTGATATCTTTGAAAAGCAAAAGGGTAGGTTTTATAATCAGTATTCAGAGGTAACAAATACTCTTGGTAAAAAGAACAAAGGTCAAAACAGTACAGCTACATTATCTGAGGGTGTATTAAAGAAAGCTGGTTCTAGAATCTTAGACGGAGCAGAAGGTTTTATGACCTCAATGAACTATTTGAACAGACTTCAAGAGGCTGTTTATAGAAATGGTATGTTCACTGCCTCACTTCAAAGACAGATGTATGACAAGGGATTAGACCTATTTGAAGTTGCTAATAACGGTAAGATAACAGAAAATATAACAGAGGACATGGTTGCAAAAGCAGTTGATGATGCTCTTGAATTTACCTATGCATCACAGCCAAAGGCTTGGACTACTCCATTTGGAGTTGTTAATCCTTTTGGTGCTTTAAATAACATGATTGTTAAAAGTGGTATGACTCTAGCTATACCCTTCCCTCGTTTTATGTTTAAAGCTATTGAAATGACATATAACTATAACGTAACTGGTGCTGCAACTGGTTTGTTTAGAATTGGTCATCAACTTATAAGCAAGGGAGAAATGTCTGAAGGTGCAGTACGACAACTGTCAGAAGGTATTGCAGGTGGTATGCCTCTTATTTATATTGGCTATCTTATGCGTGACCCAGAAGGACCAACTGCAGGTTCTGAATGGTATATGCTGAATGATGGTCAGGGTAATGAATTTGATGCTAGACCATACTTTCCATTAACACCATACTTGTATATAGGTGAATTACTTCACAGATACCAAGAAGATAGACCAAATAAGTTTAGACCACAAGAAATGGTTCAAGCATTTACAGGTACTAACTTCAGAGGCATGGGTCCGTCTGGTAAGTTTTTAGAGGATATTGTTTCCTACTCAACTTCTGGTGATGACCCTATCGCTTTCCAATTTACAATGAAAGAGATTGGTAAGTATATAGGTGAAGCAGTTAGTGGTTATGGACAGCCTTTGTATCAAGTTGGTGATATTCTTTCATTCAACGACCCTTACACTAGACTTCGTGATTACAAAAATGACCCAGAAGGCAACTCTATTTTAGGTAACTTTTTTGCTGGTATATGGGAACCTTTTGGTAGTAGATTAAGTAGAGTGGTAGAAAGTGCTGGGTTTGATGTTGATGACCCTTATCGTGAAGACCCAAGATTTGAAGCAGTACCAGAACGTGTTATGCCATTCATGAAGATTATGATGGGTGCTACCTTAACTCGTGTTCCACCTACATATGTTAAAGAGTTAAATCAGCTTGGATTTAGGTATCAAGATTTTATGGCTAAAACTAATTCTGAGGCTCTTAACAGAACACTCAACAGAGAAATGGGCATTCTAATGAATACCGAAATGCCTGAACTGCTTTTAACTTTGCGTGAACAATACGGTGATGATAAAGATGCTATTGCTGCAGAGATAAAAAACTACATCTCCGTGTTAAAATCAACCACATATGCACAGGTTAAAACATCTGATGAAGATGCAGTATTGGGTGCATCATTACAGAGATTTAATCGTCTTGGTCCTCTTACTAGAACTGCTGCATTAAATCAATTTAGAAAAATGATGGAAAGAGAACCAGATTATAGAGATGCGCAAGATATGAGTATGCTATTAGACATAGGAAGTAAGAACTTCAAAACTATAGCAAAACAACGTCAATAAAAAGAGGGGTGGCACTTAAACCACCCCTTTAGTTTATGGAGATTTAGAAAGGAGATTATTATTATCTGTTGTCGCCAGACCCACCTAGTGTACCACGTTCTTTACGTGAATGCAACTTCTCAATATTCTTTTCCATAATATGTCCAAGGTTAATGTCCACTTCACGTGCTAACATAGCACAGTACCACAGTACATCACCAAGTTCATAGCCAATCTCAATCTTTTTCTGCTCTAGTGTTTCCTCATCTGCCCCATCACGAATAAGTTTCTTCACCTTATTTGCAATCTCACCTGCTTCCCCGGTAAGCCCAAGAGTAATGTACTCAAGGGCTTTTTGTTTAGGGAAGATAGCTGTCTCAGATGCTTTCTGTTGATATTCTGATGCTGTAATTGTACTCATGTTTCTCCTTTCCATAAATTCTTTAGCTTGCTTCTCTAGCCAATTCATCCCCTGTCTCCTTAAATGCTTTGATTACATCGGATGAGAACAACTTCTGTAGGTTGAGCAAGTACATACGTGATGCATTATTATCTCCACCTGATACGCTGCGTTTGTAATCAAGGTTGTTGATTATACGTTTCAAACTGTTCGTATCAAATACAATAGTAGCAAACGTATCTTCGCCAATACATAGATTGTGAAACCAGTAATCTGATTCCGTAGCATTGATGCCACTTGGTTTTCCGTAGCACTCATATTCAATCGCAATGTTTCCAGTCTTCTGCCATACGTCTCTTTCACTCTTCACCTCAATCTTCTTATCTTGAAGCATGTCAGCTACCATTTGCTCACGTACCTTACCATACTCAAGGTCAATGTCAAACTTCTTTCTGTCTTCAGTCTTTGGTTCTAGGTTCTCCATCTTCCTTCTCCTTCTGTTGCTTTAGTTTCTGCCACTCATCATAACACGGATGGTTAGGTGATGGATTGTATTGTATCCACCCATCACGCTGTTTCCATATCATTCTCTGTTACTCCTTCCATTGTCAACTCCTAAACCTGTGTCTAAAGAACACAATCAAGTTGATGACAGTGTTGGTTGTAATCATTACAAGTATCCACCACTGCCACCATAACAAGTCTAATCCACTACACTCTATCACTACGCAGCCGTTAAGTCAACAACTTCACAGACACCTGCTGTGCAAGCCAACTCCCTGCCACCTGATGTAGTGTCTTCCTTTTCAAACTCAGGTAACTTACTCCAGTCTACACTATCTGGCATCTGTGTCAAGAACTTTTTGTATTGTTCTTCATTAATGTCCTGATAAGGTGCTTGCTGATATGTATGTTCACTGTGTGGCAAGAAGCTAATGCCTGACACATTATCAAAGTGTTCATAGACCCATGCCCCAACTTCCATCCACTCATGTTCCTTCACAGAGATAGTGACAGAAGGTTTGTGTTCACACCAATGCAATTGATATACCAACCACAACTCTAACTGCTCAATAGCTGACATGTCATTTCGTGTGATTGCGGTTTTAGGTGATTGCATTGGAAAGCTAAACACTGTGGTGCTATCAGGCTTCATGACATCAGGCTCTGCTGGAATACCTTGTGCTTTCATAAACTGTGTCAATGGGTCTTTGTTATCACCACGAACAGTACGAATGTAGTAAGGATTATGACGAGCATGAATGCCTGACGCACTGTCAACTAACTGTGACACTGTACCACTAGGCTTGACGCATGTAATAGCGGCAGACTGATTGATACCCAACTTCTTACTCAACTCAGCGTTCACTTTGATTGCTTCATTTTTAAGTGACGCAAGAGTAGTAGCAATGTTTGTGCCTAACTGCGATGACTTACCAGACATAAGCAGGTTATCCATGATACCTGTCAATGACACACCCAATAAACGCTCTTCCTCTGTATTGTTCTGCCAAATCTTACGGATGTATTTAAAGTCCGTCAGCGTTGATTGGAACGTGCCTAGTATGGTTGCTAGTCTCACCTTGTTTGTAAGCGTCTGCTGCGTGTCTGAGGCTCTTACAACCACCTCTGAGAGGTTACAGAACTGGTAGGGGCGTAGGATAATCTCAGAGCAAGGGTTACAACCGAAGTCATGTTCAGCATCACGCCTACCATTCTTAGCTGCTTGCTTCTTAGCTGACTGACGATTGAAGATACCACGTTCACCTGACTTACTGTCGTACAGTGACATCCACTCGCGCATGAATGTACCCATCTGTGGCTTCTCTTTGTAGGCAACACTGTTGTTAGCCAATGCACGTTGTCCTTCATTCTCCCACCACTGTCCTGCCTTTGCATGACGCATCTGGTCATCATTCAAGTTAGACAGGCTGATGAGGGCAGACCTACGTACACCACCGACAACTACAACCTCACCAATCTTACACATGAGGTCATGGCATTCGATTGGGTATAGTCTACGACCCGCAGCACCTTTAAACTTCTCAATACAAAAGTTAAACAACTCAATAAGTGGCTGTGGTCCTGATGCCCTACCACCAAATGTCTTGAGCCTTGCACCTGCAGGGCGTACCTCTGACACATCCCACTTGGGAATTTGCCCAGTGTACAGCATAGCAATCAGTTCCTTCAGTGACTTTGCCCATCCCGGACGACTGTCGCCTACCTTGATTACGGTGTCTGTCTCATGAAAGTCTTCATTAACAATAGGTAACTTATCAACGCTATGACGTTCAACGCTGAACCCAACACCAGTGCCACACATTAAGATATACATAGTCTCGTCAAAGGCACGAGGGTTATCCACAGGTACGTATGAACAGTTGTATCCACCCACGTGGCAACGGTCTAGTGCTGGACCTGCTGTCATCAAGGCTCTCATGCTAGGCATGATGTCCTGATTGAGTACAGCTTCCTCTAGTTCTTTACGTGTTTCCTTTGTAATCTTATAACTGTGCTTATCACGAAGATGGTTTGTGATGTAATCAAAGTAACGAGACACTGTTTCCTGCCATGTCTCACGCCTTTGCTCATTTTCTTTCCATCGTGCATAGCGTGAAAGTGCTATGAAGTTTTGGTAGTCGGTTGGTAAATAATTGTTCATTAGTAACTCTCCATAACTGTTCGTATTGTTTTTACTCTGACACCATCAATATCATATATCATTTCTTCAAGTGCCTCTTCAAGTTCTTCATCCACTCTGCCATCTGCTGGCATAGGATATTCTTCATCGTCAATTAACAGTGTCATAAACACCTTAACGGTCACCATCATAGCAGCCTTCCACTTCTTGAATTAGACGATTAAGATACCACTGTGCTTTCTTCAAATCTTCTGAGCCATTCTTGTAGCGGTATCTCCACAGGTATTTAAGTATGTTGCCTTGCAGATAATACTCAAACCCCTCTCCTGTTGCAGCAGCAATAGCGTCAACGCATTCGATGCCTGACTTATTGTAATGTGCAGGATTATTTACCATGTCAGATTGTTTTCTGGCTTGCTTTCGCTTGGCTTCTTCCTCTGCTTCAAATTCTTCAATCATCCTTTTGTAATCTGTCATGTCAAGCACTCCCCTTCGTTCTACTTCCAAATGATAATGTCACCACATTGTCATCTATTTCTAACACCTTACCCCTATCACTGTCAACAGGAATATCCTGTTCTGTCATATTATCTTCTTCATAATCCATGACAAAGTTATGTACGGTATCGCGTATATCTTCATGTGTTTCCATCAGGGGTATTGTGCAAGCCACCATCTTAGTCAGGTGCAGTATCTGATAGTAGTCATCGTCTGACATGTTCTTATCGTCATTCGTAATGATGGCTACATCAATCTCGCCTGTCCACTCATTTGTTTCATCTGAGTGTGGGCGAATACGAATCAAAAAATCATTGTCTTCAATATGGTTGTCTGTGTCATCTGTCATAGCTAACTCCTTTGCTTTTTAGTTCCTGTAAATTTAACAAACTTTGGATGCTTGTTCTTCCCTTTCTCCTTTAGCCAATCTTCTGGAATGATGCGGTCATAGTATCTGAAACCATACTTGATACACCACTCAGCATAAGTTGACTTAGCACCCTTACGCAACTTGCGTCTGCTATTCTCAAACACAAACCGTATGTCTAATGTAGGATGCTGCCGCTGAATTGCAAGGTGCTTGCGTCTATCTGCGGCAGTAAACATCCCTTTAGATTCGATGATGATGCCATTGTCTAACACGAAGTCTGGTGTATAGGTGCGGTAGGCTAAGTCTTCCCACTCAATCTTGATACTCTCGTAGTCATACTTTGCTTTTAGGTTGTTAAGATACTCCGATATCTTTAACTCCAGCCCACTCCTATACCCATACTTACGTGCGGCTCTAAAGGCTTTATGATTGTGTACTGCCATAGTTTTTCAACTCCACATAGTTCACAATCTTTGGGTCTTTAGCTTTAGACATCACAGAAGGTCTTTCTATCAGGTCAGGCCAGCAAGCATTTCTGTATGAACAGAATCCACACTCCACACCTAGTACCTTATTACCTGTAGGCTTACCTCTGAATGTCTCTTCGACAGGTTCAAAGCATCGCTGTACTTCATCTTTCTCAAGAGCAAGTTTCGCTAACTTAACTTTGTCTATCTCCGCATCAATGTCAATACCAGTGGCAGGTACATATTTGAAATCACCATTGGCTTTATTGACAACCCACCAACCCCCAGCACTTTTGCCAGATGCTTTAGCATAACCAGCAAGCTGACCTATATAACCAAAGGGGTCACTGTCTTTTAACGTATCAAAGGAAACAAACTTATTACGGTATGACCAATCTGATGCCGACTTAATATCGTCAACAGCACCATCAATAACAATATCGTATGTTCCATTAATAGTGGTGTCATTGATTTCCAGTGATACTTTATCTGAGTCTTCATATTTAACTCCTGCTTCTACCAACAAGCCCTTGAACACTGCTTCAACGATATCACCTAGCATCATGTTAATCATAAAGGTTGTTGGCTTTGGTAGTGCCTTGTCAGGGTGGTTCTTCTCAAACCATAACTGACATGGTGGTCTACCAATGTTGGACATACGAAGAGTAAACTCGTCACGCTTACTCTCCCCACCAAACTGACGCTGCAATGCATCCGCTATGTCACTGGCTACTTGGTCTATTGTCTTCTTAGACATTCGTGTTTTGCCCTTGACCGCATCTTCCAGATACTGATGCAACGACAGTTCAGCAGGATGGTTCATTACGCTACCTCTTCTTCAACTTCAATATCGACTACCCCTTCAATGTCGATACTGTCTAAGTCCTCATCGTGCTTACTAACAGCCTTCTCTGCGTAAGCATTGATGATGTAGGTATTGTAATTCTCTACCCATGACATGAAGTCAGCAAACACTGAATGCTCATTGTCTCCAAGGTCAAGTGTCTTAGTAACATCAAGTGACACGACAGGTAGGAAGAAGCTATTACCGTTAGGCAGTTTGCGTTCCTCTGTATTGCCAAGCACATGATGCTGTACAGGTAGTCGCTTCATCTTGCCTAGCTTGTTGAAGATAGTGCCTACATCCTTGAATGCGTCACGATTCTCAATCTCCCAGATGAATGCAGTCTCACCTACCTCAACAGGATTACCCTGTTCATCAGTAGGATTAATTAACTCAACTGTGCCAAGCATTACACGAACACGTTTAATCTGCTTGATTAGTTCCTGTGTCTTCTCAGGCAGTGACTTGAAGTCTTCGATGTAACCCGCAGGTTTACCACAGTTGAAGCCGCCATCATTGTCCTTGAGGTCAATGTTGAGGTTATCAGCCATGACTGTCTTCACGTAACGATTAGGAACATTACCATGCCCCTTGATGAAACGCTTGTACATGAAGCGTTGCAAGTATGGGCGAAGATTTACTGACTGTGCGTAGTAAGTCGGACCGTCAGGAATCTCCAGCTTGTATGTGCCAGCAGGAACTACTTCCATGTTGACGTTCTTGCCGTTGACATCGGCAGTACCCATGATAGCAGAGTGATTGAGGCGTAGTCGTGCCAGTGTGCTAGACTGCTTCTTTGCATTAGCATCCGCTGACATGCCCATTGCCTTTGCCATCTCTGCAAAGTTGTTAGTGTCAATTGTTGTGATTGATGTTGTCATATTTGTATACTCCTTATATCAGTGTCAAAGAACCATAGTTATATCAGGCTACGTCTTTAGTGTCAAGCCAATTATAACCAATTTTTGCTTCAAGTAATAATGGCACGTTAAACTGTACGCCCCACCTCATTACTATTAGGTTTGGTAAATCGTCATTAGTCTTGTTGATGATATCAATTACACTCCTTTCCTCATCTGGGTGAACATCAATGACGATACTGTCGTGAACACTATTTACCACACAGGATTGCATACCGTCAAGTAATTTATCTATGTGTAATAGTGCCACAGGTACGATGTCTGCCGTGGCGAATGACTGCACAGGATAATTCTTTATCTGTGTAAAGTGCGACACCCTGCCACGAACATTACGTTTTACATCAGGAAATGAGAACTCACGACCTGATGGGGTTGTTATCTTATGAGTGTTTATAGCCTCCGAAGCCAATCGGGTATGCCAATCTGCGACTCCTTGGTACTTGTCGTTGAAGTGTTCGTAGTACGCTGCTTCTGCCTTCGTTCTTCCAAAGCCTGTCGCTCCATATAACGGTGCGAACGTATGCGCTTTAGCATCCTGCCTACTCGTAGGTTGACCAGCGGTACTAATAACTTCAGCGGTGTATGCATGTACATCAAATCCAGTAGATACTTCTTCAATTGCAACTCCATCTTGTGATAAAAATGCGGCGGCGCGAAACTCCAACTGCGCAAAGTCAGCCTCAAGTACCTTGCCACCCTCGAAACGAGACACGAACACCTTCTTCACAGGAAACGTACCACCTCGTGGCATGTTCTGCATGTTAGGGTCTGCCCCACTAAACCTGCCTGTTGCGGTGCGATGCTGTAATAAACGTACATGCAACTTACCATCAGGCTTGGTATGCGTTTGTATGCCATCAACGAATGATGACAGGTATGTCTCGACAGCAGACAGTCTACGTACTTTAGACAGGAAGTCTACTGCATCATCCATACCGTGTGTCTTGGCTGATGCCTCAAGCAACTCAAGGTTTCCCTTGCTAGTACTAAAGCCATTGGCACTAGCCCACTTAGCTGATGGTGGCTTGAACTTTAACCCAGCGACTTGATTAGTAGGATTAAACACATAGCCAATAGCGTCACAATCAGTACATCTGTTTGCGTTAGCATATAAACTTCCATCTTTCCTCACCTTTCTAATTCTACCAGCACCTTTGCAGGTAGAGCATTGAACAGCCTTGGTCTTGTACATACGTTCTGTGCAACCTGCAATCAGGCTACGAAACTCTGCATCATCCATGTAAGGGTCAATGGCACTGCCCCAATAAGGTTTGTCCAACACCTTACGGCTGTATATCACCCAAGACAATTGCTCTGGGCTGTTAAGATTGATAGGTGTGTCACCCATTAGATTACGAACATGCTGTTGCAGTTCAACCTGTAAGGTATCACGCTCCTGCTCAAACTGAGTACGCACATCGTTGAGTGCTGTCATGTCAACAGCAAAGCCACGCTGATAGATACGTGCCAGACACACAGCTACCTGATTAGTCAGGTCAACAGTACCAATCAAGCCACCATCGTCCTTTGTATTCAGACGATACATCAGCTTGTCAGCAAGTTGCTGTGTGGCATGAAGGTCAGCAGATAGATAGTGTGACAACTCGTCATGCGGTATATCACGAACACTGTACCCCTTCTTGAAGTACTCCTTCAATGTGTCCTGCTTCTGTGTGTCCAACTGATAGCGTTCAGCACAAGCCTCAAGTGATAGTGGCTCTTTCTGCCCACGCTGTAGGACGTACTCAGCAAGCATTGTGTCAAAGACAGGACCATCATACGTGAACCCACTCTCCCACAGCCACAGCAAGTCGTGTGCGGCATTGTGGCATATCAGAACTGTAGCCTTGTCCAGCCATTCCTGTACAACTGTATGCCCAAAGTCATCCGCATCAACCTCACTGTGGTCAAAGGTCACGTGACGTTCCACGCCTTGGTCAGTAAGCATACCCACCATCACCAGTGTATTGTCTGGCTCGAAGGGGTCAAGGTGCATCTTCTTGTCATGCTTTGTGACCGTGTTCTCTACATCAAGTGTTAGCTTCATCCTTCGTACCTCGCTGTCAAATAGTCTAGGTTACAGTTTACCATACCGTGATAGCCATTCAACTTGTTCTTCACGATGTTGACATGACGCAGTGGGCTTTCTTCTTCCTGCCCTTCCACAGATGCGGCTTTACCAATCAGTAACATCAGGTCAGCCTCTGCCGCCTTACCTGTTCGGCTACCCTGCATCATACTCTGGTTGAGTGTGGTACGTCCTTCTGCATCTGCACTCAACTGTGACATGTAGAATACAGCACAGTCATACGTCTTGGCAATCTGTCTAGCATAGATAGCACAAGCGGCTAGGGCTTGGTCTTCTCTAGCATAGCTACCTGCTACACTAAACTTGTCACCCATGTCAAGCACAAGTATGTCAGGCTTGTATGACTTACATACAGATTCAACCCATGACATATCACGTCCACCTGCATCCTTAATCTTAATGTTCTGCATGACAGGTGCATACAGTGCCTGTGCCTTACTCATGTTCTCTCGTACTTCACGAGCAGACATACCAGCAGCGGCAGTCAAGTATCTAGCACCAACACGGTGGGTAGGTTCTTCGTTACACAAGATGATGCACTTAGCACCCTGATGTGCAAAGCCCCCCGGTGCGGCAATGAGGCTGGCATGGAATGATGTCTTACCAGTGTTAGGACGTGCGCCTACCTCAATCAACTGACCACCTGATACACCCTCAACTCTACGAGTTAGTGGTGATATGTTGAATGTCCAACGTGCTTCAAGTTCAGCCTTTGCCATCAATGTCTCAATGCTGATGTCATCCCACTCAATTTTCATGTTGGGAATGAAGTCATCGTTGTACATCTCAAGCAGGTTACGCAATGACTCCAGCGTATTGGCATCACCGTTGACCATATCAAAGCCAATGTTGGCTACGTCTTCACCAATTACCTGACGGAACAACTTGGACAGCACCTCTTGTGCTATGTCACTGCCCATCGTGTTCTCATTCTTCACAGAGGCAAACAGACTAGCATAGGCTTGCTTCTGTGCTGTAGTTAGTGTCGGGTTGTCCGACATGAACAATGCCTCTACCTCATCAGGTGATACGGTACGGCTGTATGTGTCCATCGCCTTGTCAATGGTCTGCTTAATCTTACGCACATCCTTACTGAACAGGCGGTCAGGACACTTAGCACCACGATGGTCATCGTAGAACGACTTGTCCATTAAACTTCGTATTAGGGATAGTTCCATGTTGTTACACTCCTATGTTGGTTAGGTTATCAAAGTCTGTTGGATTACGATACTTCAAGTCATCTGTCAAGCGTAGAACACGAACATCATTTACATGACCTCTGAGTTCTTTCGCCATGCCTAATGTCTTTGGTAAAGCATCGGGGTCTAGGGCTATTATTGCTGTTGAGAACTGCGCAAGGTACTTCTTGTGTGATTCGGATAACGATGTCCCCAACACGGCGACCCCACACCAAACATCGTTCCCTACAACCGCAGCACTTACGCAGTCCTCAACAACTACAGCGACATTACCACAGCCAAATACATATGGCAAGCCGCTTTTTCCATATCGTTTCCATTTAGGTAATCTTTTTCCTAGCGCACGTCCAGTTGCGTCCACTGTTTTACCTTCATGCACGACAGGGAATACTGCACGATGCTCCTTGACATCGTACATGATGCCAACTTCTTCAGCATCAATACCGTACAACTCCATAGCCCACTCAGCCACATCAAAATTAGCAGGTACAATGTACTCTGGTAGTTTGAATGCATCCTGAGAGGCGTATTCTTCCGCACCACCGAAGCCCTTACGTATGTCATCGACAGTCATATGGACACGAGTACCACCACTAATCTGACAGGAAGCCTTATAACAATTCCACACAAGGCTACCCATGTTATTGGTCACAGTGAAAGTGTTATACCCATTACAGACAGGACAAGTCATACGCTTTGTATGTCCACTTGGTATATCCATATCACTTATAGTGTTATATATATTAGTCATGTATAATCTCTTTCGTTGCGGCAGTTAAGATGCTTTTACCATGCTTATTTCGCTCTGTCAATGCATAATTTGCACTTGTTAAAGTATTTTTCATGTACGGTTTCACTGAACTAGGGTTAGCATGTCCTGTAACCGACATAATTTGTGCCATTCCAACACCTGCCTCTACCATTTCAGTTGTACCAGTTCTTCGCAGGTCAGACAGACGTAACTCCTGTGGTAGATTAATGCTGTCCATTATCTTACGAGCATGGATAGGCAATTTGAACTGCGAATAAGGTTTGTATTCACCTGCAATTGGGTGAGGACGCGGTGCAACATACTGTTGAAAGCCAAAGTCTTGCTCTTGGTGTGTCAACATGTCACACAAGTCATCTGAAATAGGCAGATAAACATCAGCACGTCTTTTGCTTTGCTCAATATGTATTGTTTGCTCATCAAAATTGATGCAATCCCATGTAAGCATACGCATATCACCCACTCGCTGACACCATTCGTATGCCATGTGTGCAATAAGACCTATGTTACGGGTGCTAAAATCGCCATACGCGGCATCTAGGAACTTCATAACATCCTCCCTACTCCAGACTATCTTACGAGCCTCTGTGGTGCGTCTACGGATGATTGCAAAGGGGCTTATAACACAATGCTCCATTCGTATGCCATGATTGAACAAGACACGAGCGATTGACATCAGATGATTAGCAGTTGTAATGCCTTTTTCACACCACTGATTGTACGCATCTTTAGCCATGCGTGTTGTAATCTTGTCCAGAGTATAGCGGCAGAGGGGCTGGCCCTCTACCTCTGTGTCGAGCATTACACGAATTAAATACTCATACTGTTTCTTAGTATCATCGCGTAACACTTTGAAATCATACGAAGAATAGTAATCATCAATGAGTTCATTTAGTTTCATTAATACTTCCTTTCGTAAAACTTGAAACCACCAAACACATCACAATACTCTTTGATAGTTTTGAAGTTTGCCTTCTTGCCACCTTCGTAGCATATGTTCTTTTGAAGATAGGACAACGCTTCTTCTTCGCTGTCCATATCTAAATAGTTTGTGTCGGTGTACCAGTAATCACCAACACCGTCAGCATCAAAGCCTTCCGCATCGTAGTCAAGTGCTAATATGTACTTCATGCCGCAATTAACTCCTTGAACTGCTTGCTTTCAATCCATTGTGACACAGTGTGTTCACGCTGATACATAGTCTTATCGTGCGTATCAAGCCCTGTGTTACGAACAGTGAAGCCGTTACGTTCATCGCCATAGGACGCATAGTTTGTGAAGGCACTATACAATGCCCAGACATTCTGTCCACGAACACTAGCCTCTTGGTTATACAAACTAAACATCTTGTTTGCTTTGCTTTCAGACTTGAGCAAGGACTCTAGCATAGCCTTAACATCCCCTACATACAGAGGCTTAGTAGCCCACGCTTGTAGGCGTTCTGACTGTGCGTAGAATGACTGTGATGATTCTTCAAGGTCACGAATAAACCTGCCCATAGTAAAGTTGGACGTATTTTTACGTCTTACCTTGTCATGCTCACCACGAATCATACCATTGGTGCAGAAGAAATCTATCGCCCCAAAGAATACAGTGTTGCTGGCACTACCATCAATACCATGCAGTGCAATGATACGTTGTGCAATGGTTGTGCTATGTTTATCTGTATAAAT
>Ga0255752_10004097_pt1 | contig 14869 bp, 13 predicted proteins | sample 011ome_25_FD_179952 | JGI IMG/M metagenome (GOLD analysis project Ga0255752, IMG submission 179952) | Coastal salt marsh microbial communities from the Groves Creek Marsh, Skidaway Island, Georgia - 011512CT metaG (version 2) | ecosystem: Environmental > Aquatic > Marine > Intertidal zone >...
TCGATATGGATGTCCAAATGTTTGAGGAGGAGGTCTACTTCGTGCAGCATTTCACCGGGACAGCGGATGCAGATGCGGTCATTTCAGGCGCCATCACCTTCATGACGTGTGACGATACGAAATGCATTTTCCCTCCTGATTTGGAATTTGCTGTGGATTTTGGTGATCGACAACTCGCTCAAGCCTTGCCGAATTTGTGTCCTCCATCCCAGCACCTGTGCGACCACGGAGCCGGGACAGAAGGCACCATGACCGAGGACGACGATGGAGAGGAGGAAGGATTGGCGGGGGTCTTTTTCTTGGGCATGTTGCTCGGATTTGCTGCGCTCCTGACACCGTGCGTTTTCCCAATGATTCCGATGACGGTCAGCTTTTTCACCAAGCAATCGAAAACGCGCAGCGAAGGCATTCGAAATGCGCTCATCTACGGATTCTTCATCATCTTCATCTACACGGGACTGGGGCTACTGTTGACGGCAGTTTTCGGAGTGGACATACTCAATGTCATTTCCACGGACCCGTTCTTCAATCTGTTTCTATTCCTCCTTTTGATCGTCTTCGGCGCGAGTTTCTTGGGAGCTTTTGAGATCCAATTGCCCACGAGTTGGGCCAACAAAACAGATCAAGCCGCCGACCGGGGGGGCATTTTGGGCATCTTTTTCATGGCTGCGACTCTCGCAATCGTGTCGTTCTCCTGCACCGGCCCCTTGGTTGGGAGTGCACTCGCCGGAGCAGCTACCGGCTCATTTGCTGCACCGACGGCAGTCATGTTCGGGTTTTCACTGGCCTTGGCGTTGCCTTTCATGTTGTTTTCTGCGTTCCCGGGCTGGTTGAATTCGCTGCCGCAATCTGGCGGCTGGTTAAACAGCGTGAAAGTGGTGCTGGGACTGCTTGAAATCGGATTTGCGTTCAAGTTCTTGTCCAACGCAGATTTGGTTCTTCAGCTCGGGTTGTTGCAACGTGAGTTGTTCATCGCCATTTGGGTGGTTGTTGCTCTGTGCATCGCATTCTACTTATTCGGTTGGATCCTGTTCCCACACGATTCCAAAACCGAGCGCATCGGCGTTTTCCGTTTCTCCATGGGCATGGTGTTCTTTACGCTTGGCGTTTACCTGATGCCGGGTATGTGGGGTGCTCCGGTCAATTTGATCAGCGGATTTCCGCCGCCCATGTTCTACAGCGAGTGGGGCGGTGGCGGACACGGTGAAGGTTCTGGCGGTGGACACGTCGAGGCGCGATTCACGGATTACGAAGCTGGAATGGCTGCTGCAAAGGCTGAAGGCAAACCGGTGGTGCTGGACTTTACGGGTTGGGCTTGCGTGAATTGTCGCAAGATGGAAGAACAGGTTTGGCCTGATCCTACCGTCGTGGATTTGTTGCAAAATGAAGTGGTTCTCGTTTCCTTGTATGTGGACGAACGATTGGACTTGCCGGAATCGGAGCAGCGAGAAGAAAGCTATGGCGGGAAAACATTCAAGATTAAAACCGTAGGCAACAAGTGGTCTTACATGCAGGCTTCCCAATTCAACACGAATTCCCAGCCTTTTTACGTGATGTTAGATCATGAAGGCCAAGCCGTTGGAGAAGGGGTAGGATACGACCCCGACCCTCAGCTTTTTGTGGATTTTCTCGAAGAAGGGCTCAAGCGTTTTCGCGGCAAGTAACCGTGAATCGGTTGCCGCCGTTTGCAAATTGAGGTACATTGCACGCATCGCCTTTCGCATCTTTATCGCATGAATCAGAGGAATCGATTGAATACCCATTTTGAAGAAGCTGCACAGCTGCTTGATGCTATCCGTCAGCAACCGGCTTTCTTCGAAGCGGTAGAGGAAGCGGGAATCCGCATGTGCAAATCCATTGCATCAGGCGGTAAAATTATTTCATGCGGCAATGGGGGCTCCATGAGTGATGCCATGCATTTTGCGGAGGAACTGAGCGGACGCTACCGCGATGATCGCCCGGGACTGCCTGCCATTGCATGCAGCGATCCCAGCCATTTGACGTGCGTGGGAAATGATTACGGGTTTGAACAGGTATTCGCCAGGTACATTGAGGCTATCGGCAAGCCTGGCGATTGCTTGGTCGGCATCTCGACAAGCGGGAACAGCGTAAACATCCTCGAGGCGGCAAAAAAAGCCAAGCAATTGGGAATGGTGGTCATCGGATTGACGGGCCGCGGTGGAGGTAAGCTGAGCTCGCTTTGTGATGTGGTGATCGATGTGCCTTGGGACGGTTATGCCGATCGCGTTCAAGAAATTCACATCAAAGTCATCCACGCGTGGATTGACCTCATTGAACGCGCCCAATAAACCCTGAACATGCTGGTAACCACGTTCGGGATCGGTTGCACCGATCACGCAGGGCGCGTTGTGTCTCTGCAACTTCACCGCACCCGAGGGGCTCGCTTTCACGTTTCCGGAGTTCCGTGGGCCGAAGTCCGGAATTCGTTGGCCCGTATTTATGCCGCGTTCGATACGTGCGGCTTCGCTCGGCCCACTGGGGCATTCACCATTCATGTATCACCCGTCAATGCCTGCCGTCATGTCCAATCGCTCGACGTCCCATTGGCATTGGCCATGCTATCAAGCATGGGCGAACTCCCGCCGTCTGCGTTGGCCAACAGCGTCTTTGCGGGAGAGCTTGGGCTCGATGGATCCATTCATCTTTGGAGTTCATCGCCACTTTCCTCTTTGAATCTTTCAAAGGTTCAGTCACCATCCTGGACTCAGGGGTTCGTCCCACAAGGCGGCGCCTCGAGCCTGTATCGCGCGTATTCTTCGCTTCCTCTGCGGCGCATAGACCACTTGACTCCGCTCGTGCGCCATTTAAAAGGAATTGAGGTCTTGCCCTACATCAAAGTTCAAAACCCTTGGAATCACCGAGAAAAGTGGGCCCCAATGGAATCCCCTGTTTTTCAGCAATTGCAACTTTCGACGCAACAGTGGCTTGCCCTTACCGTGGCTGCAGCGGGTCGCCTTTCCCTGCTTTTGGTCGGTTCACCCGGAACAGGAAAATCACAAATGGCTCGAGCGGTATGGGAGCTTCTTCCGAAACTTACGGAAGATCAAAACCTCGAATTGCAATCATTGCATGGGAGTCGAGGGGAATTGCGCAAATCAAGTGAAATCCCTCCCTTCCGGACCCCTCACCACAGCAGCTCTGCAGCTGGCTTGACGGGAACAAAGTCTGAAAAAAAATGGTGCCCCGGCGAATTGAGTTTGGCCCGTTTCGGGGTGCTGTGTCTAGACGAGTTGAATGAGTTTTCACGGGATTGCATTGAATCCCTTAGAGGTCCCATGGAACGAAATCGAATCGACGTGGTTCGTTCGGGAGGCAGTGTGAGTTACCCCGTAGAAACACTGATCATCGGAACGGCCAATCCCTGTCCATGCGGAAACCTCCATGAAGGTGGGGATGTGTGCATCTGCAGTCCGCATGAAATCAAGCGTTACTTGATGCGGATTTCAGGACCTGTAGCCGATCGATTTTCCCTTCACATAGAAACCACCCAGTTCGAATCAACATCCGACGAACAGCCTTCCTTAGAAACGCTTCGAAATTGCATTCAACACGTCCGAAAACGAGTGGATGCATCCTTGCCGTTTGAATGGACCGAAGAAGCGCTGGTTCATTTGGACCATCACGCGAAGAAAATGAGCACGTCCCATCGGGGAAAAGCGCAACTCCGAAAAATTGCCGAAGTGCATGCCCTGGTCCAACGTGTTCTTGCATTCGACCAAAAAGCTTGTGCTCTATCATGTCGGGTTACTGAAAAGGATGTGGAATTTGCTGGGCAATTACGCATCTTTGACCGTCCCCGTTGGTGGGAGCAGCAGGCACCCTTTCAACCGGAACAAAAATTCATTGATACGCCATGAGCCCTCTTGAACCCTTGATCATCTCTTGTCGCAATTTCACCCCTCAAATTGACGATTCGTGCTGGCTCGCGCCAAATTCTACGGTTGTCGGGGATGTGGTGATGGGAGCCGAATCTTCTTGTTGGTTCCAGTCCGTCATTCGCGGAGATGTGGCTCCGATTCGCATCGGGAAACGCGTAAACATCCAAGACGGTGCCATCATTCACGGCACATTTGAGAAAAGCGAAACGGTCATCGAGGATGATGCGAGCGTCGGGCATCAAGCCGTTGTTCACGGCGCCCACGTTAAACGCGGAGCGCTCGTCGGAATGGGGGCTGTGGTCATGGACGGTGCCGTCGTCGGAGAACACGCCGTGGTTGCTGCGGGGGCTGTGGTCCTAGCTGGGACGATCATTCCAGATAACAGCCTCTGGGCCGGAGTGCCCGCGAAGCAGAGGGGCGTCGTCAATGAAGATTTGCGTGAACACCTCGCCGCGACATCCGCTCGCTACGTTGAATACGCTGATTGGTTCAGGGATTAGCACCCCACAGCTTTCGTTCTTCGAGCTCTATCCGATCACCAAAAAATCGCTGTGCACCTCGTGCGAATGATTGGGTCAAGTCGGAGACCAAAAAGCGCTGGTCAGCCTGCGTGAACGTCATAGTTTGTTGCTCCGCAACTGGGCCAGTGGCCATCGAATCCCTGAGTGACACCGCAACCGCTGTGGCACTGTCGATGATTTTCACTCCATCGGGCAACTGAGCTGCAATTTGCTCGGCAATCAATGGGTAATGCGTGCAACCCAAAATCAATGCATCGATTTCACTGAATTCCGTCCCCCCCAAATAGGCTTCGACCAAAGTGGAAGATACGCGACCCTCATGAAACCCCTCTTCGATTGCAGAGGCCAACAGTGGAGTCGCCTTCGCAACTACTTCGAATCCTTCGGCTTCGAGCAACTGCTGATACCACCCGGAAGCAATGGTCGCGCGCGTCCCTATGATGCCAATTCGGCCCTTTTGGAAAGTCGATGCAACTTGCTGCACAACGGGCGAGACCACATCGATGACCGGAACTTCAGGACCCGCTGCCTCGCGAACGACTTCCAATGCATTCGTAGACGCACTGTTGCAGGCAATGACGATAGCCCCACAACCCATGACCAAGAGTTCCTCGGTAATTCTTGAAGCGTACCTGCGAATGAGATCCGCGCTCTTTTCCCCGTATGGCAGGTGAGCCGTATCGCCAAAGTAAACGATGGGATTTCCTGGCAAGGACTCGGCAATCGCTCTTGCGACAGTCAAGCCTCCAATGCCCGAATCAAAAATCCCGATGGGTTTCATGCGCTTTTGTCGAAGCAGCAGGCCCGATTACATGCCCAGCTTCGCACGCACCAACGAGCCCACGTCTTCGCCACCGGTGTAAACCGTGGCTCCCGTGCTCGTGTCGAAAATGTACGTGAACCCATTCTCGGCCCCCACATCGTTGATGGCATCTTGAACACGCTCAATCATCGGCATCAAAAGCTCCTGTTCCAATTGAACAAGCTCGTTCTGAACCGTCGCCCCAAATTCTTGCAACCCTTGGTCGATGGCTTGCAATTCGCGTTCCTTTTGTTCGAGAATCGCAGCTGGCCAGGTGGCACTCTTGCTTTGGTATTCAGCGTATTTCGTCTGAAGTTCTTGCTGCATGCGCGTCATTTCCGCTTCATATTCTGCAGCGCGTGATTCAATCGAAGCTTGGGCTTGCTCACGCTCGGGCAAACCCAATAAAATCTCTTGGGTATTGATGTGTCCGAACTTTTGTGCGTAGCCGGTGATGGCCGATGAGGCAATCAGTGCGATGGCCAATAAAATTTGCTTCATGGTAAGATGCTAAGTGGTGATCTATGTGGTGGTAAAAATAGCGCCTCAGGCTCAATCTTTAGAGCGGCTGTTCACAGTGTTTCCGCCGCGTACTCCGGCAGCCGCTCCTTGGATACGGTCAGTGGCTGCATCCTTGCCCTTGTTCATGGCGTCTTTCGCGCGATCTTGGATGGATTTGCCCTCTTCGCCCTCCTTCGTTTCCGGCTCAACCGTTTCGCCAGGGACGAATCCCAACGCTTTGATCAAGCGATCGGATATGTCATATTTCGGATTGGAATACAACATGTTGCTTTGGTTGCTCTTATCGAAAACAACCATGTACCCGCTTCCGCTCGCGATGTCTTTGAGCTCCTCAAAGACTTGGTCTTGAATGGGTTGAATTAACTCTTGACGCTTCTGAAAGAGCTCACCCTCGACGCCAAATTTTTCTTTTTGCAATTCGCGGGCTTCCAGCCGCTTGGTGGCAATTTCTTCTTCCCGTTTCGCGCGCATCTCTGAAGTGAGCAACACCCGCTCCGCTCGGTAGGCCAATTCCAATCGCTCGACCGCTTCCAATTTCATTTCTATTTCAACCTGCCAATCGACCGCCAATTGGTTCAATTCTCCTTGTGCTGCGGAATATTCTGGCAAATGCAACAAAACATAATCCGTATCAACGTAAGCGAATTTTTGAGCCATCGCATTCGTACCGAATAGCAGACTCGCCGTCACAAAAACTGCTGAAAAGGCTTTCATATTCATCTGTTCAATCGTTCTAAATTCTTACAAGTCACCCGTATTCATGCCAATACTGAAATGAAACTGGCCCCGAGACATGTTCGGCTGCATGGGAATGTCATCCAATCTCCAACCGTAATCCAATCCAAGCAAACCAAACATGGGGAGGAAGATACGCATCCCCACTCCTGCCGAACGGTAGACTTCGAATGGATTGAATTGCCGTGCATCGGCCCACGTCTTCCCGGCATCCAAAAACCCGAGCATGTAGATGGTGGCGCTTGGGTTGGTGGAAAGCGGGTAACGAAGCTCTGCTCCGTATTTGGCGATGACGGGAGCCCCCGTGTTTTGGTTGGGCATCGTCAAAGACAGATCATCAAAACCACGCAGGTTGATGATCTCCCGCCCATCGAGTACAAAACCGCTCAAGAAAACTCCGCCCAAGTAAAAGCGCTCGAAAGGGGACAATCCCACGGCGCGGTTGTACTGCCCGATGAGCCCTACACCCGCATGCGTGCGAAGTACGAGGGTGCGCGGATTTTCGCCCGCTGATTGCGTGAGGGGTGTGTACCATTCCGCTTTCACCTTCCACTTGTGGTACTCCACCCAACGGAATCGTTCTTGATCCGTCATGCTCGCATAATCCGTATCGTCTGGGCGGAATTTGCTGTATGGCGGAGTCGCCTTGACTGACAACGAAATGTTGGATCCCCAAACCGGGTAGATCGGATCGGATACGGAATTTCTCGCCAGAACGAAGTTGGCTGCCAGGTTATTGGCCACCCCATCGGAAAAGCTAAAGAACACCCCATAGTTGTTGAGGTCGAAGTGCTGGTAGCTCAGTGCAAGATTCATGGTGAACCAGTCATCCGGCTTCTTCCATCGCTGCCCAAACCCCACTTGGACACCCGTGATGGTCAACGCCTGCCTTAAGTCATTGATTTCACCCTCCGCATTACGCTTGGGCTGACCGTTGGACTGGATGGAACGCCATGCCGAAAAACTCAGGGCATTGGGTTTTTTGCCCCCGAGCCACGGCTCCATGAAACTCAGGTTATAGCTCTGGAAGAACAACCCGTTGGATTGGGCGCGGATGGAAAGGCGTTGGCCGTCTCCGGTAGGAATGGGCTTCCATGCGCCTTTTTTGAACATGTTTTTGGCGCTGAAATTTGTGAAGCTTACCCCGAGCGTGCCCACGACCCGGCCTCCACCCCAACCACCGGATAATTCAATTTGGTCCGATGGCTTTTCCTCTACCGTGTATTCGATGTCGACGGTGCCGTCCTCTGGATGTTGGATGGGGTTGATGCCAAAGGCTTCTTGGTTGAAGTAATTGAGCTGTGCCAATTCCCGTTGGGTCCGAATGATGTCCGTGCGGCTGAACAAATCCCCAGGACGGGTCCGGATTTCCCGGTAAATCACATGATCGTTTGTCTTCGTATTCCCTTGCACGAGGATTTTCCCAATGCGGAATTGTTTGCCCTCCATCATCCGCACTTCGATATCAATCGTATCGTTTGCAATGCGCGTCTCAATCGGTACCGCTTGGAAGGTCAGGTACCCGTCATCTTGATAAAGCGAACTCAGGTCCATGCCCTTGGGATCCATGTACACTCGGGTTTCCAACCGCTCGAGGTTGTAGATTTCACCGCGCTTGATGCCGAGAATGGAGTCCAATTGGGTGCTGCGGTACTTGGAGTTTCCGGTGAATGAAATTTCACCAAAGTGGAATTGGTTCCCTTCGCTGATGTCAAACTTCACCCCGACCAATCCCTCTGGCAACCGATAAATGGAATCGCTCAAGATCCGCGCATTGCGATAGCCTTCTTTGTTATAGAACGCAATAATCTCATCTCGTGCCTGATCTACATTGGTTTCTACGAATTTGCTCGACTTGAAAATGCGATACCATCGCTTCTCTTTCAAATCCTTCATAGCGCGCAACACCTTTTGCGTTTCGATCGCGTTGGTGCCATTGATGGCAATTTCACCGACTTTGATCTTTTCGCCCTTGTCGATGGAAATATTCAGTTTCGCTCCGTTCTCGAAAGAGGTATCGGGTGTTTGAACGATCGCAATTTCGGCATCCCAATACCCTTTGTCGTGGTAATAATCTCGCAAACGCTTTCGAGCAGTCACCATGACATTTTTGTTGACCACCCGTCCGGTGAGCAACTCGATTTTCCCTTTCAGCGTTTCTTGCTCGGACCGACCCACCCCCTCAAACGTATACCGCGTCAGGCGTGGCAATTCCTCTACTTGAATGACCAAATACACTTGATTATCCCGAACCTCTGCCAAATCGATGCTGATGTCAGCGAAAAGATTTTGGTCCCAGAGATTGCGGATGGCCCGTGTAATTTCCTCCCCCGGAATCGTCAACTCTTGACCGATTTGCAAAGCGCTAAAGAGTTTCACCGCTTGCGCATCGGTGTATTCCGCGCCGAGTACGGTCAACCCGGCCAAGGTGTACTTTTTGTCATAATCCGCTGCGGAATTGACCTGGGCTGCAAGCGGCATCCACGCCGTGAGCACCAACAGCAACGAAGCCAACGTCACTTTCCAAACGCCCTTGCGCATTCCCCTTGCTTGTTTCATTTTGCTTCCACGTTGTGATTGGTGTCCAACAGCCCTCCAAAGCGACGTTCCCGATTCTGAAAATCGCGAATGGCTCCAATGAATGCTTCTTTTCCAAAATCAGGCCAAAGCACCGGCGTAAAATGAAATTCCGTGTACGCCATTTGCCAGAGTAAGAAATTGGAAATCCGGTGCTCGCCGCTGGTGCGAATCATCAATTCCGGATCCGGAAATTCTCGAGTGGTCAAATGACTCGATATGACATCCGTCGTAATTTCATCCGCTGACCGGCCTTCCTTAATAATGGATTTCACCGCTTCCACCATTTCCCATTTGGAACTGTAGCTGAGCGCCAAAATCAAGTTCAATCGACTTTGATGAGCCGTGCTCTCCTCTGCCTTGCGAAGGTGCAATTGGCAAGACTCAGGTAAGGCTCCGATATCTCCAATGGTGCGCAAACGAACGCCCTTATCTGCCAATTCGGTTACCTCTGTTACCAAAGTTTCCACCAACAAATCCATAAGGGCATTGACCTCTTCCACCGGTCGGCTCCAGTTTTCCGTACTGAATGCGTACAGCGTCAGGCATTCAACCCCCAACTCGAGCGCAGCCTCCACAGACGATCGAACCGAATCGATGCCGTTCATGTGACCGAACACACGCGATTCACCTCGTTCTTTCGCCCATCGTCCATTGCCATCCATGATGATGGCTACGTGTTTCGGGATGCGGTCTGCATCCAATCCCCACGCCTCACATCGGTCCTTATGATTTTCTGTCAAACCCATCATATTTCTGACCAGCATGTGGTCGGCTTTTTACTGATGCGAAAACTCAAAGACGCACTAACAAAACCAAAAACATCAGCACGAGACGGATCTCCGCGTTGCATTCCCCCTTGATTCAGCACCCCTCCTTCCGTGACTTCACTTCGATCTGCAAGGGACGCGGTTGTGGGACCTTTCTCCTGCAAAAGCACCCCGCGATCCGCATAAATTCCGCTGACATCATCCAAATAATCAGTCCATGTTTTGCGCACGCCCCAATCGAAACAAAACGTCGTAAATGGACCTAAATTAGACTTGAAACCAAATCCAATGGGCATCGAGATTCCTGAGGTTCCATAAGATTCCACGCCGTAAGCTTCCGCCCATGTTGTGCCTTGGCCCTCTGTACCCAGCGGTTGCAGGGGCGTCCATTGTCCATTGAATTCGGCCTCAGGCATGTGATTGAAAACGCCCAATCCCGCGAAAAGGAATGCCGTGAATCGATCGCCGGGATTTCCCAATTGATGATCGAGGTAATTGATCTCCGCCAGGACACTCATCTCGCTGATGTCGTTTCGGAAGTGGAGGTTTCTGTTTTGTTGCCAAGGGTTCGGACTGTCGGCATCCCAAGCCTCGACTCGTCCCTGGAAATAATTGATCCGAAGGGATATCCGTCGGGAAAAATTGTGCCGGTAATACGCGCCATATCCTGCGGACAATCGTCCTCCCAGGTGCTTACCGGGGTTGATATCGCCGAGGTAATACGAAGTTCCCAAGGCCAGACCTATTTCCTTCGACTGGTCAAACTGCCGCTGCGCATGGGAAACAAAGGCCAAGGCAAGACACCCTCCAACGACGAGGAGCGTACGTAAAAAAAGTGTATGCGCTTGTTGAACTAACAAAGAAGGATGTCTGCGTTTCCGGACCTTTCCGTAACGCACGAAATTACGGGGAATTGCCCGAATCAAATGATAAATTCCCCTAACAAATCGACTTCTTTTTTCAACGAAAATCAGCGATCCCTCGGGTCGATTCCCCAGTGCATTTTGGCACGCACCGTGCTGAAGAATTCTTGATGCTCCAAATTCATCAAGACGAACCGAAAGGGTGCGGTGGTTACGGACACCTTACGCCCGCCATCGAGGATAAACATGCGGGAATCCAAGCTGAGTAAAAATTGATTTTCCCTTCCATCCGCTACGAGTTGCAATTCACCGTCAGAGGGAATGATCAAAGGCCGATTGTTCAAGTTGTGAGGCGCCACCGGATTGATGCACAACACCTCAGAGCCGGGCATCACAATAGGCCCACCAGCGCTGAGCGAATAAGCTGTCGAGCCGGTCGGTGTCGAGACAATCAGTCCGTCCGCCCAATAATTGTTGACATACACATCGTCGCGCAGCACTTCTACAGCCACCATGCTGGAGGTGTCACGCTTCATGATGGCCACTTCATTCAATGCAAAGGGAAAATCCCCCAGTTCCATGTCATCGACGGCAACTTGAAGCATGAGGCGTGGCTCAAACCAGACTTTGCCAGCGGCCACTGCGTCCATAGCGAGATCAATCTCCTCGGTACCTACGTTGGACAAAAAACCCAAGCGACCTGTGTTCACACCGAGAACAGGGATTTCCGAGTCGCGGACGAAAACCGCGGCCTCCAGCACCGTCCCATCACCGCCAATGGCCACCAACAAATCGCAACCCCGCAACTCATCTGAAGTTTCAAAAGGCTGCCAGTCCTTTACCCGGCTCATTCGCTCGTCAAGCACACGCTTGAAGTTCGCCTCGACAATTGGCGTCGGATCCAGCTCTTGAATCCGAGTCAGAATGTGTTTGATCGCATCGTCAAATTCAGGAGCGAAATTCTTTCCGTGGACGGCAATTTTCATGGCGCTCATTGCTTCAAATATCGCATAAACGCATCATACCTTTCGCGCATTTCCTCTTCAAAATGCGGCGCGTGAAGAAACGACTGAATGGTGTAACCAAAGCGCTGGAATGTGGCAATGACCGGTTCCACATCCTCGGTTTGGACTTTCAACGTGACTTCCACATTGCTGGAATCGGGAGCTTGCGCGGTCGTGCAAGCGACGACTTTGGTATCAGCACCCTCGACCAGTCGCGCCAATTCCGAAATGGAAAGATCCCGCTCAGCGACTTCCAAAACTATCACGGCTCCTTTGGTAGCCCAATGGGTCTCTTTGGCGAGAAATCGCAAGATCGAAGGCGCGTCAACGCAACCCAAATATTTGCCCTCATCCACCACGGGCAGCGCATCCACTTCGGCTGTAACCAATTGTCCTACAATGTCATACAAGTGGCGGTTTGGAGGTATCGAAACCGGACGCGCTTCAACGGCAGCCATGGGCGTTTCTTCATCCATGACCATCACATCATCCTCGTAAACCAATCCTGAAAATTCATCGCCATTGACCAAAGGCAGGTGACGAACTTTGAATTCGTCCATCAGATTCAAAACCCGTCCGGCAGAATCTTCCGGTCGCACGACCGGAAGATCAAAATTCATAATGCGCTGTGCATACATGGTGTAATTTTGCATCTATCCACCGATGGAATGCACCGGAGGTGTTGGAATCGAAAGGTACGGATGACACGACTCAGCGTCAACGTAAATAAAATCGCCACGCTGCGCAATGCCCGCGGCGGACAGGTACCCGATGTTTTGAAAGCGGCGGCCAAGATACAATCATTTGGTGCTCAGGGGATTACGGTGCACCCGCGGCCCGATCAACGGCACATCACGTATGCCGATGTGCGCGGGTTGAAGGCCATTGTCACCACGGAATTCAACATCGAAGGGTACCCCTCAGAGGACTTTTTAGACCTCGTTTTGGAGGTTGGCCCGGAGCAAGTGACCTTGGTTCCGGATGCTCCCGACGTCTTGACTTCGAATCAAGGGTGGGCGGTCAGAGCCGAAAGCGAGCGACTCCAACCCATCATTGAACGCCTTCAGGCCGCGGGCATACGGGTAAGCCTTTTCACTTCTACGGACGAAGCTGAAATCGAGGCTGCGGCGCAGATTGGAGCCGACCGAATTGAGCTCTACACCGAGCCTTATGCCCAGGGTTTTTCAAGCGGAAACCCGGAAGCTGTGGTGCCATTTGCCCGCGCTGCGGCATATGCACACGGTTGCGGTTTGGGGGTGAATGCTGGTCATGATTTGGATGCGCAGAATTTGCGTCATTTTGCCGAAAACGTGCCCTATTTGGCCGAAGTGAGCATCGGTCATGCGCTCATTTCTGAGGCTTTGTACGATGGCTTGGAACGAACCATCCAAACCTATTTGGCCTGCCTGAAACCTGCGCACGGATGATGGAAGCTTCAGCCGATGCGGCGCCTCTTTTTTCGCGCACTTTGGGAAACGACGGTGCTCCGGATTTGATCATTCTGCACGGTTTATTGGGCACATCGGATAATTGGCAAACCTTGGGTAAGCAGTTTGCCGAAAACCATCGCGTGCACCTGGTAGATCAACGAAATCACGGACGCAGTCCTCACCATCCCGTGCATGATTACCCCAGCATGGCGCACGATCTGTTGGTCTTCATGGACCACCAAGGCATTGACAGCGCCTCCATCATCGGGCACAGCATGGGCGGGAAAACGGCGCTGATGTTCGCTCATGACCACCCGGAACGGGTCGATCACTTGGTAGTTGCCGACATGGCCGCGCGCGCTTATGCTCCGCATCACGGGCCCATATTCGACGCACTGTTGTCAGCCCCTATCGCAGCAGCAGCGGAACGAGGCCTGATCGAGGCTTATCTGCTCGAACGCCTATCCGACGAAGGAATGGTTTCATTCCTGATGAAAAACTTAAGGCGGGAAAAGACGGGGGGATTCTCTTGGCGACCGAATATTGAGGTGCTCGCTCGCAACTTGGCTGCCGTCGTTGAAGAGGTGCCGCTAAGCATGAACACGTTGCCCACCTTGATGATTTTTGGCGGCGCATCGAACTACGTGAATGCAGCGGATTTAGAGGCCTTTGACAACCAATGCATGCAACTCGAAACGCACGAAATTGAGGGCGCCGGGCACTGGTTGCATGCCAGCCATCCTGCCGAATTCCTTGAAGTCGTTACGGAATTTTTGGCGGGCTAATCAGCGGATACTCGATTCCCGCAGCCATTTGCGGTAAGCATCGAACAACTTCGTTTGTGACACAAAACCGCGGTATTCATCTCCCTCCAAGACCGGTAAAAACCAAGCGTCCGAACGCTCAAAAGCCTTCATCACTTCCTCCATTTTGGAATGGGTTTGGATGGCGGCAACGGGCAACACCATGAGATCGTGCACTTTCAGCGTGTTGTACAGTTCTGTATCAAACATCACTTCCCGTACATCCTGCAAATCCAACACACCCAATAACCTGCGGTGTCGGTCGAGCACCGGGAACAAATTGTGCGAGCTGCGTTCGATGATGGGAATCAACTGACCCAGCGTCCAATGAGGATTGAGCACTTCATAATCAGACTCGATTTGGTCCTCCAAATTCATCAATGTTAGCACCGAAAGGTCTTTATCGTGAGTCAGTAACTGCCCTCGCTCCGCCAACTCACGCGTGTAAACGCTGTGCTTCATCCACCATTTGGACCATTGGAAACTGATCCCAGCTGTGAGCATTACGGGTACAAACAGGGCATAACCTCCGCTTACCTCAGCAGCGAGCAATATCGCTGTCAACGGGGCGTGCAGCACCCCAGCAAGCAAGCCCGCCAGTCCGGCCAAGACCGCGTTGCCAATGGGCAAGCTCCACGTTGGCCCCATCCAACCCGCAACCATCGCGAATTGGTAACCCAGCAGGGCTCCGCAAAAAATCGCTGGCGCAAAAACACCCGCGACGCCTCCTGCTCCCAAGGTCACCCCGGTAAGGATGGGCTTTAACATCCAGGCCAGCATCAAAAAACCGAGCAACGCCCAACCTTCAGGTTGAAGTCGCTGCATGGCCATGTCAGAAGCCAGCCCTTGTGCTTCACCGCCAAAGAGCCCGTTGACAACTTCGTAGCCTTCCCCATAGAGCGAAGGAAACAACAGAATGGCCAGACCAATCACAGCTCCACCT
>Ga0255752_10004098_pt1 | contig 14869 bp, 20 predicted proteins | sample 011ome_25_FD_179952 | JGI IMG/M metagenome (GOLD analysis project Ga0255752, IMG submission 179952) | Coastal salt marsh microbial communities from the Groves Creek Marsh, Skidaway Island, Georgia - 011512CT metaG (version 2) | ecosystem: Environmental > Aquatic > Marine > Intertidal zone >...
GATCAACCGGCGGCGGTTGAAACTGCCATCAAAAAGACCGCAACGCGCAAGGCTGCGAAGTGATGATGACCGATCTCCAACGGCTGGAACTTGTGACCGCACCGGCGGCGCTGCCTGTCAGCTTGGCGGAGGTCAAAGCGCAACTGCGTATTGAGCATAGCGACGAGGATACATATCTTGATCGGCTGATTGATGTTGCGGTCGCCACAGTGGACGCCAAAGGCGTCTTGGGGCAATGCGTCATCACGCAGACCTGGGCGCAATGGCTGCCACAGACACCCAATCGTGAAATCACGCTCCAGCTAGGGCCGGTCCAGTCCGTTGATGCGGTGAAGTATTACGACACGGACGGCGTATTGCAGACTGATAGTCTGGTCAATTTTGACATTTTTGGTTTGCCGTTTTCCAAGGTCATAAAGCCGAAAACCGGCTTTAATTGGCCGGTCTCACAGGTCCGCCCGGATTCGATCAAAATTGAGTTTACGGCAGGTTATGGCGACACGTCCGCGAGCGTTCCTGACACGATCCGGCACGCCATGCTTATGCTGATTTCCTATTGGTACGAGAACCGCGAAAACGAGTTGATCGGGCTTAACAGCAAAACGCTTCCGTTTGGATTTGAGGATCTGCTGAACCTGCACCGGGAACGCTGGTATGGCTAGATCCGGCCTCCTTCGCGACCGCGTGACGTTTCAGCGGATGGCCAGCACGACGGATGACTATGGCAACAAAACCGGCGCTTGGGCTGATCATGCCTATCGCCATGCCGACCTGCGCGAGCGGCTGGGGAAAGAAGCGATAGAAGGCGGTGCGCTTCAAGATGTGGCGGCAGCAACTATGCGCGTTAGGTCGGATGCTGTCACGCAGGCAATTACCGCAGCGGATCGCGTAATCGCACGCGGCATAACCTGGGCGATCCGCTCTATTTCGCAGATTGATGCGAAAGGCGAGATGCTGGAGATGATGCTCGAAAAAGGCATTGCGCCATGAAGGTGGATGCGACGGCGGTCATCAAATCGTTTAATACGCTCCCGCGCCAGCAACGGAAATACATCGGCGATGCAATCCGAAAATCAACGCTGGAAGGTGTGCGCTGGGCTCGGACGCTTGCGCCTGTGGGTACAGGCGATCTCAAGCGCGGCATTCACGCAAAATTCGATTTTCAGCCCGGATCGTTGAGCGCGTCGGTAGAGGCCGCGCCAGATGACGGCCCAAGCCAAGCCAAGGCGTTGTCTATTGAGTTTGGGCGGCGATATACCCGCGCTTGGCGAGTTCCTGGCCGCAGAGGGCTGCTTAACCGGGGTATAACTGAGCCTGCGCGATTTATGCGCCGCACTCAGGAGTTGCTTGGTAAAAAACACGCCGGGCGCATAAATCGCGCGATCCGCAAGGCGATCAAAGAGGCGGGCTATAGATGATAGTCGACGGCTACGCATTATCTTTGCAAAAAGCGGTCCGCGCAGCGCTGCTGGCAGATGCTGATCTGGCGTCGCTCATTTCGACTCGACTGTATGACGAGCCGCCGGAGAACGTGACCTATCCCTATGCAAGATTTGGCAGCATCGTGGCGGACACGGACGACACAGACGGAAGCCTTGGTTCTGTCCTGTCATTTACGATTGAGGCCTATTCTCGCGTCACGGGCCGGGTTGAGGCTTCCCGGATAGTGGAAGCTGTGCGGGCGGCGCTACATCGGCAAGAGGGGACGCTCGGTTCGTTGATGTTGGCGGATCGGGTCAATACAGGATACATGTTGCAAGAAAATGACAGTGTCATTCTGTTGGAAAATGGCGACAAAATCGTCAATACCGATATTTGGACCAATCCAATAGAACTGATCTGCAATGACTATTTCGTCGAAAGAGATGACGCGGTTGGCCGAGGTTATACTGGCCGCGCTCTGTTCACGGCGATGCTGGAAACCTCAAAAACATAATTGAGGTTGCCCTTTCAGCGCCTTGGGCAAGCGCGTATTCGAGCGTCGGATGACGCCCGGTCCCTTTGATGGAGCCTAGAAAATGGCAAAGCAACTCGGTCGAGCGTTACTGCTCAAAATTGGCGACGGCGCTGGCTCTGAGGCATTCACGGCATTTGCCGGAATGAACAGCAAGACGCTGACGATCAACAACTCGGCGATTGACGTGACTACGCCGGACGCGACGACGCCCGGCGGCGTGCTCTGGGCGCAAAGCCTGAACGGCCTTAAAGCGGTGAGCCTTTCCGGCGATGGCATTTTCCTGGACGAAGCCACACAAGAAGTGCGCCTGAACACGATTGCGATGCAGGCCGATCCGGTGGCCAATTTCGAAATTGTCGTTCCCGACTTTGGCACCTACGCCGGAGAGTTCCGCGTGACCTCGTTGGATTTTGGCGGCGAAACTGAGGGCGCGGTGACGTTCTCCGCATCTATGGAAAGTAATGGCGCGGTTACGTTCACGGCGGCGTAGACGTGGCAATAACGGCTGAAGCGCCGCGTGGAGGCGTCGTCGAAAATATCGGCGGCGTCTCCTATACATTGATCCTGCGATGCAAAGAAATCGAGCGTTTCGAGGACAAGCATCGTGGCGTGTTTGATTTGTGGGACGGCTTTTTCGGGCGAGGTCAGAAACCGACCTCTTCAGAAGTGCGCGATCTCGTGGCGTTGGCTTTGGTGGGTGGCGGAAAAACTGATGCGGAAGCGGATAAAATCGTTGAGGCGGGTGGCGCGGCGAGCCTGCTTCTATATTACCAACTTGCGCAGGCGGTTCTTGGCGTGGCTTTCATGCCGGATATTGGCGATCAGTCGCAACCTGTAAAAAAAAAGCGTCAAGCCAGCCGGAAAATTGAACGTCCGGCGGCTGATTAAAAACGCTATCATCACTGGGATCAAGCCGACCGAGTTACGTGCTATGATCCCGATTGATGTTTTCCTGGTGTTTGAGGGCTGGCAAGAGGCGCATAGCCCCAAAAAACCAGGATCGGATGCTCCCAGCCTAGCGGAAGCTAGGGCATTGGCGGAAAGGTACGGTTAAAAATGGCAATTTCCGCTCAGGAACTGAACATCATTCTTTCCGCCCGCGACAAAGAATTCGCGAAGGCAATGGCGGCCAATCAGCGGCGGGTTGAGCGGTTCGCGAGGCAGTCGCAGAAGGAACTTTCGGCGGCTTCAAAATCGTTCGACATGCTCGGCACGGCGGCAAAGCGGTTTTTGCCAGCGATTGCGGCGGGTGCGGTTGTGGCTGCGGTTAAGAACGTGACCTCGGCCATGGACGAAATCGGCAAAAAGGCGGACGCCATCGGCATTGGCACCGATGCGCTGCAAGAGTTGCGAGCGGCAGCGGTTAGCGCGGGCGTCTCGGAAGGCGGGCTAGATAAAGCGCTTGAACAGCTTTCGAAGCGGCTAGGCGAGGCGGAACAGGGCACCGGCGCGGCAGTTAAAGCGCTGGAGGCGATGGGGCTCACGGCGCAGGAATTGACGGGCATCCCGTTGGATCAAGCGCTAGGCGTTATTGCTGACCGGTTTGCGAAATTGCAGGACGCCACGGATAGGACGGCGGCGGCAACGCAACTATTCGGGCGCGAAGGCGTCGCCATGGTTAATGTTCTGAAGGGAGGGGCTTCGGAACTGGAAAAATCCCGCAAGCGGTTCCGCGATCTTGGCGTTGTGATTGATGAGGAACTGATCCGCAACGCAGAGGAAATGCAGGACCGGTTCGACGCGGCCAGTACGGTTATCGGCGCGCAATTTAGCACGGTTCTGGGGCGGCTTGCGCCGCTCCTTGTGCGGGCGGCGGAAAATGCGGCGAGCCTAGCGATTGCGATTGCTGACATCGTGGATGCTGTAGACGATTTTGTCAGCGGCAACGATTCTGTCGATATTGCGATCCGCGAAACCGTCAAAAGTATGGGCGGCGAAATTCGCGCCAGCCAAGCGCTAGAGGAGCAGCTTGCGCGCGGTGGCAAAATGTCGGAGGAAATCGCGCGCAAAAAATACGAAGAGGCAAGGGCGCGGCAGGAAGCGGCGAAGGCCACGCTGGATCAAACGCGCGCGCAAAGACTTGAGAGCGATGCATATAAAGACGCTCAGGAAAAGATTGATCGACTATCAAAATCATCTGAAGAATGGGATCTTGAAGAGGCGAAAAGGCAATTGAAAGCGGCGAGGCCGGGTGGAATTACAAAAGAGGCGTTGCCGGGACTAGCGTGGGCCGAATTTAGAAAAATCAACAGTCAACTTTTAGATGCTATTGCCGCGCGTAACGCGCTTCTCTCCGAAGCCGCGCCGCAGAAATTGACGGATCATTTGGAGCGCGCGACGGCAAATGTTGAGAAGCTGCAAGAGGCGCTGAAAAAAGCAAAAGACGGCGTGATTGATTTGGGCGAGCCAATCAAGCCTGTTAGATTGCCGGATCGCGAGCCGAAAAAGACCGCTACCGAAGCGCCGAAAAAAACCGCAGAGAATTTGGAAGCGGTAAAAAACGAAGTGGTCGAATTGGATCAAACCATAGAATCACTGAACCAAAACTTCATTGAAGCATTCGAAAACATGCTTTCCGGCACCATGAAAGTTGAGGATGCCTTTAAGAAAATGGCGGTTTCCATCATCTCCGATCTGCTCCGCATTGAGTCGCAGAAGCTCATGAAGGCTGGAGAGGGCGGATTGGCTGGCGGATTGCTAGGCGGATTGGGGCAATTGCTGGGGGGTGCCGGTGGATTTTTGAGTGATTTGTTTGGCGGCAGTACTGATGCGCTTGGTGGAGGCTTCTTAGGAATTGCCGGTCACGCGCAAGGTGGAACGATCCAATCTGGTCAGCCATCAATCGTCGGTGAACATGGCCGCGAATTGTTCGTTCCGTCGTCTGCCGGGCGCATCCTGAGCGTACCGCAAAGCAAGGATGCGCTGGGCGGCGGTGGCGGCGTGACCGTACAACAAACAATTAACGTCTCTACAGGCGTACAACAGACTGTTCGGGCCGAAATCCAGAGCCTGATGCCGCAGATAGCCAGCGCATCTACTCAGGCGGTCCTGAATGCGAGGCGACGCGGCGGCGCATTTGCGGGAGCATTTAAGTAATGCCAATTTCATATCCAAGAGCGCTGCCGACACATAAAGGCATTAGGCAGATCACACTGCGGGCGGTGAACGTGACGGCTGTGAGCGAAAGCGTTTTCACACTGCGCCAGCAGGTCTTTAAGCACAGCGGTGAGCGGTGGGAGGCGGAAGTTACGCTGCCGCAAATGGCGCGATCGGACGCTGAACAGTGGGTCGCGTGGCTTCTGTCGATGCGCGGGCGCGAGGGTACTTTTCTCCTGGGCGACCCGCTTGGCGCTACTCCGCGCGGCTCGGCTGGCGGCACTCCTCGCGTGAATGGAGCGAGCCAGACGGGAGACAGCATTAGCATCGACGGATGCACCGCCAGTCAGACGGGCTGGCTCAAGGCGGGCGATTACATCCAGCTTGGCTCTGGGGCTGGCTCGTCGCTGCACAAGGTTTTGCAGGATGTCAGCAGCAATGGCGCGGGGCAAGCGACGATCGACGTTTGGCCTTCGATTAGGACGGCGCCAGCGGACAATTCAACGGTTGTGGTAAGTGCCTGTAAAGGCGTTTTTAGGCTGGCAACATCCAATACAGAATGGTCTATTAATGAGATAGCGCACTGGGGAATCGTGTTCCCGGCTGTTGAGGCGATTGTCTGATGGTTACTCGGCGATATCAGGACGGCGGTTATACCTATGCCGGCAAGGATCTGGGAGCGATTGCCACAAATCTTGGCAACGCAACGCTAAGGCCGTTCTTCGCCGTGGACTTGATGCTGGACACGCCCATATATTTTTGGACCGGGTTAGATGATTTGACGATTGGCGGCGTCACGTACATTGGCGCGGGCAACCTTTTGGACGTAAGTACGGCCTCGGAAACGAATGATGTTCGCGCGGCAAATGCGACTGTGGCTTTGTCCGGCATACCCGGTTCTTTGATCTCTGTCGCATTACAGACAAAATATCATGGTCGCATTGCCCGAATAAAGTTCGGTTTGACAGGGTTGGATGAGGACTTTCTTCTGCAAGAAAGTGGCGACTTCCTGCTGCAAGAAAATGGTGCGGCAATATCCATTTCTGTCGGTGACGGCGAGGTGCTCACCACTTTGTTCGTTGGTTATATGGACCAGATGACCATAGATGAGGGGCCAGAGGCATCTACAATATCGCTGACCCTGGAAAGCAAGCTGGTCGATCTGGAGAGGCCGCGCCCTATTCGGTACACGACCGAAGGCCAGCGCGTTCGGTTCCCTAATTCCGTTACTGATCTTGCGTTCGAGTACATCAACGATCTGCAAGATAAACCGCTGATGTGGGGGCGGGGCGTTCAGATATGATGTGGGGGCGGGACGTTAAGATCAACGGCGGCGGAGGGCTATTCTAATGTCGCACAATCGTGAAGCGCTTATTGATTTCCTTGCATCGGTTATAGATAAGCCATTCCAATGGGGAAGCATGGACTGCATAACGTTCGCAAACGATGCCGTGCAAGCGCAGCGCGGGAATGGGTTTGTCGATGATCTTGCTTTGTTGTGCGACTACTCCAGCGCCTGGGGCGCGCTGCGCGCCTGGACGATATCGCAACGGCAGACCCGCAAGAAAAACATTGTAGACCTTATCGATAGCAGGTTGATCAGGAACGAGATGACTTATCCTCGTGTGGGCTCGGTCATGGCGCGACGGCTTGCCCAGCCGCTGATATTTGACCACGTGATTGGCATCATGGGGACGCGCGGGCCGATTTACCTGACGCCTCGCGGTTTTGAGCGTTTTGATTTGGATGGGGATTTGGCATGGGCAATCTGACAGCGTGGCTCGCAACGAGCCTTGGCATCGCAACTTTGATCTGCCCGGATGTTGCGATGGCAGGACCGCTGCCTGTTGTTGGGCTTGGAGCGGTTTTTATTTCGGGTGCTCCAGCGGCGCTGACTGGGTTCATGGCCGCCTTTGTCCCGATGTTGGGCAAGTCGATATTTTCAATGGTCGCGCAGAGAGCTTTGAGCCAAAATTTGGGCGGCCAAAAAAAAGAATATGCTGGCTCCGCCGTCAACATGCTGCAAAGCGCACAAGCGGCTCCGGTGGTGTATGGGACTGTCCGCATGGGCGGCGTGGTTTTTTATCAGGAGACCACCGGCCCGGTGTCGGTGCCGCAAGAACGACGCCCAGAGGTCTACTTGCATCGCCTGATCGGCATGGCGGGCCATGAAATCAACGGATTCACCCAGTTTTATGTGGACGGCACAGAGGTGACGGTTGCCAGCGATGGCTCAATCACTTCTCCGCCAAAATATACTGGCAAAACGCTCCGAATACGGACTCACAATGGTGCCGACGATCAGGCTGCGGATTCCGCTTTGCAGCTCGAAAGTGAGGGCTTCTGGACTTATCAGCACCGTGCCTACGGCGTGGCGTATATCTATGTTCGGGCCTATTTTGATCCTGAGAAATATACGCAGGGACCGCCAGTCATCACAGCCGTGATGCAGGGCAAAAAAGTTTACGATCCGCGCGACGGCTCCACCGCGTTTAGCAGCAACGCCGCTCTCTGTCTGCGCGATTATCTGCTGACAAGCCGGATTGCAACTGAAGAGGAACTTGACGAAACCTCTTTTGCTGCTGCGGCTAACGTCTGCGACGAAGATGTCACTTTAGCGGCAGGCGGCACCGAGAAACGCTATTCTTGCGATGGTTTTTTCCCGACCGACCAGAAGCCCATGGATACGATAAACGAAATCGTCAAATGTATGGCTGGGTCGCTTTGGTACAGCCAGGGAAAATGGGTTTGCAAGGCGGGAGCATACACCGAGCCGGTCCTGACGCTGAATGAGGATGACGCTCGTGGGCCACTCAGTGTCGTTACCAGGGCATCCAGGCGCGATTTATTCAACCGGATTACCGGCATATTCCGAGGCGCAGAAACAAATTGGCAGGATGACAATTATCCGCCAGTTTTATCGGATACGTTCCTGGCCGACGATGGCGGGCAAATATCTAGCGCAGAAGTCAATTTGCCGTTTACGGCCTCGCCAAGCCGTGCGCAACGGATCGCAAAAATCTTATTATATCGTCAGCGCGAGCAGCTTCTGATCACGGCCAACTTCGGACTTCGCGCGGCGCAATTGACGCCTGGAGATGTGATCCAGCTAACAAATGAGCGCTTTGGATTCTCAAACAAAACATTCGAAGTTATCGAATGGGGCTTCGCTCTAAGCAACGATGGCGAGTTGATTGTTCCTCTGACACTGCAAGAGATCAGCGCGGGTGTCTACGATTGGGACGCGGATGAAACGGCGTTCGAGTCAAACAACACATTCTTGTCTTCGCCCGATACCGTGCCGACGGTCGGCATTTCCCTATCGGAGGAACAACGGGTTGCGAATGAGCAAATTGTGAACGTGTTGATCGCGACGATTACCGCCAGTGAGGATGAGAACACCAACATTGACCGGGTCGAAGTGCAATACCGTGACGACGCGACAACGCAATACAAGGCGATGGGAACTGGCGAACTCGTGCTCAGTGGCACAATTGCAACAGGCCGCTTCGAGGCGCTGAATATTGACCTGGGATCATATGACGTTCGGGCTCGCGCCATAAATGCGATTGGTGTTAAGGGCGAGTGGATTACGCAGACAAGGCTGATTCAAGGCGATAATTCACCGCCGGATGATGTGGCCGGGTTTGCGGCGAGCAACAGTGACGGAACCGTTCACATCGGCTGGGTTGCTGTTGCCGATCCTAAGTTGAGCCATTATGTGGTGCGGCACTCAGTGCTTGAAAGCGGCGCAAATTTCTCAGATGCGACAACGGCGGCGGAAAAAATTAGTCGGCCAGGAACATCGATAAGCCTACCAGCGCGCGGCGGCACTTACACGATCAAAGCCTTCTCAAAGCTGGGTACCGCCAGCATCGATTATGCCTCGTTCGTGCTGCCTTCTGCCGACCTACAGACCTACAGCAACAATAGCAGCCAAACTGAACACGCCAGTTTCCCCGGCACAAAAACCGGGTGCAGCGTCGATGGCGACTATTTGGTGATCACCGATCCAAGCAGCGCACCATCATCGGCGACATATCAGTTCTCGGCTTATATTGACACCGGCAGCGCTCGCCGCGTGCATAGCTATGTCTATACCCGCACGATAAGATCTACACCCGCTGGGGCAAGCCTCTGGGACGGGATCAGCGGCAACTGGGATACATGGTCTGGCAACTGGGACACGTGGACTACGGGCCAGCAGGTCGCAGATACCGACGTGAAAGCATACATATCCACGACCAACGATGACCCGGCTGGCACGCCGACATGGAGCGATTGGCGCGAGTTTCAAGCTGGCGACTTCTATGGACGCGCTTTCCGTTTTCAGGTACAACTACTTTCGACTGATGACGGGATTAGCCCGGCTATTGATCAGCTAGTTGCTAACGTGGGGTACGATTGATGGCGCAACACGACTACACCATCGCGAATCAATCCGCGCCAACAGCGCGGTCCGATATCAATAACGCTCTCGCGGCTATTGTCTCGCAAAACTCTGGCGCATCTTCGCCGTCGATTACGTATTCCAACATGGTTTGGTACGACACGGCCAACAACATCCTTAAGATGCGCAATGAGGCCGATACGGATTGGATCACGATTGCGACACTGGATCAGGCGGGCGGCACATCTTCTGCCGCCGTGACAATCGCATCCCAGGTTGAGGCGCAAAATGGCACCGACAACGCCAAGATGATGACGCCTCTGCGCGTCAAAGAGGCCATCCAATTCAATATTGGCGAGCATCTGGCTGTTGGAACCTACGCTGTCTTGATCAATAATTCCGGCTCTACAATTGCGGGCGGCAGTACTGTTGCCGGGTCGTCTTTGCGCTATGCGATCACGCTAGCGCCTGGACTTTATGGCGTGGGCATAAATGGCTCCGAGCCTCTTGGCGGAACTAACGCAACGGGTACGTGGCGGTTAATGGGGGCCAACTGCCCGGCATTGCGGACAGTGATCGATGGAGATGGTGAGGAAAACAAGACTTGGAGCGCGGGCTTGTTCCTGCGCATAGCATAAAGGAGCGAGCAATTGGCTGACGCGAAAATTTCGGCGCTGAACGCGCTAACGACGGCGGATGATGCCGACCTGTTTGCGGTGGTGGACACGAGCGCGACTGAAACCAAAAAAATCACAAAGGCGAATATGCTTTCGCCGATTGTAATTTCAGGGGCGAACGTCGGCATTGGTATTACTCCATCCGTTAAACTACACGTAAACGGTGATTCGGAAATCAATAGTTTAACCGCAGGCCGTGGCGCGGGTAATAACACCAGCAACACCGTTTTCGGAAGGTTGGCATTCGGTAATAACACTACTGGAGTGAACAATATTGCCGTCGGCGCTCAGTCGCTCTATAACAACACTACCGGCAACCAAAACACTGCCACTGGCGCTCAGTCGCTCTATAGCAACACTACCGGAGCGAACAATATTGCCGTCGGCTTTCAGTCGCTCTATAGCAACGAGACAGGCATCCAAAACACTGCTATTTCTAATTACGCACTCCGTAGCAATACTACCGGCGAGAACCATACTGCCGTCGGCTTTCAGTCGCTCTTTAGCAACACTACCGGCATCCGCAACACTGCTATTGCTAATTACGCACTCTATAGCAACACTACCGGCAGCTATAATGTTTCCGCAGGCCATCAGTCGCTCTATAACAGCACTACAGGCATCGCCAACATTGCCCTTGGCGTTTCGGCAGGGGATATTATTACAACGGGCAGTCGCAATGTCATCATCGGTCTGGGAACTGATCCATCGGCGGAAAACGGAAACGATCAAATCGTCATTGGTTACTCTTTGGCGGGCAAAGGCAATGACACTGCGTTTATCGGCGGAACCAATGGCGCATACAACGAGAAAAATGTAACGACGTGGGAAACCACGTCTGATGAGCGCATCAAGAAAAACATTGAAGACAACAACACCGGCCTAGATATCCTATCAAAGATTCAGGTTCGGAACTTTGAGTATCGCACGCCGGATGAGATCACAAACCTGCCAAGTCATGCGGCGATCGAAAAAGATGGCGTTCAACTTGGCGTGATTGCTCAGGAAATCCAGAAGGTTTTACCAGAGTGTGTGAGTGAAAATTCGACGGGCGTTCTGTCCGTGAATACTGACCCACTTGTCTGGTATCTCATCAATGCGGTCAAAGAACTCAAGGCCGAAATTCAGGCGCTAAAAGGCAACTAACATGGATTACACAGCACAAGAAATCGCGCAATACTATAGCGCAGCCATGGACAGCGTGAACTTGCTCAACGCGGGCAAGGCTGTTGATATGTCCGACGATGACTGGGCCGACGCAGTATCTCGCAATGTCGAGCACCTCAAGATTGTCGTGGCTAAGGACTTCTGGACGAATGAAGACCTGACACCATTCCACGAGGCCATCGCCGCGTTTTAGGAACGACAAATGACGGATGAAAAATCCTTTATTGATTGGGGTGCGGTGACAATCGCGGCGGGGACTTTTTTTGAGTTCCTGCCCGCGTTTGCATCGCTTTTGTCCGTCACATGGCTTGCTCTGCGGATATACGAGACCGACACCGTGCAGCGGATACTAGGCCGCGAAAATAGATCAACCGATTGAATGGGGCGCTAACTATGCTGCCAATTCTTGGAGCCCTCTTGCCGGTCATCGGCACAGTTCTGGATCGCGTCATTCCTGATGAGGCTGGCAAAGAAAAGGCCAAGCTGGAGATGCAGGCGGCGATCATGGACGCCGCGAACAAGGGCATGTTGGCGCAGATTGATGTCAATAAGACCGAGGCGGCTCATCGTTCGATTTATGTGGCTGGCTGGCGTCCGTTTGTCGGCTGGACATGTGGCGCGGCGCTTTGTTGGCATTTCGTGCTTCAGGATTTGATTTTGTTCGCTGCCGCGTGTGCAGGCCATCCAGCCCCAGCGTTACCGAAACTGGACACAGACACGCTGCTGACAGTCCTATTGGGAATGCTCGGCCTAGGCGGACTTCGGTCGTTCGAGAAAGTTCGGGGCGTTACGAAATGATCGTGAACTTCCAACGCTGCCTCTGGTGGTTGCTAACGCACGAAGGAGGATTTGTGAACCATCCCGAAGACCCTGGAGGCGCGACTAATCTCGGCGTCACCAAAGCGGTCTATGAGGACTGGATTGGTCAAAGTGTCACCATCGACACCATTAAGGACCTCACCAAAGAGGATGTCGAACCAATCTATAAAAAGCGATATTGGAACCGGATTAAGGGCGATTTGATGCCTAGCGGGTTGGACTGGATGCTGTTCGACTGGGCCGTAAACAGTGGGCCTAGCGCTCCAGTGAAAACCCTCCAACGCAATATCGGCGTCAGGGTTGATGGGTCAATCGGGCCAAAGACAATGGACGCTCTTTCACGATGTGATATGGCTTCCACGATGCGGGATATTTACGAAGCAAGAGAGGCGTTCTATCGGCGGCTTTCAACATTCCCGACGTTCGGTAAAGGCTGGCTTCGCCGAAACGACGAGACTTACGAGCAGGCGCAAAGTCTGCTTTAGGCCGAAGCCGCGCGGGTTGTCAATCAATCACCAAAGAGGTCAGGCTGGCTTGCCGCCTGGGTTTCAATCGTCGCCAGCACCCGCCGCGCAACACCCTTTGCATCCAGCCAAAAGCCATGAGGATACACAGCCATGCAATGGCCGCCCTTGCCGCTGGTTTTGGCTCGCAACTCCTTATCAGGCAGCTTCTCGAACCGCTCTAAATACAAGTCGCGGATTGCCCAGCCTACAGGCCAAGTTGTGGATTTTTCAGGCTCCACGCCAAGCGACCGGAGCACGTCTCGAACGTCAAACATGATCATTCTCCTTTGTTGACGCCGCGCGCAAGTCCCGTTTCAGAATAAAGCACAACATGATGGTCCTTTCGTTGTTGTTGCGTTAATTCTTCTTGCGCGCGGCGAAACTGTTAGGCCGCCACGCTGATGGGTCGATCTCGTTGTAGAGCGCATCAGTCATTCTGTATCACTCCGACAATTTTGGGAAACACACGCTCGATCTGAACGGCGCATTCAACGGCCAATTCTCGCGCCTCTTTCTGGGTCTCCGCTTTCGTTCGCAAACCCACAAAGTGAATCCAAGACCGCAGCGAGCCGGTCATATATAGCCGGGTCCAAGTCAGGCCCTCCGGTAAAATTGCGCGCGCAACCTCTTTCGCAATCCCTCTTTTGAGAGCGGCGTCATATGCAGAAAACGCCGTATCCATGACTTCAATCTGCTGATCGGCCCACCAATGCTTGAGGTCCGCGTCGTCTGTCTGGATGCTGTTTTGCCTGTTCGTGTGATCCTGCATCCGCGCTTCGCGAGTACTGCATGTCGTCTCTGTGGCCGAGTATCGCTGACTGAACTCTTGAAATGAAAAGCTGCGATGCCGGAGGAGTTGTCTGCCTATGTCCCGGCTCGTCTCAATTTCTAGCGTTACTGTGACCATTTCGAACGGCGACCAATGCCTATGTCGGATGAGATAGGATATTAGCCTCTTGTTGTTCATCCCTGACATCTGGCTGCTGGGATTGCTCACGCGCGCGTAATACGCCACTTGATCCTCAAGTGTCTCGTCTGGTCCTGCACCTATGCGGATGCTGTAACCGGCTAGTTTAGCTGTCATGTTGTTTTTTCCTTGGAATATAGGCCCGACTATGATGCGGGCTGCAATAAGAGGATCCAGGCTGCACCGTCTCGCCGCAATAATGAAAGTCGTCATTGATGGGATGGCCGATAGGCCAAGCGCACGTTCGATATGACGGCAATGTTCTTGGGTCTTTGCGCGCAATTGGGCGTCTCGTTTCATTGAGTTTGCCGATTTTTACTCTTGCGCGTTTTGCCAAGTTCAACCTGTGCGCCTTGCCAATGACGCTGTTCTTGCTCATGCCTATTTTTCGACCGATTTTCTCTGTCGATAGATTGCCATCAATCCATAACATTTTTAGCTGCTCAATTTTTTCGATTGTCCATGGAGAGGCTTTTTTGTTCGTCTCGTTCTCAGTCATCAGAGCAACACCCAAAGGAAAGCGCCAAACGCGCCAGCAAAGATGGCGGCACCAATGGCCAAGGCAATAGTTTCCCGTATCATCGCACGGACCTCCTTGCGCGCCTGCGGTCAATTGATCTGCTCATAGCGTCCTCCCGCTCGCGTTGCCGTAAATCGGGCTCACTGCTGTATCGCGGAGCCATTCGTCCCGGTATTCAGCACACGGCTCGCAATGGCCGGTTGGCATGTAGTCCACGAAGTGACCGCCGCACCCTTCGCATTGGTGCATGTCTTCCGTCAGGTAGAGTTCGTCCTCGTCCACGGTGTAGAGTTCCAGCGCGTCGGCGATGGTGAAATCCTTGTCTTCCCATTCGCTAAGATACTTCAGCGCATCGGCTAACCCGCGGGCTTTTGGTTTGGCTGATCTGGTCATTTGCGCGCCTCCACATTCGGGCATTCCGGCAAAGCGTTGATGGCGCGGATATACCTAGAGGCGATTCCTGGCGCTTCGTGCTCAGGGTTTGACCAGTGAGCCATCGCCTCCTCGACGGTAAACCAGCGGCAACCGCTAGAGATGCGCCATCCGTCAGTATGCGCGACGGCAAGGGGGCGGTAGCCGCGCGGGTCTGCCATATCCAATTCGTAGACGCCATTCGCGCCTCGCAGGTACGCGCCTTTCAGGTTCGCGCCTTCCAGGTCCGCGCCTTCCAGGTCCGCGCCTTCCAGGCTCGCGCCTCGCAGGTACGCGCCTTTCAGGTTCGCGCCTCGCAGGTACGCGCATCGCAGGTACGCGCCTTCCAGGTCCGCGCC
>Ga0255752_10004104_pt1 | contig 14861 bp, 20 predicted proteins | sample 011ome_25_FD_179952 | JGI IMG/M metagenome (GOLD analysis project Ga0255752, IMG submission 179952) | Coastal salt marsh microbial communities from the Groves Creek Marsh, Skidaway Island, Georgia - 011512CT metaG (version 2) | ecosystem: Environmental > Aquatic > Marine > Intertidal zone >...
CTACTGACAGGGTGGCAAAGAATTGTGGGTTGTTTCCACCCGTTTTTACAATTCCACTGCTATCAATGGTTAGCCCACTGACACCCGCCGCATTCTGGATTTGATCGACTTTGATTATACTGGTCATTGTGCGATCTCCATTAAAACAATATTTGTTGCACCCCAGTTTCGAACCGTAGATGTGCCACCGCCGTAATTAGAAAGATACAACTCATAACGAGTAGAGCTTGTAGTTGCTGGAGCGTCAACATGGTTAAAGCTAACTGTTCTATGGAAGTTGCTTTCGGCAGTTGAATACTCAATATAATCTGAGCCAGAATGTCTAGCTATTGGGGTGCCGTTTCTACGCATCCCCCATAGTATACCTTGGCCACCTGTCCCAACATGCTGAATATTTGAAGTTAGAAACACTGCTATTTTACTAGATGACGATGTTGGAGTTATGTCAGCATAAAAGCCTGTGGCTGTATCCGCTATATTGTTTGTGGCAGTAGAAACCGTAGGCCCATTACCACTAGCAATAGCTGCACTTACAACTTGAATAACATGCCCTGGGATAACCACATTGCTACTCAGGTTAGGCTGGAGATTATCAACGTAGAGCGTACTCATTGTTTTATCTCCTCTACTGTAAAGAGGTTGCTATCACCGTAGATGTAAGTACGATAGCTCCTTGGGTCTATTTGCATCCGAATTGTATACGTGTTTGTGTTTGTAACAGTAAATCTTGCTGCCATAGACAAGCTATACATATAAGAATCAGCCTCATGATATGTAACGTAAGGGTGTTTTACTATCTGTGTGTATGTACCGCCTTGATCATGTGTAATTCTGGCTTCACTGTTTGGAAAAGCATTTGAGTTGTACTTGTATATATGCCCATTGTAGCGAACAATGATTAAACTGTTATCATACTTTGGAGTAAAGGGGATTGTAACAACATCAGACCAACCGCTTCCTGTACCATCAAAATAGTTGTGTGTAGCAGTTTCAACCTGTACTAAAGCGCCAGCGCTAGGCACCAACGTCCCACCAGACGCATCTAGCGTATGTCCACTAGGGACAAGAACCTTATTTGCATTAGCCCCAGATGAAGGGCCTTTAAGTGTTTGTAATATCAATTCACCTGACATTTATATCACCGTTAGGTTGCCATTGACTGTAAGAATAACGCCACTGGCTATAGTAATAGGGCCAGCAGTGCTTGCGTTTTCCGTTGCATCAATAGTTGTGTTTGTTGTTATGCTTTGCTCATTTATCTGAAACACCGCAGTCTTTGTTTTGTTCTGATCTGTGTCAAACAGAGGCGCACGAATACTGCTACCGAATGTCCCGCCGCCAGATAGTGTAGGTGCGTCCGCAACGCTAAACGTATTGTGGCAAACTACAGTGATCTCGTCATTCAGCGCAGCACCAGTGCCAAGCACCACAGTTGTACCCGTAGAGGCCGTGTAATCGGCTGGGGAAAGCAGAACGCCGTTCTGGTACACGTCTACAGCACCCACGCCGTACACTGCGTTGAATATGGTTTGGCCTGCGGTAGCTACATATGTGTAAACTCTGCGTGTGCCTTCGGTTAAGGATTGTCCAATGTATGCCATGTGTTTGTCCTTATCCTAGCAGCTGAATTGTCAGGCAGTTATACTGATCACTGGCGGATGTGTTGTAGTTCAATGAACCTGCAACCACATTCAAGTCGATCCAGTCACCTGCCGACAAATGATACACGGAATTGATGATTAGATGATCGTAACCTGAAGTTGACGAGTAAGAGGCTTCCTGACCGTAATGCTGATAACTGCCATTTAGAACGACATCTATACGCGTTGCTGTACCAGACGCTTTCAATAAAACACAGGTGTATCTATAGTAACCATCTACTGGGGCGGTAAATCTTCCTGTAGATGTGTTATAAATGTTACCGACATTGACATTTGAGTAATTAAAGACCACGGTAGTGCCATTGTTGGTGCCTGTGTATGCACCACAGAATACAGGCTGGTACGGCATAGTGACACGACCAGCTGCGTCAATGGTCATGCGGTTTACCCCAGCAGTTTCAAACTGGTGCGTCCCGTAAGTTTGGTACTTAATTGGTGATGACATCCATGTACGGACAACACCGTTGGAGCCATCGTAACCCAGTTGTACACTACCAATACCTGTACCTACATCAGGTAAATCTAAGCCCCTAGCCGTATAACCACCCGATGTCACATCAATTTCGCCATCAACTGTGCCACCGACATCCGTAAGTGTCGCTAATTCCTTCGACTTACCCATTATGTAATCTCCAGAATACTCATGATAACGTCACATGACCCAGATGCGCTAGATGAAATCATTATTTGATCGCCTGCCTCCATCACAACCTTCTGATCACCGCCAACAACGACAAGTGAGCCGCCAGCGGGAACAGTGGCCCCTTTGACAATATGCGTGGAGCCATTCGTTGTATTGTAAAGAACCACATCAACAGTGATTGCAGTCGTCAAAACGTTAGCACAAGTTAGGCCAATAATTGTCGTTGCCGTGGCGCTTGGCACTGTGTAGCTGCCAATCGGACTTAAATACAAACCTATGTTGCGTGATGTCTTGCGGAGAAATGTGTTTGCCATGTCGTTATCCCAGTGCGATTGCTAGAGCCACCGCAGAACCAGCGGGGTCAAAGTCAGTAGAGTCTAAACCATCTAATGTATCAGCGTCTACGCCCAGCGCATCAACAAAACTCTTAGTGACGTATGTGTTAATGTCACCGCTTACTCGTGCAGTAGTATAGTACAGGTTTGTACCCTCTGCAAGGTCTGTTGTGCTTTTTGTTGCTAGGCGTGTATCAAAATCTGTGTTAGCTCTAGCTGTTGTGTAATAGAGGTTTGTACCCTCAGTTAGATCGGTAGTTGACTTAGCTGTAAAGGCTGAATCGAAACGTGCCTGAGTGTAGTAGAGGTTAACACCTTCAGTCAAGTCTGTTGTAGTCTTAGCAGATAGTGCTGTATCAAAGCGTGTCTGTGTGTAGTACAGATTAGTGCCTTCAGTCAGGTCTGTCGTAGTCTTAGCAGCTAGTGCTGAGTCAAACCGTCCCTGAGTATAGTAGAGGTTAACACCCTCTGCTAAGTCAGTCGTAGTGTGGTTACTAATGTCTGACACTTGACCTGTGACATTACCTGTCAGGTTAGTGGCTAGGTCTTTGTTCATAACCCACTGGTCTGCTGTAGCATCATACGTAATGGTAGCAGACGCACCATCTACAGTAATACCTGCACCGTTAGCAGCAGCAGCTGTAGCAGCACCAGAAGCTAGGGTAAGGTTAAGATCATCTACAGATACAGTGGTAGAGTTAATCGTTGTTGTTGTACCGTCTACCTGTAAGTTACCTGCAACAACAAGAGTACCTGTGTTGGAGCCATACGCTGCAGGGTCAATAGTAAAGGTAGCAGGGCCACGTAAGTAGCCACTGGTAGTAATGTTACCCACAAACAAATCGTCATTGCTATCTAGAGCTACAACTTTCTCTGCGGGTAACGTAATAAAGATGTCCTTGGTACCAGCGGTAAAGCTAACTGCACTACCTGCGTTGCTGCTCTCAAGGATTGTTGTTCGTGTGATTGTACCAGCGCCAGAAGAGTATGTACCTAATCCGACTTCCCACTCGTTAGCATTACGATGTGAGATAGCGTAGTATGTTGTGTCTAAGTCAGAGAGTACCGAACCGAAAGACTGAAACCCGTTTACTGCACCATCTAGTACAATAGGGTTTGTGCCTGTCGTGGTAGTAGTCTCTTTTACTCTATCTCTGAGTAGGAGAGCCATAAGTATACTCCTTATTAGGCGATACGTACAATAGCGTTAGAAGCATCAGCTGTTGGGAACTGAATAGTAAAGTCACCGTTAGTTGATGTCTTAGTACCACCAAAGTCGATTACTGCAATAGCAGCATTACCTTGTGATGCGTTATAGATAATACATCCATCCGCTGAAACAGTAGCTGATAGCCATGTTGTATCTGCAAAGTCTACGATAGCTGTGGAACCATCCAATGAGATAACAGGGGCTGTTAGGGTGTTACCACCTGCAACATAGTTTGTACCGATAGCTTCGTCTGTGTTAGATGTAACGTCACTATAGTTAATAGTGGTGTCATCATATGTACCAGCTGGTGTGTCTTTAATAAGTGCCAGCTTGATTGTGTCTGTGTCTAAATCGTGAACACCCCCAAGTAGTTCTTGCTTGAAGCTGTTGCACATTGCTGTTGTGATAGGCATAGGGAATGTCCTCGTTTAAGAAAGCACAAAGAGGCCAGCACTAGGCCAGCCTCTAAGTTTAGCTAAATTAAGCTGCGTTGTAGTTCGCAACAACCAGAGCTTCTGGGCGCAGAATCTTTCTGCCGTACATGTGCATACCACGCACGATGTCCGAGAAGGAGTCTGGGTCACGGTATGTTTCAACTTTGTTGATCTGCTCTGCAGAAGCAACAGCTGAGTCGTGACCAGCAACGATAACACCGTAGTCAGTTTGCTGTGCAGTTGTACCAGAAGTACCAGCACCGCCGCCCAAGTATGGCAAGTTGTTTGAAACGTATACACGGAAGCCGTGCAAGTTGTTCAATACCAAGCCATTCATCAAGCCAGAGCCGCCGAAGTCTGCGTTCAATACGCGTGAGTCTTCGTCTTTCAGCATCTCTACGAATACTGGATCGACTACAACCCAACGACCACGAGAGTCAACGTTCTGTACGTCCATCTTACGAGCCATACGTGCAAGTACAGTCAATGGAGAAACAGTTGCGTTTGACAATGCAGTTGCACCTGGCAAACGTGGTGCCAATGGAATTGCATCACCAGCAGTTGCAGTACCTGAAATAGTCAAGTTACCGAATGCTGTTGCGTCCAGCTTGTTAGCTGCCAACAATTCGTCTGTACCAGAAGCTGCGTTAGCAACAGTACCTGAAACAGTTGTGTTAACTGCCCAAGAACCTGCACCACCAGCATAACCTGACAAGTAACCTAGTACTTCTTCGTCCATGGAGTCAGCCATTTTATAAGCTGCACGGTCCGATGCCAAGCGCACGAAGTCGATGTGAGAGAATTTCTCTTCGATGTCGTCCATCTTGAACGCAAAGTAGTTAGCTTTGTCGATGGTCAGTTGGAAGTCATTGTCAGCCAATGATTGTGCTGTGATAGATGTGTTACGCTGCAGAGCGTTGACTGTTACGTCAGGCTCTTTCATAATGCGAACTGTATCACCTTGGTTTGCAATCTCACCGAAATAATCGTTGTTTGTGATTGCGTTAGTTACTGCGGATTTACGCAGTGCGATTTGTGCTTGTTTGGAGTAGATGACTGGGCTAAATGCGCCTGCCATACCACCTGATGCCGCCGAAATCATAATAGTATCCTTTCATATAGATATGGCGTTGATATATAACACTACATACCCACAATATGAAAAGAGGCCAATCGTATAGGGTAGTCAGCTTTGCAATGCAGGATGGCCGTCCTTGATGCGCTGGGCCTATTAAACTGGGTAGTTCTTAATATGTGGCTAGTGCTTAGTGAAAAGCATACACACGTATAGTTGTGTATATGCTATAGTTGTATCTACGAATAGCTTATTGTCAAGCTACTTTTTAGATAAATCGTAGATAAACTTACCTTTGCGCTGGGCTTCAAAGATTTCATCTGCACGCTTCTCGTACTCTTTGATGGACATCTTTGCAACCTGTGATTCACGAAGGTAATTCGATGCGTCATCCGTAGCTGGTGCTGCCTTCTTAGCTTTAACTGATGAGGCTGCATCCTTGTCTTCGGATGAACGTTTCTGTGTCTTGATTCCTTTGTCTACTTTATACAAGTCTAACACACGAGCTACAGACTTAGCGTCATCCTCGTTCTCGTATAAAGCATCCTGTACCCACTTAGGCTGTGAATCTGCCCATGTGTGGAACGCATTGTCTTCACGGATCTGGTTAAAGTCTGGGTGTAGACTCATTAGCTCTGCTTCTGCTTTCTCACGCTTAGCAGTAACACGCAGTTCCTCGATCTCTTTCAAGCGACTATCTAAGTCAGATGCACGCTCAGAAGCTTTCTTATCTGCAATAGCTTCTACGATGCCAGCAATGTCAGGATACTTCTTAGCCCATGCTTCTACTTCTTCAGTAGACTTAGGTAGTACAAGCTCATTCTTTGTAGCAGATTCTAGTTGTGATTCTAGCTTCTCTAGCTTAGCTTTATACTCTGCATCCTTCTCTTGCATGTACTTGCGGATGTCAGAGTAACGCTTCTTAAAGCTTTTCTCTTCGGCGCTTAGCTCTGAGTCGTCTTCTTGCGCTGGGGCTTTGGCCTCGTGCTCAACGTCTTCGCTTGGCTCTTCTTGGGTTTCTGGTTCGGAGACAGGCTCTTCTTCCGCAACATCTTCTGCGGCTTCTTGCTGTACACTGTCATCGTCATCTTGAATAACTCCTGCTTGCTTTAGCAGTTCGTTTAGTTCTGCCTCTTCCTTTGCCACACGTGCAGCATTGCGCCGATGTGATAGAGAATCTGTTTCAATAGTTTGGGCTTCCGACATTCTTTACTCCTTATGTTGGGGCCAGCCCACAAGGGGCTGGGTAGCCTTATAGTTATATGGTAGTCTTATTAAGTAGTTATTTCTTCTTCTTTTTGTTCATCAAGCCGCCCTTGTTTCGGTTACGAGGATCTGACGCATCTGTCGCTGACACGGAGTCATTACGTGTAGCAGTACCGCCAGAGCCAGATCCTGTATTGGAGGTTCTAGCTGTAGAAGGTGCATTAGTCCTGCCCACTTGCGCAGCAGATTGCCCTGATGAAGCCATTTGACTTTGTACAGCACTAACACCTGCTTGTGCCGCAGAACTACGTCTTGCTGCGTCTTCTCGCATTTGTCTTTCAAAGTCTCTGTTACCATCACTGCTACCAGAGGATCGAGAGGTGGAGCCAGAGGATCGAGAGGTGGAGCCAGATGGTCTGTTAGTAAAGGTGTTACCTGAACCAAACGCATCTGTCATTGGTGTAGAGCTATCGCCTTGACCTGCAGTGTTGCCTTTTTCGCTGCCATAACCCTTGTAGCCATCTTGCGTTTGTTGAGCAGTTCTGGCTTTATAGCCACCCTCAACATCACCTGCTTTTGTGTTGTCAGGTTCATTGTTGGTAGGATCAAGAGGTTCTGTTTTAATAGGAACTTGATTCGGTCCCTTAATATCACTTTGTGATTCATCTACAGGCTGGTATCCCAGAGCTTCTTTTACTGCAGCGTCTACAGCATCCTTCTGTACACCTTCATAATCCTCACCGTCTTTACCAGTAAGCTTACCGTACAAGCGTTCTAGGAAGCTAGGCTTATCTTCTTGTGCTTGAGCTAGCATATCTTCCATCTTAGCACGCTCAGCATCTGTTAGAGTACCTGACTTGATGCGGCGTTCCATCTCTGCTTCAAGCTGCTTAGCATTTTGTGAAAGACCGAACTTAACAGCCATACCCAGAATAGGGTTGATGATTCCAGCGCCAGCTGTAATAAGACTACCTGTCATGCCTTGCTGCTCTTTAAGCATATCTTCCATCTCAGCTATTGTCAAGCCTTGATAGTTAATAGGCTCTGGTGCAGGTACAGGGGAGCCGCCGCCTCCACCGCCGTCACCTTGAGATTGAACAGCTGTATCTTCTGGCTCAATAGCAACAGCCTCTGTACCTACAGGATAATACCCTTCAGGGATGTCCATCTGAGGTTCACCATCAATAAAGGTGATCATGATCTTACGACCCGTATCGTTTTGATATGCGCGCATCTCTACTTGACCAAGACCTTCTGCATAAGCAGTAGTATCGAAGCCGCCTGAAAGATCACCGAAGCCACCCATATTGTCATAGGTAGATGTGTCGCCGCCCTCTGCAAAACCGAAAGCCTTACCAAGATTACCCCAAACATCAGGCTTATTCTCTAATAGGTTAACGCCTTGTTCATTGCGGCGTTGTTCACGAACCTCAGAAGGTGAGGCTCTGTATGTTTTACGCTCAAGCTTCTCCGCTTTCTTCTTCTTTGGCTTATCCTTGTCAGAGTAGTTACCACCAAAGTTAATCTGTTCAGCGATACTAGGACCTTCACTAGGATCACGAGAACGCATGTCTTTAGCTGCATCTTTCTTAGCGTTACGCTTTTTAATGCTCTTATCTAAGAGAGCGTCTAATTTATCAAGAGCCTCTTTCTTAGATGTTTCTTCATCCTCGCCGTCTTCTTTCTTGCCGAATAGTTTACCCAAGAAAGCTTCTTCGATTTCATCTTCTGGTTCGTCAGGTGTTTCAATGACTTCTAAATCAGAGATGTCAAACATGATGTCCAGATCATCCTCTGGCTCAACCATTTCCATACCGATAGGTTCACCACCGATACGACCATTCTCGTTCATGTCTTGGTAAGCATACTTAGCTTCGGAACGTAGATCTTCAAAGAACTTAACACCATAGTAACGTAGTACGTCAGCAGGTACAACATATTCACCTTCACTTAGTTGTGCAGGGATATCGTCACGTACTTCTTCTGGCAGTGAACCAGCTGGCACAGGATTACCTGACTCAGGGTCTACACCGATTGTGTTATCAGGTACTTCATCACCTGAACGGACGGACTTAAATACCGCCTCCATCTCTTGATCAACTGCCATTTACTGTCTCCCTGAGTAGTCGTAACTTACGTAGTAGGTTTATAGCGCCTTGCGCTCTGTATACTTCAACAGGATCATGTGCTTGTTCCATTACACGATGCTGCAAGAAGATGAGATCATCAATATGCTTGACGAACTCATCCATAGTCTCTTTATCGTTAACCCATTGCTTGAGGCTCATTACCTGTAAATCCTTGTTCACCTGGAGTTGGAGCAGTGCCTACGCCCATCTGAGAGCCGCCACCACCTGATGTATCAGCTACACCCTGCGGTCCTTGTCCCTCTGGTCCTGCTACACCCTGCTCAGGCGCTGGGCCAGCTTGTGGTGCTTGGAAGCCTTTGAGAATCTCTGCTTGGATAGCTGCGTCCTGCATAGAGTTAGTAACCTTGTCAGGGTCAAGATCCATACTCTTAGCAATCTCACGGATAATATAATCCATTTTAGCGAATGGTGCAAGTACTGGATTCTGTGCTACCTGCAGGAACTGCATCAAGCGCTGTGAGCGTACCTCAGTAGCCATCAAGCTTTCTGTACCAGAAGCACGTACCTCTAAGTCACCACGAATGTCTGGGTCAAAATCAAACTGCATGTTAAATGCAAAGAATGATTTACCTAGTGGGCGAATCAGATAGTCATCTACGTTCTTAACTACAGTACGAATGCTACCATTAGCAGCAGACATAAGCATAGAAATGCCAGAAGCAGTGCGACCCACGCCGCTGACACCAGTCTGACCATGGGCAAAAGAAGGGAAACCAGTGCTTTCATCTGCTAATACCCGTGCTTTATCAAAGAGTTGCATGTTTTCTTGTGCGACATTCGGGAACTTAGTACCGAAGATGGCCTGTCCTGGTGCACCGCCCTGACGACGAAAGACCTTGCCTGGATACACAGATAAGTCTTGACCAGGTACTAGGTTGGTTTCATCTACCTCAATAATAAGGTTACCAGATAGTGCAGCATTGTCAATAGCCATACGCATAAAGCCATTCATCAATGTCTGTGTATCATCCATGTTCTCAGCGATACCAACACCAAAGAAGCTGTATGGGTTGTGCTCATAAGGTACTGCATAGTAAGGAATACGTGCAGGCTTGAATGGGTTTAGTACCATACGTAGTACTTCACCGTTACAAATCCATACGTTAGCGTTTACTTCGTCTAGATCTTTAAGCTCTGCAGGTACTTTAACGCCATGATCTTCCAGCATGTCTGTATCAATAAAGCCCCAGAACTCAAACACTTCCCAGCGTTCTGACTCAGGCTGTGCATCGTTGTCTTCCATGGACTGTTCCCAGTGCTTTTGCACATAGTCAGGCCCACGTTCTACAGCCATATCAATAGCGTCATCCATAAAGTATGGACGGTTCTTTAGTGAACGCAGCTGAGTACGAGACATCTTGTGACGCTCAATAGTGTACTCTGCGTCTGACATAGATGTAGCTTCTGGGTCAGGGTAGAAGTTCCACACAGATACGTGGTTACACTCAGGTACAGTCTTGATCAGCGGATCATACTCACCCTCGTCATTCCAGTTAGGATACTCTTTGTCTACAGCGAATGGACCCTTCATTACGCCTGTACCCAATAGAGCCATCTCAAAAGCCATAGAGCGTAGATGCACAGATGCACCAGACTCTTGTAACTGATCGTGGATCTTCTTTTCCATCTTCTTAGCTGCTACCATAGCAGGATGGAAGGATACAGTTGTAGGGCCTGTACCGTCACCCTCAATGATCTTCTCGCTAACAGCGTCTAACTTAGTGGAGAGAGGTCCTAGACGGCGCTTTAGATCCATTAGAGTCTCACCAGGTTTTAACTGTGTGTCGCCATCTAGTAAGTAGTTCTGCGCTGGGCTAGACTGAGTAACAGCTTTAAGTGCATCACCAGCTTGTTCTGAGTTAGGATCAACGTTGATGTGTACCGATTCAGCTACACCATCAGGCAGTACAGAGGGATTGACTGAAAGAGGGAACTTGTTGTTACCAAACAGTACGTCAACAATCTGTCCGTATGCCGCTAGGGTCTTAGTCTTAGTAACTTTAACAAATACACGTGACTTCTCTGAGTCTGTGAACTGCATGTCTGGACCATACAAACCACGATAGTTGCGGTATGCACGTAGCCAACGCTCTTCGTCACCACGTCGAGCATCCTCTGCACGAGAGAAACGATCCTCCACGAAACTAACTACGCTAGACTTCTGCGCAAAGATGCTATCGTCACTGCTCTCTGCCGCTACGACTTCATCTGTTTCAAACATTTCTTCTTGTTCTGCCATCTTTTAGTATCCAAACGTTGGGTCTGCGGCTTGAAAGCCTGTTCGTTGTGTAGCAGGGTCATAGTCCCATATGCTTCTGCTACGTGGGCGAGTCATGATACCATAACGCAAAGCGTCATATAGGTGGTCCTCTGCGTTAGTATCTACATCCTCTGGGTTTCTTTTATCTAGAGGGATACTAGGGATCTGTGCAATAGTGTGTGTACAGTTAGACATAAACACTAGGCGAGGCTTTTCAGTAAACTCATCTACTTGTAAACGTCTATGTATTTCGTTCTTACCTGCGACACGTGAGCCTCTTGACCGATCAGAGGGCCTCCAGCGACAGCCTTTAGCATTCATCTGTTCTGCCAAGCTAGGCCCAGTGTCACCACGGTTATGCCATAAAGAGGAGTCAAGCACACCGTATCTCATACCACCGTCATGCTTCTCTACGTCTAGGATCATGTCGGCTAAGTCTGATGCTGTAACCTTAGAGACATACATCTCACGGTACACAACAAGTTGTTCGTCAGGTGTTACAGCAAACCATAGTACGCCTGTGTAAGATCCATAACCATAGTCACATGCACGGAACTTAGTCCACGACTCTGGAATGTCAAACGGATCAACTACGTGTACATTCCTGTCAAACTCAGGAAACGCTGCACCTTCGTTAATGTCCCAATTACCTTCAAGCAACTGCTTACGCTGATGCTCAGGCAGGGACAAAAGCATAGCTTCATAGTCACCTGCATCTGCAAGATATGGGTTATCAAATAAACTAGCGGGAATAAATCTGCGTTTAAATAGAGGTTGGCCTTCTTTACTGTGGCCCTTGGGGAATGTAATAGTCTCCCCGCTATCTAAATGCGTTGCCCAGAAGGGCTTACCTGCGGGTGCAGGATCAATAAACATCTTCTTAACCCAAGAGTGTCCAGCACCACCAGGGTTGGTTGTAGCACGCATATACAAACCTAAATCGTTTGCATGAGCACTACGTAGACGTGACCTCATATAATCCCAAGCATAAGGTGAAGACCATTGTGTAAGTTCGTCGAAACCGATCCAATTAAATGCCTGTCCTTGGTAGCGAGTAACGTCTGTATCTTTATCCAGATAGGACATCCATAAGCGTCCACCTCTTGGGCTGGTCCATTGAGACTTACGTTCTGACCACTTGATTCCTGGGACTGCACGTGGGTATAACTCCTGAGACTTCTGTATTAGTTCACGTAGTTCTTCCGTAGTATGTCGTACAAGTAGACCACTGAAGTTAGGGTCATTCAGTCCGTGTAGTGGGTCAGCTAGCATAGCATATGACTTACCGCCACCAGCCGCACCACCATACAATACTTCCCGTTCTGACGCACTTAGAAAGAACGTCTGGGGGCCGGGGTTTGGCTTGAACACTACTTCCTGTGCTGCATCCACGTCGAACTCAGGGGCTTTGACTTGTGCAGGTACAGTCTGTGGTTCAGGGGTAGCGACTGTTTCAGCTGTCTTTGCCGATCTCTGAGTATGCCCCGACCCCTTGGGTTTCGAGTTTCTCGATTTCCGCAAGGGTTTCTTCGAGCCACTTGGCAAGCTTGCGCTTAATTCTAGCTGCGTTCTTACGTCTTTGCTCAATCTTGATTCTCTTCTGTAAGCCTTGGTTAGAGATATAGCGGCCTGTTTCTTTTGTAAGCCACTGTGCTACGGCTCTATAACTATACTGCTTAAGATGACGCTTTGCAAGCTCTAATGCTTCAAGTTCCGACTCAATAGGTAATAATAGTCTAGGGTTCTCTGGATCTACCTCATAGCCAAACGGTACAGTCTTTGCAAGTTTGACTATCGGGTGCCACTTCTTGTTATGTGTTTTAGGGGGTAACGGTAATTCCCAGAACCCCAAGTCTCTTGTTGGTATTATTCGTTTGACCCTTCTTTTGGAGGTAAGTAAAAGATACCCCCACCAGAAGAGGAGACATCAACTTTGTCTACTTTACCAAGTCCTGCACGATCTAGCAAGTCTTTTGCTGCCGCCATCTTTTCTTTAATGCCTAACTCAGTAGGATCATACAAAGCACCTACCATAGACATAGCAGCTTTAGGAGCGATACGTGCAAAGTAAGTACGTGTCTTCTCTGCAATCTCGTCCTTAAGCGATTCTACAATAGCTGTTGTGCTAGAGGCAGGGTCATAGCCAGCTAGTTTCTTAGCTGCTACAACATCCCCGCCTGCTTCATCAAACAGTACATCAAGAAACCTTTGTTGTTTCTCCGTCAGATTCCTTGCCATAAATAACCTCTTTGATTTGTGACCGACCTAAGCCGATGTCATGTAGTTCACGGTCTGAAAACCTTTGCAATATTAGATAATCAGCACGTTTCTGTTGGTATACTTCAATAGTCTTTAACAGTTTCTTCAAGAACTTCATCGCACTTCTCCTTTTTGTTTGTGTGCGATAATAGTTATACTTGATTGTTTAAACTATAGAATTGCTAATTTGGAATACCCGTTAACCTACTGGTACAAACGTTTCAGTTACAGTACACATATAGTCCAGTGTTGGGGTAGAGTTACCTGTAGCAATACAACGAATCTCATCCCCAGGTTCAAGCACAAGGGTAGCACCTGTAAGTAGGATGTAATCTCCTGTACCTAAGTTCTTACCACCGATAAGGTTAAACTCATCCGTAGTGGATGCTTGGTACCACTTAGCCAAAGCCGAGGTAGTACCATTAGCATTCACACAGAAAAGCATAGACACCTCGGCACGACAGTTAGCAGGGCATGTGTATAGAACCTCTACTTGGTTCTGTACATCACAGATAACACCCTTACTAACTGTACGTGCTGGTTTGCCTTGAGCAAAGAGAGTCATTACTTAGATGCCTTCTTTTTAGGTGTAGCCTTTGGTTTAGACTTAAGTGCAGGCTTATCCTCTGCATCCATCTGCGCCTGTGCTAAGATACAGATGTTAGTTACGTTAGGGTCTTTACTCTGAACGTTACCATAGTTGTCTTCACCTGCAGCTTGATTACCTGCAAAGTCCCATACGTAGCCGTATTCGTCTACACGATAGCCATGCTCTTCTAGAGCCTTCTGATATTTATGATAAAACTTCATGATTAACCCTTATAAGATGCGCCACACTTAGCGTAACCACCTTTGTTATACTTTTTCTTCTCACCACTACCAGCTGAATAACCAGAAGCGTAGATAGCTTTACCTTGCTTCTCTGCTTCAGCTTTAGTTTTGTAGACCTTACCAGTCTTACCCCACTTGTAGCCACCTTTTACTTTATGTACAGGCATCACCACTTTTCCCTGTTAGCCCAGTAAGCTGCACTGAGCTTACCCTTCTTAATATTCTTAGCATGTCGTGCTTTAAAGCTAGCACGTTTCTTCTTCATGGCCTCGGACTCACCAGCTTTGGGTTTACCTGCTGTCTTAGCACCCTGCTCCCCAAAGCGAATCATCTTAATAGTATCACCTTCCTTGGCAAGTACTACGTGTGATTTAGTAGGGTGGTCTGGTGTACGTTTGGGTTTGTTGTATCCCGCAAACTTCTCACCACGGTATTCTACAGTCATCGCTTACCTGCCTTACTATTACGAGGGAAGCTACGGTTCTTACTTGGGCTAACAGCTTTTAAGTTAGAACGCTTATTATTCTTAGGGTTACCATCTTTATGGTGAACATCTTTACCAGCTACAGCAACACCGCCTGCCTTCATAGCAGAACGAGCCGCATTACGAGATGCACGCTTCTTGATCTGGGCAGGCTTACCTTGGTAATTCTTATATTCTGCTTTGTAATCACGGCCCATTACTTCTTACCTTTTGTGTAAGCTTCTTTACCATAGAACGCAGCTACAATAGCAGCCACAGATACAAAGTAAGTTGCAGCCATACTACCCAATACAGAGGTAGCTTGAGAGAGGCC
>Ga0255752_10004108_pt1 | contig 14849 bp, 8 predicted proteins | sample 011ome_25_FD_179952 | JGI IMG/M metagenome (GOLD analysis project Ga0255752, IMG submission 179952) | Coastal salt marsh microbial communities from the Groves Creek Marsh, Skidaway Island, Georgia - 011512CT metaG (version 2) | ecosystem: Environmental > Aquatic > Marine > Intertidal zone > Salt...
ACGATGAAGATAAAAAAGAAGATAAAAAAGAAGATAAAAAAGAAGATAAAAAAGAAAATAAAAAAGAAAATAAAAAAGAAAATAAAAAAGAAAATAAAAAAGAAAATAAAAAAGAAGATAAAAAAGAAGATAAAAAAGAAGATAAAAAAGAAGATAAAAAAGAAGATAAAAATAAAGTTAAATCACTAATGGAACTATTAGATGATAATAATTTTACAAATAATGTTGTAGGTATAGTAAGTACTATCATCAATACAAAAGAATTTAAAGGATTTACTAATGAATAAATTTACTTATAATAAGTAGAATATGTTAGCAAATATAGAAGGTATAGAACCGTTGTCTATCATGTTTTTAATATTAGTACAATTTGGTGGAAGATATCTCAAAATAGAGCTTACACAAGCACAACAAAAAATAATAAACAATGCTATATTTCAAACAATATTGTTATTTTCAATAATTTTTATGGCAACTAAAAGCTTGGCAAAAAGTGTTATTATAGTTTCATTATTATATATATTTATAAATGTATTATTTAATAAATATAATGTCTTATCAAAAAAATGGTTAATTAAGGAAAAGATTCTTAAAAACACTAACATAAAACCATTAAAAGATATTTATAAGAAAAATATTGAACATCTTAGATAGTGTTCTGATATCTATCAAATACGCGAGCAATAACTATTTATTTTATAATTATATATAAAATTATATAAGGAATATAATTATATATACTTATAAGCTGCTATAGCTCAGTTGGTTAGAGCACTCGGCTGTTAACCGAGTTGTCGCAGGTTCAAGCCCTGCTAGCAGCGACTATATTTTTTATAATTAATATTAATATTAATATTAATTTCTAATTTCTAATTTCAATACTATAATGCAGTATGAAAAATTACAATGGATTTTGTTAACAATAAATGAAAGACCAAGAAGAAAGTTTATAATTACAGATATAGAAAAACCAAGAAGAAAGTTTATAATTACAGATATAGAAAAGCCAAGAAGAAAGTTTATAATTACAGATATAGAAAAACCAAGAAGAAAGTTTATAATTACAGATATAGAAAAACCAAGAAGAAAGTTTATAATTACAGATATAGAAAAGCCAAGAAGAAAGTTTATAATTACAGATATAGAAAAGCCAAGAAGAAAGTTTATAATTACAGATTAAAAAAATATTATACATTTAATAGATTTGTGTAATGAATATTATAGAATATAATAATATTGATAGCAAAGGATTAGATCAAAGTATTATTGATAAATTGGTATCTAAACGGGAGAAATTAATAGTAGATGAAAAAAAATTTTATTTTTCTCTTTCCCTACCATTGATTGACTACAATAATGATAAAAATATAAAGGGTAAAAATACTCAATATGAAACCGAATTAGACTATTCTAGTCTTCTAACAGAGAAAATAAGCGGTCTATATATATATAAACTTGTTTTTTATTTAGATAAAGATAAATATATAATTACCGATGATATAGATAAGCTTAATTTTATTGATAAAAATGCAAAAATATTAAAATTATTTATAAATATAATTGATAAATGCGAACGTGATTACCGTAGACTTAATGAAATTTTATATGTTATTAAAAGGCACGTAACATGGTTGGATTTTTTTAATAGTTATAAAATGATAGAATATCTAGATAAATTATTATATTATATTTTATCTTACAATAATGTTGTTAATGATATGATAATGATAGTATCGCGAATTATAATTATAATAGAATATGATAAGGATAAAAAAGATAATAATGATTATGAGTTATTCAAAAATCGTATAAAAGTATTTCAAAAAAATGTTATAAATTTGAAAGATAGTTTGGAACAAACGAGGCATGGTACTATGCAAAGAATTGCGTATTTAGATTCAGGGACTTCTCGTATATTAACAATTGTTGCGGCTATTTTCTTACCAACTTCATTTATAATATCATTATTATCAATGCCATTTGAAGGTGTTCCCTTTAAAGGTAGAAAGAATGGCTATTTAATAGTATTGTCAATAATAACTGCCATATTTTTAACACTATTATATTTATTCCTTGAAGATTTCAAAAATTTATTTAGAAAGCAATAAAAAATAAAAATTGATTATTTTTTTAAAATAATTTAAACATAAGACGAGTTATTTTAACTACTATTATTAAGAGATATGTCAATTTATCCAGAACTATCTTACAATGATCAAAAGGTTGAAATTCAAGAGGTTAAAGGTATTCAATTCAGTGTATTGGGTCCCGATGAAATTATTAAACGTTCAGTTGTCGAAATAAATAAAACAGATACATATGCGGGTAGCGAACCAATTATAGGTGGTTTATTTGATTCCCGTATGGGAGTATTAGAACATAATCGTATATGTTGTACATGTGAACAAAAGAATATTTTCTGTCCTGGACATTTTGGACATATTGTATTAGCAAAACCTGTATTTCATGCAATGTTTTTTGATATTACTAAAAAACTATTAAATTGCGTATGTTATAAATGTTCTAAATGTTTAATTTCACCAGATACACAACATAAGGATTTTAAAAACGATATGGCAAAAATTCTTTCTATTAAAAATAATCAAAAAAGATGGGAGGCTTATTACAAACTATGTAATACAACAACTAAGTTAAGATCCTGTGGCGATGATGGTGTTGTTGGATGTGGTGCGTTGCGGCCTACTAAATTTCATAAAGAAAATGCAATGAAAATTATTGCAGAATGGAAGGATAAGAAAAAAGAAGAAAAAATATCGCAAGAATTTACAGCAGAAGATATCCTCAAAATATTTAAAAGAATTACTGAACGTGAAATGGAAATGATGGGATTTATCCCAAAATGGAATAGACCAGAATGGATGATATGTACTGTACTACCGGTACCTCCTCCTGCTGTTCGCCCAAGTATTATTGAGGAGAACGGTCAAAGACGGGAAGATGATTTAACACATAAACTAAGTGATATTATTAAGACAAACAATAGTATTATTGATAAAATTAATAAAGGGGCATCAGAAGATACTATTAAGTATATTACCATGCTTTTACAATATCACGTATTTACATTTATTAATAATCAAATACCAGGTCTAGCGCCTTCACAGCAAAGAAATGGTCGTAAACTTAAATCAGTATCTGATCGTATGAAAAAGAAAGAAGGGCGTATTAGGGGCAATCTCAATGGTAAACGTGTAGATCAATCAGCCCGTTCGGTTATTACACCAGATCCTTATATTAGTATTGATGAATTAGGAGTTCCTATCAGAGTAGCAATTAATATTACTTTTCCAGAAACGGTTAATCAATATAACATTGATAAAATGCGAGAATTAGTAATGAATGGTTCGGACAATTGGCCAGGAGCAAGATATATCAAGAAAAATAATACAACAATCAATCTAAAATATTCTCGCAATCTTGAACAGAATGCAAATGAGTTAAAGTTTGGCGATGTTGTACATAGACATCTTAAAGATGGTGATTTTGTATTATTTAACAGACAGCCTTCTTTACATAAAATGTCTATGATGTGTCATAAAGTAGTTATTATGCCATATCTAACGTTTAGATTGAATGTTCTTGATACTCCACCTTATAATGCAGATTTTGACGGAGATGAAATGAATCTGCATTGCCCCCAAAGTGTGCAAACGATGAATGAATTAATGGATATTGCTGCTGTGCCATATATGATATTGGCACCAAGAGACGGTAAACCAATTATTGAAATAGTCCAAGATACATTATTAGGTTCGTATAGATTGACCAAGGATATTACAAATATGCAAGATAAAACACTGGCGAATATTCAAATGGTTAATAGTTATTTCGGTGGTAGTTTAAAGAAACCTGATAAAAAGTATACATATACGGGAAAAGAAGCTTATTCGCAAATATTGCCACCTGGTCTTTATATTAATAGAAAAAATAAGAAGGATGAAAGAGTAGTTATTAATAATAGTGAATTAGAAAAAGGTAATCTGGATAAAAATGTATTTCATGGTATTTCAACCGGGTTGATTCCTGTAATATATCACGATTATGGGCCATTCGAAACGCAGAAATTTTTAGATAATACGCAGCGCTTAGTATGTAGATGGTTGCTTACAGCCGGATTTAGCGTTGGAATTAGTGACTTAGTCACTGACAAAGATACCGATGAAAAGCTTAAAAATAAGATTAAGGAGATGAAAAAGAAAGCTTATGATAAACTTGATGATATTCGCAGAGGTACTATTGATAATAATAGTATATTTAATAATGAAGAATATATTGAACGCGAGATCATTGGTATTCTAAATGAAACAACTAGTGAGGTGGGTAAGATTGGTTTATCACAAATTGATGAAAATAAGAATAGGATGATTAATATGGTTAAATCAGGTTCAAAAGGTAAGGAAACAAATGTTGCCCAAATGATTGCGTGTGTTGGACAACAAAATGTAGATGGTAAAAGAATTACATATGGGTTTACTGATAGAACTCTTCCTCATTTTACCAAATATGATGACGGTCCAGAAGCACGGGGGTTTGTTAAAAATAGCTTCATTACCGGGTTATCTCCCCAAGAAGTTTTCTTTCATGCGATGGGTGGTCGCGAAGGACTTATAGACACGGCTGTTAAAACATCTGAAACCGGATATATTCAACGCAGATTAGTAAAAGCGATGGAAGATTCAAAAATACATTATGATAATACTGTGAGAACAGCAATTGGTTCTATTATTCAATACATTTATGGAGAAGATGGTATGGATGGATGTAAAATTGAAGTACAATTTATTAATACAATTGATAAAGAATTATTAGAAATAGACCAAGAATATAATTTGAAATCAACTGATAATGCATCGATTCACATGACAAAAGAAGCATTTGATAGTATTAATAGCAATACCTATAAAAAATGCAATAAACATTTTGAAGAAATGCTAGAAGACAAAGAGTTTTTGATTAAATATGTATTTAATGGTGAGAAAAAGAAGTTTATTAATTATCCAATTCCATTTGACAGAATTATTAATAACGCAAATAAACGTTTGGAATCAATTGGCGTTAATGCTTTTAAAACGGATTTAAAACCAGATTATATATTGACTACAATTGATAAACTTAAAAATGAGTTATTTATAAAAAATAATGTGCAAGGAATGAAATTCTTTCATATCTTGTTGAGAATTCATTTAAATCCCAAAAAATTAATATTTCAACATCATTTCACGAAAGAAATATTTGATTGGATTGTTGAACAAGTTAAAGAGTATTTTAAGCATGCTATTGCGCAACCAGGAGAAATGGTGGGAATAGTTGCTGCTCAAACAATTGGAGAATTAGGCACTCAGATGACACTTGATTCATTTCACGTATCTGGAACAGCGGCTGCTGTAAAAGCCACATCAGGTGTACCGAGACTTAAAGAGATTTTATCGGCCACAAAGAAAACGAAAACTCCAACATTAATAATATATATGAAACAAGATGTGGCAAGTATTGTTAATCCTGATATGAATGAAGATGGAGAAATTACAGATTCGCGCATTGAGATTACAAAAAATCACGCTATGAACATCAAAAATTCAATTGAAATTACAAAATTATCTGATATTCTAGAATATAGTGAAATTTATTGGGATAATGGAGAATATTATGATACAAATATTGAAAAGGACCAAGGTATCATGAAGGTATACAAAGAGTTTGAAGAGATTGAAAGCAATACATGTAAAGCACGCAGTAGCTCACCATGGGTTCTAAGATTAATATTCAATAAATCTAAAATGAATCTATTTGGACTTAAAATGATTGACGTTTATACTAAATTAAATTTAGCTTACGACAAATATATTGATTGTGTATATAGTGATGATAATGCCGAGGAGTGTGTTTTCAGAATAAAATTAACAGAGGCGGCATTGAAGGACATTGATGATAAAGATGAAATTGCTACAATTAAAGCAATCGAACATAATATTGTATATCAAATTATATTAAAAGGATACAAAGGTATCAAAAAGGTATCTTTGAATAAAAAGAAATATACTAAATATAATGAAGAAAATAACAAATTTGATAACATGGTTGAATGGGTATTAGATACTGATGGTACTAATTTGATTGACATATTGGCTAACCCCAATATTGATTCAACGAGAACTATTTCTAATGATATTCGTGAAATTTATGATACTCTCGGTATTGAAGCGGCGCGAAATGCATTATATAAAGAATTAGTAGCAGTTACAAGCGAAGGTTCAATGAATTTCCGACATATGTCTCTATTAATCGATACTATGACGTATAAAGGACAATTGATGTCAATAGATAGGCACGGTATTAATAGAGGTGATATTGGACCATTGGCCAAATCCTCATTTGAAGAAACAACGGATATGTTAATTAACGCCAGTATATTTGCTGAATATGACAAGGTTAATGGTGTATCAGCGAATGTTATGCTAGGTCAACAGCCACCATGCGGTACAGGTGATAGCCGAATATTAGTAGATGAAGAACACATGATGGAATTGCTTAAAGACGTTGAAGATAATAATCAAGTATTAGAAGATATTCAAGAAGAAGATGAATCAACCGAAATATTCAATAAATGCATTGAAAGTGATTTAAATGTGCAATTCGATTTAAAGAAAAAAGATAGTAGATGCTATAAAATACCTGAACAAAAAGTTAAAATTATATAGGAGACGTTGATGTTGACGATGATATATCGTCTGATTTTGTTGAATCTAATATTTTATTTTTAATTTCATCAGGTACATCATTCAATTCCATATATATTAGATCTTTTATATCTGTATTTTTAATTATATAATAACTTATATTTGTTTTTTCTATCTTTCTATATAACATTATTAAAGGTCGTTCCATAATATTATTTTCTGCTCTAAATACCGATGTCGTTATATTTAGATCTTTATCACCTGCTCTTTTGTCAACCTTAATGCCTTTGCCATATTCTGACCTGTTGTGTATTAATAATATGGATATGTTTAATAACTTGGCGATATTAAATATATCTATGTCGCCTGGATATTTAATTGCACCATTTGTTACTATATTATTTACTATTTTATATCGTTCGTCAAAAGAACTTTTATCAAAATAAGTTTCAAAAAATATTTTAAGAGTTTTAAATGATTTTTTAGTCTTATTGACACTATTCATTTCTTTTAAATAAGCTTGATAGAATTGGGGATCCTTAAATAATTTTTTAATTTTATATTTTTTATTTTTATCAAAATTATCTTTATTAAAAACATCTAAATAATAATTATTAGAATTTGCTATAATATCTTTGTATGAAACAATATTTATATTTAACCTTTCTAATAAATAATTACATAACTCGTTAATATAATTATCTTTATAATCAGTTTTAATATATCTTAATTTGTACCATATCTTCTTTTTATATTTAGTCCATTTGCTATTTAGAACATTTTCTTCACCAGTAAATATATCTGGTAATTTTTTATCAGACACTTTGATTGTATCTAATAACGTGTAGTATTCAACGGTTTCTTCAATATTACTTACATTATTTGGCAGAGCTTCATGGTATTTTATTATTGATAAGGGTATTTTATCACCTATCGCATATTGTGTAAATAGTAATTCCTTTCCATTATCTTTTATTTTATTTGATAGCTCATTAATATAATCATATTTTGAATATAATAATGATTTATTATACCATTTTTTAATATTTGCCCTTGATGATAATGGTATTTCTTCAATAATTATCTGAATATCTCTAATATCTTTTGAATTATGCAATGATGATTCAAATTCGCTCAATAGCTCTTTGACAATTTTTCTTCTTGACTTATTACATAATGCTTTATAATATTCGTCAGTAAACTTCTTATTTAAAAGCTTGTTTTTCACCAATAATCGCATTTTTTCTAATTTATTTATTTGTTTGTCATTCTTTTCAATATATTTATTATAGTTATTTTTATTATTAAATGGTAGTATAAAATTATTGTTAATAGTCTCGTATTTCTCATCATTTATTTTTATTTTAGTTCTCGTTATTTCCTTTGTATCTAATACCGTTTTGCCTATTTCAATACTAAAACCCAGATCCTTTATATTTTCAAAACCTTTTTTAAACTTTTCAAATATGCCTTTAACAATTTTTATATCGTATTCCTTATCAATTATGTCATCTATGAAAATAACACTTTTAATATTGTATTCTTTCATTAATAATGGTAATATTATAATAGATTGTTTATTAAATCGTAACAACATTTTGTTTTTTAAGATAATTTTGTCAATTGTATAATCTGTATTTATTATGATTGATTCGAATCTAAACAATTCGCTTTCATCCTTCAATAACTTATGTAATGCATTTATATTATCTTTATTTGTAAATATTCCTATATCATATTCATCAAACTTATTTTTATTAGTACAATTTATCAATATATCTTTAATAACATTATATTCTTCCAAATTAAATATTTTCTTATCACTTTTCATATTAATTGATCTTGATATTAATGGTTCATAATGATTATTTTCCTTTGTTATCATAATAAATTTGGGATTTTTATCTAAATACGAGTATAAATCTATATATCTAGTGTAGTAAGGACATATCATATTTATTTGAATATTTTCATTTATTTTTTCTATATCCCATAGTACAATTAATTTTTTATATAAAATCGCAACCAATGAATTAAGATATTTGATAGTTTTATCAAAAGGATAATTATCAGCAGACAAGTATTTAATAAATTTTAAATACGATTTATATATATACAAATATCTTGACCTTTTATAATTAGCTGTTTTGGAATTATCACTTGAATCCGGTATATCCAACTCTATATTTTTAAAATTTTTATTGAATTTTATAAAGCTATTATACATATCCATATTATCCTCTGCTATAATTGGTTCTAGAACAACAAAATCTTTACATACATTACCATTATCAAGAGACATAAATGTGATTATGTCTAATTTATCAATAATATCTTTAATAAATTCGGTCTTTGTCTTTCCTAATAAAAAAGCAACGACATTAACAATGCAATCGTATTTGCTCGTGATATCTTTTTGATTTATTATACTTTTCCGTAATATACATTCTCTTTTATTAATATTATTTGGAGAAAGGCATTGCTTATTATATTCGCCATAATTATCGGGCTTTAATATCTTATGTAACTCTTTTGATATATCACCATACCGCCCTTTATATGGTAATGGTATTTTGTTCATTATATAATTTTTATCATCATCATCTAATTTGTCTGAAACTTTTGAATCGGGCTTTTTGACAGATACCTTAGATGGCTCTATTTCCTTAGGTTTCTTCTTACCACAACATGGTAAATTTATATTTTTAATTAAATATGCATATCGTGGTTTATTTGAATTATCCATCTCTTTGTTCATTTTCATTGGTTCTTCATTTTCACCAGGACATTTCGGATTTTCTAAACTTTCATCTAATGGTATTTTACTAATTGGGCACCACAATCTAGGACATGTATAATAATTTTTTATATCAGGATTACTACCATATTCAATAACATTATCAAAATACTTATCATAACCCTTTTCTTTAATTTCATCTAATTCCTCTTTTGATAGGACCACAGGTTGTGTTTTTTTTTGACATTTACGTGATTTATTATCATCTTTATATAATTCTTTGTCAGCATTACGCAAGCGATTTATCAAGTAGTTTTTATATTCGTCATTTTTAACACCGCCACCGCCACCCTTGGCAAAGTCAAAGTTATCAAACTCCTCACCATCATCATCTTTGTCAATTGAATTATCATCAGGAGATTTAGAAGAGCTTTTTTTAGGAGGTGGTTCAGGTGTTTTGTCCTTTTTCTTAATTATTGGTTTCTTTTCTATAACACGTGTTTGTTCTATTATTTTAGTAAGCCAAAATTTAATATTATCAAGCTCATAATATGATTTGCAATTTTTAATATCAATTTCAAATCCACTACCACTTTTTTTAACAACAATATAAGTACCCTCAATTATATTTGGATTTTTATCTAAGTCATTAAATCCTATATCTCCTATAATCTTTAATTCTTCTTTAACCAATGCAACAGATTCTATTTTTGTATATTCAAATTGCATTAATTCCTTTACTATATCATCTTCCAACATACCAACAATTAATCTAGATTTGATATATGCTGTAACATCAAATTTATTATTCAATATATCATTAACTCTCTTGTAGCTATAATATCCACTATTCCTTTTCTTTTCATTTTTAAATATTATAGCTTCAAATATATTAGAATATGTTCCTATTTTTTTTATTAAAGTTGGATAATCTATATTATCAACCATAAACTTAACTCTTAAATTAATATCTTTTTCTTTAAAATCGGTTTTGATATCAATATATTTTTTTATATATTCTATAAAATCCTTTTTATCACTAATAATATTTGCCCATTTATTACCATTATCTATGGGATATTTAAAATTAATAATTGCATTGGTATTTGATATAGATAGTTTAGATGTTTTTCCTTTATAATAAATATTTAATAGTTCATCCTTCGTATTTAGTAAGTTAAAAATAAATGCAAGCTCTTTTTCATTTGAAAAAGTGTGCTCTTTAAACAATTTATATATTGCGTTATTATTATTTATTAATTGCATAATTTGCATATTTTCATTGGTTTCTAGTTTATCAAATAATATCAGCAAAGATTCTATGTTATCTAATTTTATTTCAAAACTGACATCATTATATTCTTCTAATGATAATTTAGCAAATTTAATATCCTTATTATATAAATTAACTAGTGGTTCTTCATTTTTAATTAATTCTTTAATTTGTTTAGTGAACTCTGGTAGTTTTATTGATTTATCAAAATAATATTTTATATCATATCTAAAATCACTATAAAATACTAAATTAATTTCTGTTTTTTTGAATAGTTCATATTTGTTTGTTATAATTATAGGTTCTTTTAATGTGTCCGAATTTCTATCGTTTGATTTAAACGGGTTTATGTTATAGCCTTTCCACTTAATTTCTTTTATATCGTATAGTAAATTTTCCTCATCCCAAAAATAAAACGGCAATTCAATATCTTTTTCTTTTTGTAATATATAATATACAATTTTATTAAGAGCATCATGATAATTATTATCTTGAAATATATATTCATTAATTATGATATAAGTAGATTTATATACATTTAATTTATTAGTATCAAAAACATAAGTTTTATGTTGCTTTTCATTTAACCATCTTTTTACATAAATAGGTTTTAATAATTCCATTTTAATACGTATATTATCTAATTAAATAATATATTATTATAGAGTAGTAATTATTCAAATAAAAAATGTCTCCTCCGACAACGTTACTCGAAGAATTCATTGACACATTAAATAAAGAAAATGATGTTGTTGGAATAATAGATACATTTATAAAATCATTAAAAGAAGAGAATTTTTCTGATGATTCAAGTATTGATAATATAAGAGACGCACTTAAAGCAAGAGAACAGGAAAGAGAAAGTGAAGATAAAATTATATTAGGTATAGAACCAGAAGATGAAAGCACCGAAGATAAGACCGAAGAAGATAAGACCGAAGAAGATAAGACCGAAGAAGAGGAAGATATTATGGGTAAATTTAAATGGGTATTGATAAGCATTTCTACATTTATTGTTTTTTTGATTATTGGAGGAGTAATGTATTGGTTTATATCTGCACAACCAGAAGAAACAATTATCCCACCCAACAATCAATTAAATGCAATGCAAAAACCACCTGAAAATGTTCAAGAATATTCATATTTACCATTTATGAACTCTGCTCCTAATGAAAATCATGATAATGCTAGAAGAGTTGAAGCACAAAGAGTTGAAGCGCAAAGAGAGGAAGCACAAAGAGTTGAAGCACAAAGAGTTGAAGCACAAAGAGTTGAAGCACAAAGAGAGGAAGCACAAAGAGTTGAAGCGCAAAGAGAGGAAGCGCAAAGAGAGGAAGCGCAAAGAGAGGAAGCGCAAAGAGAGGAAGCACAAAGAGTTGAAGCACAAAGAGAGGAAGCACAAAGAGTTGAAGCGCAAAGAGAGGAAGCACAAAGAGTTGAAGCACAAAGAGAGGAAATGCGAATTCTAGAACAATCAAAAATAGAAGAAATGGAACTGCGCAAACAAGAACAATCCAATAAGGAAGAAATGGAACGAATAGAACAATCCAATAAGGAAGAAATGGAAAGACTCGAAAAAGAAGCAAAAGAAAATACAGGCAATAATAGCGATACATCATCATCTTCATCATCTTCATCATCTTCATCATCTTCATCATCATCTTCATCATCTAGTAGCTCTTCTGATAATAAAAAAGTTGAACAAAAAATAGGCGGTGTAAAACGACAATATAAAAAACGACAATATAAAAAAAAAACTAAATAATTCCCTTATAATATTCCAATTTTTCCTTGATAAAATTATTTAAATAAAATCCAATATATACTCCTATTATCAATATTATTAGAGTGATTACATAGTTGGAAAACATGTAATATATTAGATATATTATAACTACGATAAGTGGATAATAATTACTTATTTTTTCAAAATATAATGATAAATTTTCCATTTAATTATATGAAATAAAATAAATTAGATTATAAGAGGTTTAATGTGTCCGACGCGAATATTTGTATTAATCATAATTTGATATCCGGCTTTATTAATGTTCTTTGAAAAAGCCACATCTTCGCTACATATATCTCTAATAATTTTACCATCATCGCATTCAATAACTTCAACTTCCGAATCAAAGTATGGATATTTTAGTTTATCAAGTACCTCTTTTTTGACTGCCATAAATCCCATGCCAGAATACACGACGGGATAGTATTTAAATTCCGTTTCTTTTTTCCACTCTTCAATCTCATTAGGAGTGCAAAATTTAAAACTACCATTTTTCTTAAAATGTTCTATATCCCAATCTTTTACAAAAGCATAATTTGTCAAATCTGACATTCTATACATACCTGCTACAACCGGGTGCTGTTCGGTTGATTCAATTAATTCAACTACTTGTTCTGGTGTAAAAACAATATCACTATCAATTGTAATCCATATATCATAATCCTGATTATTAAATGGTTTCTGGTCTTCTCCACGCAGAGTATCCAATCCCAATGTATGCATTCTTACAAAAGACACAAATGAGCCAGTTGACGGAGATATCATTATATCATATTTTCGCATATCCCATAATTTACTAATCGTCGCAGTCCAGGCAATTAAAAATTTAGAACTGAAATTATCACCAGGTAAAGCAAATATAATTTTCTTCAATTTAGATATTTCACTATTTTTATTTTCTATAACTTTATTCTCGTCGTCCATATATACATTTTATATATATAAGTTCTTATATCGTTTTCATAAAATGTTTGCGTAAAATCCATATAAAATATACTTACATAATAATAGATAAGTTTAAATGTCAGATAACGACATTATATATAATATTGAGATAGATTCTTTTTCACCTCGGTCTTCTCAACCTGATAAAATTAATAAGATTTTAAAACCACATCAACTCGCGTGTCTTTACAAAGCTATTCATATGGAAAATGTTGGATCAATAAATTATAAAATTAAAAAGAATAATATAAATTTACCCACATCTTCAAATGATATGAATTACGAAAATATTAAAATATCAACTAATATTGGAATTCTAGGAGATATTGTTGGTTATGGCAAAACATTATCTGCATTATCTATAATTGCACATAATCCTTTGAATAATATACATGTTAATAATGTTATGGTTAATAGTTATCATAGTAATAAAGCTTATAATTATTTTACAGCAATATCTGATAATAAAAAAACTCCAAATATTCAAGAAATGATTAGTTCTACTTTGATCATTGTACCGCGCGGGCCTGTTTATGTCCAATGGGAAAAAACATTGAAAGATAATACTAGTCTTAATTATATAGCAATTGATAGTTTGACCTATATTAAAAAGAATTTACCAGAATATAATTTAAATAATGAAAGAGAAATAATAGATTATTTTAACAAATATGATGTTGTATTAATCAAAAATACAACGCTATCGCGATTTTTGGATTACTATAACAATAGTTATAAAGCTAAATTTATAAATAGATGGAAACGTATTATAATTGATGAATGTCATGATATTATAAATAAAATAGAAATTTTCAATTATTTATTTATATGGTTGATAAGTGGAACTTATATGAATATTTGCGACAAATACTCATCAACTTCATATTCACAATACTATAATATTAAGGATATATTGAAAGAAGAATATATAGATTATTTGCTTGTAAAATGTGATAAGAATTTCGTGAAGGAAAGTTTTAAGATACCTGCTATGGTAGAAAAATATTATTTATGTAAAATGTCTAAATATTTAAAAGCAATTAAAAATTATATTAATCAAAGTGTTTTAGAAAAAATTAATGCAAATGATATTTCAGGTGCAATTAAGGAATTGGGTGGGAAAAATGATACAGAGGAGGGTATTGCTAAATTGATATGCAAAGATATGAATAAATCTATTTATAATAAACAAAAAGAACGTGATTTTGTATTGGATCTTGATATATCAAGTGAACAAAAAGCAAATAAAATAAAAAATATAGATAATGAACTAAAAATTTTAGCAGAAAAACTTAAAGATTTAACAGAAAGGATTACAGAAATAAAAAATAAGACTTGTTCTATTTGTCTAGATAATATCAAAAATCCAATTTTACTTGATTGTACTCATATATTTTGTGGTTCATG
>Ga0255752_10004118_pt1 | contig 14815 bp, 14 predicted proteins | sample 011ome_25_FD_179952 | JGI IMG/M metagenome (GOLD analysis project Ga0255752, IMG submission 179952) | Coastal salt marsh microbial communities from the Groves Creek Marsh, Skidaway Island, Georgia - 011512CT metaG (version 2) | ecosystem: Environmental > Aquatic > Marine > Intertidal zone >...
AGTGACAAGGTTCCTTACTTCAACGGGGCAATACTACTGCAGAACAAGGTCATCATAGGAAAAGTCGAAGAAATATTCGGTCCTATAAATGCTGTTGTGCGTTTCCTTTTACTTTCGATGCATCAATACTGAACGTCGTTCCCACGCTGTAGAAGTTTACTGTGAAGCTCTCAGATGGTGTTATGGCCAACTCTTACAAACCAGGCAAGCGAGATCCATTTTTGCACGTCTCATTCGTCTAACGTCCACAAATAGGTGACAAATTTTACATTGGTTGCGACAAGTTACTACCGATGGAAAGGTTTACCCAACCAAACTCTGCACGGTACGCAACAATTATCGACTTGTAAGAAGGAAACTGATAAACAATTTCAGGGGTAATACTGGTCGTGGAGGAGGTGGTAGAGGCGGAAGGGGTGGAAGAGGTGGAAGAGGTGGAAGAGGCCGAAGTTCCAACTCTGGTGGTCGTGCAACCATGGGTGCTAGGGGCAGAGGACGCGGTCGTGGAGGACGATTTGCTGGGCGTGGGTGAACGAGCGCAGTTCCGCAGCCCTTGATAGGTTGAAAGGCGTCTGAAGATCTTTCTCTGCATTTTTGTAAATAATCTATTATCTATTGTAATGAAAATATTCAAAGATACAAGTCGAGACCTTTTCAATACTTGAGAAAAAAGAAAATTGTAGTTTTGATGCACGTATGCCTCACTTGCGAGCACATTGAATCGAACCGCAACATAGTTGCAAATTGCAACGCGCAAGTTTTTGGAGTGTTTATGGTACTTATTACAGAATTTATCTAAGCATTGCTAAAAATTTTGCTTGGATCGAAAGGAGTCAAGGAAACACTGCATGCACCCGTAGAGCTTTACGGTCTGATACAACTCAAATCCTGTTTGACAAATTGACGCATATCGGATACTTTATTCACCCTTTTTGGAGGACTTGTTCATCAATGACTTGTGGATGTGCGGAATGACACCACCACCGGCGATTGTAGCCTTGATGAGGGTATCCAGTTCCTCATCGCCGCGAATCGCAAGCTGCAAGTGGCGGGGAGTAATACGTTTGACCTGAAAGATTGTTTAGACCAAACCAGGATATCGCACAACGCAATCATCGTACCTTGAGATCCTTAGAAGCATTTCCGGCAAGCTCAAGTACCTCCGCGGTAAGATATTCTATCGGGTTCATTTAGTGAGTACAAGCTTGAGTACAAGAAAACTCAGTCCTTACCAAGGATGGCAGCAGAGTACACTGCAGCGGTAGCGCCGACGCGGCCGCCAGAGGCAGCACGATTCTGCAAATACATAATTCTTCAGTTAGTCCTCGGAAATGACATTTACTTGAGCGGTGCTTTCACTAAGCAAAGTGAGCACGACATTTAAATTCAAAATTTAAAAATAAACGGTCGGATCGCGCCTAGACGCTGTGAACGACAAATAACAACGATAACAACGATACGCCGCGGTGGTGGTGGACGAGCAAACAGTAACGAAACAAAAATTTACCTTCAGAAATCTGTGGATACGGCCAACCGGAAACTGCAAACCAGCTTTCACGGAACGTGAAGTAGGCTTACGCTTGTCTCCCTTTTTCGACGACATCGTCCCCTTGGCACCCTTGCCGGAGAGACCCTTGCCAGAAAGTCCTTTCGCTCCTTTGCCTGACATTTTAAATCGACGACTTCTCTTTTATCTGTTTGTGTCAAGTGAGGCTCGAGCTCACACGACGGGGAATGCAGAAGCAGTCGCGGCGGCCGGGTTGACTGTTAAGGACGTTCCAAAACGTTTTGTTTTTTTTGGACAAACGGCACGAACTTTTGTTATGGTCCTGAAGGCGTAACCTAGGCGAAATTCCGCGTTTGAGATCGTTTTATCGATGTGTGTATTTTAGCTTTTGTGTGTATTTTAGCTTTTGCATGTGGTGTTCGCTTTTTCTCGTCGTATGTTCACATTTTGTATTGTTTTTTATCTATTGTTTTTTATCATCGGTTAAGACAGTAAGAGAGGGCTAACAAGGAGAAACCCGATTTTCGTGGACAAAAATAGTAGTTTTTTTCAAATTTTTTCTATCAACGGCGGCGCGCGAGATCTCGTTGATAAAAATCGACGCCTTGAGTCATAATTCGTCAAATAGTCCCCCACTCGTCCTTGAGCCATGAATCGAAAAACCTCTGTCCCGTCTTTTTTCCGTCCAGTGATTGATCAAACCCAATCGCCTCTTGGGGAGCTTCGGCGCGAGGCGGTCGATTGTCGCGCGTTTGTGGCGTGCGTCAGAAGCGCGCACCGCACCCGATGCACGCAACGTGCTGAAACATGTGCGTGATGACGTATTCAGTTCATTTGAAGACTTAGACGACGTTTGGAGCTCGTGTACGTCGCTCAGATGTACAAAGAATCGCGAAGAGGCGAGTTCGCTGGTCGTTACGCTAAACGAGCTAAGCACCCTAACGACAACGTTGGGGTGCTGTTTCGTCGAACACTGCACACGGATGTGCGATGGACGTGACACTTTCGCATTGCTATCAATTGATGGGCTGGTTTGCGTAGTATTCGCCAAGATTTTAGGATTTTAGGAGCAGAGCACGCGAAACACGGTGTTCAACGTTGAGAGCACACACGTTGTCGCGGCAGCAGGCCTATCCCGACCACCATGAAGCACTATTTTTAAGTCCGACGGGTACACACGTCTTATATACATACGCAAACGACCATATCAGTGAGCACGACAAAGATGTCGCACCTTGAAGCAGGTGATTCAAGAGCTGCCGACGTGGACGCTCTGTTACCACCAAACAAAGTTTCTGCGCGCGAGAATTCGCACTATTTCTTGAAACATCTCCTAGGCAATATTGAAATATACAACAGTCTATGGGAATTGAGCTATATTCTACGATTACCGGGCGAATTTACACGCGCTAGGCACGACGTGAAGCTTCCAGTTCTCACGTTGCCATGTGGACGATACATCCAAGCCATGAGAATCAAATCCCATCGTTATATTGACACGTAGTACGTGCTACGCTCATGAAAATGCAACCCATCAGAATGCACCGCGCTGTGCGCACGTTGTTTTCTTCATTATAGGTCGTTATGAACGCGAAAGCGCGCCGAGACTTTGAGAAAGTGCACATACACCAGTGCTCTCGTCGTCACTCAAACTCCCCAACGGTTGCGTTTCAGGCACAAACATCGATCGTGCGCGCGCGTGCAGCAAACAAAAATAAGTTGACTATCCAACGCGCCACCGCTCGCGAACCGAATCGTTCGCACGGCGACGCCGCGTCGAGTAATGCGCGCGAATGACGTCGGTTGCGCCATCTCGTTAAGGCCGGTGATGGCGCATCGTATATTATTTCATAATATTCTATCAAATTTTGTCAACGTGATTTTTAATCAAGGTGAAAAAAAATAAAAAACCGCGGATTTTTGTCAACGAAAATCGGTGTTCTCCTTGGACCCCGTCACTTAATATGGCGTTTTCAGTTTTACGTCTATTTTATTCTATAGGAAGTTTTATAGGGCGGTTAACTGCTTCCAAAGACTTAGCTTCACTGCTTCACTGACGCGAGTTTTAAAAGCCTGCCAACAAACCGCGCAACTGAAGTAGGCATATCGCTTTGACGTACCTGCCATAATCTCCTGTTCTATATATATTGTCCGTAGCATCGACGGCGTTCAACACATCGAAATGTGGCCTACAACTTTGCCGTCCATATCAAGTTTGATCATTCTTGACAATGAGGGAAGACGTTTGGCTGCAAAATACTATGAACCTGCGTGGTAAGAATTCTTTACGAACACCCTATAGAACGGAGCGAATGATTCGAAAATACTTAAACTCACACTCACATAGGAAAAATGTTCAGAAGCAAACGAGCTTTGAAAAACTAATTTTTAGCAAAACCAGTCACTCTACGCAACAGGAACTTGACGTACTCGTTCTGGACAACAGCCTGGTAGTTTATCGATGTGCTAGTGATTTTACAATCTATGTGACTAGTTCAACTTCCGAGAACGAAGTTATCATCGCCACCGTTTTGCATGGACTATATGGTGCGCTATCGCTTCTCACCAATGGGCTATTGGAAAAGCAGATCCTTCTCGAACACTTTGATGTGTGCATGCTAGCTATCGACGAACTCATAGACGAGGGTATCATTCTCGAGATCGACCCGGATGGTATTTATCAACGCGTCTGCATGCACGATTCAACTTCAGAGCTCGCTGGAATGGAACACCCACTCTCGCAGGCACTTGCAAGTGCTCGTGAACAGATTTCACGAAATCTTCTCAGGTAGTTTTCGAGCGCACGAGCATTGATGAGCAGTTGATGTAAACCGCTTTTCTGTAATAACATGTGGGCAGGCTAGGTTATGAAACTAAAATTCTCATTGCCTTCAGTAGCTTTCGCAGGAATGCGGCTATTTTTTCTTACGCAAAAGGTTGCCCATTTCCTCACGTTTCTTCTTTCCTCTCAAGTGGGTACCAAGCTGTTCAAAACGAATCGTCAGTATACAAAAATATTGGTGAGAATCCAAAACAATATTTTTCACATCAATCGCGACTGTACTGAAGTTCAAGTGCACCGTCTTGGGACGTCAAGTGCGTCGAATTCGCCCAGAGAGTGCGCGAGAAAACCCTAAAACGATCAGCATACCTTTCTCTTCGCAAGCTTCAGGGCTCGCTTGTCACGACCGGTCTTGAGAAGCTCCATGAGACGTTTTTCGTACGGTGCAGAGCCCGCAACGTCGCGGATTAGACTACGAATCATACCAACTCGCTTGCCACAGCGCTGAATGAGAAGAAAAACATCAAAGTTAGTACGAGAGCGACGATTAAACACGCAGGCTTACCCCCTTGTGCGAACCAGGGCGAGGAGCCAAGGTTCTTGCGGTGACAGAGTGACCTTTCGAAAGACCAACTGAGATTCCCTTCGTCATAATTGTCGCAGATTTGTGAAGAGCGTTGCCACAACCCTCCACACCTCGACCGCCGCCTGCGTTGCGATGCGACTTCAGCGACCATCTCGAGGGTGAGTACAAAATACACGAATAGTGTTACCGCCAAACGTCGTTGAATATTACTAATGATCGAAGAAGTGCTGTGTACTATACCACTCGAAAGATTATCTGAGTATGTGCCAAGATAGCGTGACATCGCATATTTCAATTATCGAACGGTGTACTGCTTCAATATCAAAGTGGCATACGAAGTTGAAAATCTTTTGAAATTACAACATGTACGATTACAACAACGAAATCACCATCGCAACGTTATAATATGTAATGAGTAAATTATGTCGCATCCTAATAATATCGGACGATAATGGAAATTCTCGTCTTTTTCTTTGCTCGACTCTTTAACAGCAGAGGACTCGTTGCTGGCTCAAGAAACCTGGCAGTCAACGACACCGAGGGAAGGTTTCACAACCTCGAAGTCGCCTTGCTACGCGATCTATGTCGGATTTATTGCACATAGTTCAATTACGTACAGTGGCACAGGTACGAAGCACGCTGGTTCTATAATTTCGTCAGTTACTTGAACGATATACCGCAGGTTTGTGGCGCAACATTCACGGTGAGAAAGCAGAGCACTGAGCTGTTAAGTCAGCTTTTAGTACGGTATTTACGACCAAGATTGATCATACAAGTGTTTTACATAAATGAATCCAGCCATATAGTCGAGCTTGCTCTCAGCGCAAAAGATATTGCAACTCTCGAGGTATGGCGTTTCTACTACTATTATTACGTTACGTTACGTTGTGAGCGCTGAGTTAGGGTCGAACTTGTATAAACACGGAAGATGTATTGAAGGCAACGGGTAGTTTTCAAAATCTACGGGATTACGTAGAATGCGAAGGCATGCAAAGCCAAACAAGTTGTGCAGCACTGAGCCATGTGACAGCACGCAAAAGGCCGAAGGTACGCTAGAAAACATACACCATTTCGCACATTAACGGAATATAATAGTTGAGACCCACGCTTGCGGAAGTCAGAGAGGAGTGTCCAAAATATATACCGACTTTCCTACCTGTGATGCACGACAAAACTCGCTTCCTGCACCCCGAAGTGCTTCATGCCAGAACACATGGTACAATCAGAAGCTCGACAAGTGATGTGTTTCAAGAACAAATCGTGGGTTTGCGACAAGGCCATGAAGCCCTTTCAAGGGAATCCGGCATAAATTTAGCAGGAGTGTGAGTACTTTTACTTTTACAACCCTCGTCTTTTAACTGATGGATTCTTCGATACAGGAAAACTACATCAACAATATTGCGCGCCGATGGAAATAGAGCTCTTCGAGGCCACCAATCCGAAAAACCTGTCGTCAGTAAAGCTGACGGTCTCATCAGCGGCTCCTTTCCAGTATTAGATAATTTCTAGTTAGCCTAACTTAAGTTTGAAGTAATACAAATACGTAGTAGTTTGATTTTATGCAGAAACTGGTTCAATTACAGTGTACCTCATATTTCGTCGAGGTGTTCAGCAAGTGAAACTGCACGCAATGGATGTCTCAACTTGTCTATTGCAGACGTCTCAATCTGACGAACACGTTCGCATGAAAGCCCATATGTGTCACCAATATCTTTGAGAGACATGCTTTTGCCATCAGCCCCCACTAAGCCATAATGCATTCTCAGTATGTTCCTCTCCCTTGTTGGTAAAGTAGACAAGATAATATCAAGCTCATCCTTAAGAATCATCATCTTAACTGAGCTTAAAGGTTCGTCAACGAAGGAATTTCTTTCAATAAATTCATTCTCGTGATCACCAACCTGTTGATCGTCTAAACTTAAAATCGCTTGAGAAGAGCTCTGCAACAATTTGAGGTTATCTAAAGTTATTCCTAACTCTTTTGCGAGAAGCTGCATAACGTACACGACGAGTATGAGTCTTGCTGACACAGAAATGCGTTTAATATGTTTACCTCTGCATTTGGCTTCTTTCCCAATTTTATCTCCAAAGAGGTACTTAGTTTGAGCGCTCGTACCTACAAATCGGTTCAACTGTGTAGCATAATACATTTTCAAAATCGTACCATGCTGTCACGCACGTGGACTGGAAGTCGGATTGTCCTTTGCTGTTCAGTTACGGCACGGGAACATGCCTGACGTATCCACCAATGTGAGTATGTTGAAAGTTTGAAGCCTTTCGCTGGGTCAAACTTTTCTATGGCTCTAATAAGACCCACAATGCCTTCTTGCACTAGATCGTCAAAAACTATACCCCTTCCCGTATATTTTTTTGCAACGCTTATGACCAAGCGTAAGTTATGCTCTATCAGCACCTTTTTTGCTGTTCGGGAAAGCTTTATTGCCGATGAGACGTCGTGCTCAGACTACACATACGTTTGTCAAATCTACTACATACTAGGAATTCATATCGAGTTACCAGTCCAGAAATTTCACTTAAATGTTGCAGGTCAGCAGCCACTGCACTAGTACTTGAGCAATCTTCTCGTAGCTTACGGAGTCTATTTCCCCATTGTATGAAAAGAGTAAGTTCTAGCTCATCCTCCTTCGAAAGAACAGATGTGTGACGTATTTGACTCAGGAAAGCCGAAAATCCTTGCACCTAAGTTTTGAGAAGCTATTAACATCTGACGAACACCTGATTCGCGGTCTTACTTGAGAACTTCTCACCAAGTCATTCACTTGAGCTGACTGCACGAAGTTGCGGGAGCTCGAGGTTGCAGAATATTCAATCTATGACGAATTTTGTTAAGGCAGATTGAAATCAGAGCGAAGTACACTTACTCTGCCGAGTGACCGAGGCTCACGACTTACTTTAACTTTGTTGGTTGATGGTTTAGAGTCTTTTATTGTCGTTGCCGTCTTTCTCTTGAACGGCGCTCGGCTGGTTCGACCGTTTCCTGATGCGGTCACCCGCTTTGATTGACGACAATTCAGGCGACAGTGCCCACCTCGAGCTAATATCAGAAAGCTATTGCGCTGTACTTCAAGTTGTGAAAGCAGTGTACGAGCTACACCTGGTGAGGAGGGGTGCTTGAAAGAAAGTACACGCATAGCAACAAATTTATGCGGTACAACACGAGATCGTCGCTCAAAATTGCACTCCGCGCTATCTACTCACGAGTATATTTAGCGCGTCAGTCAGATATGTCGTCGAAGTTGGACAGTTGAGCAGCATCTCGCCCGCGCGCGCGGATATTTTGTGTTCGGTTTTTTATTCTTACGATGAATGGCGTATCGTTTAATAGTTATTGACTCTAGAGTATGTGGTGCGAATATTGAACTACAGTCTCTTAATACGTGTAAAGTATGATCTACGAGCTCCTACGAGACCTCCTAGCAGCTGCGAGCTACGATAGCATAATATCTCGTTGACTACACAGTTAGCAGATGGCAAATAATCAAAGAGAAAACTGCAGCAGCAGCAGCAGCAGCAGCAGGACGGGTCCCACGGGTCGGCGGCTGCACACACTCTAGGTTCTTAAGGCAACTCCAAATGCGTACACGTCGAGAAGCAAAATAGTAGTATATATGAACAAGGAGTGCGTGAAACTTCGGGTCTGTTGAGAATATTATGGCAAGTTCCCTTACAACCAGATACTCAAATAAAACGTACGGTTGTGCAACTGTTAAGCGCTCTGAGAGATTCAAGAGATTAGAAACTATCGCCAAGAGCAAAATAGAACGCAGTGATAACCATGATAACCAACAAATATGCACTCTGCAACCCAAAGCAATCGATAGCACAAACTTCTCAGAGTATGGACAGGTAAATTTTACCACCTTCTTGACTTCGAATAACGACTTCATTTCTTACTATAGATCGCTAGCTGGCAAAAGGACGGTGAAATTTTCAGTGAGAAGGTAAGAAAAGTTGACTGCCGCATTTAAATGAAAATTTCCAACGAGCAAACTCAAGGACTTGCAACTGAAAATACGTTCAGACATACCTCGCCTTTATATATTCCGAGTTGAGAATAGAGGTCTGAGTTTTAACGCAATAACATACCACGGAAACGTCACGCAGTGCCTCATGGGGCTAAGTGTCGAACCTTGGTGTGATTTCAAACACACGACTGTCCTCGTTGAGTCCTCAAGCTCTTTCATAGGTACTTAGCTGTTTCTACAGCAACAATGTCTTTACGCGAATTCCCAAGTACTAAAGATATAGAGGTTTTCCAAATTCCTAGTAAGTACAGTGCAATAGAAGGACCTTTCATCTCAATCTGAAGGGTAGGTAACGTGATCGTCAAATTAAATGTAGGAGTGTGGCACGCGGGTCCTTTTTTTGAGGTGAGACGGTGGTTTAATTGCATCTGATATAGTATTTGACAACTCAACAGAAGAGCACACATATGGATTTTTTGAGCTTGGAACTCAGTGACACTAATATTGAAGATCATAACACGCACTCTTATATCACTGAAAAAATCAGCTTTCACATCACGCCGGTGCAAAAGTGACGTCAACAAGTTCATATTTTTGTTCATCATGTAAAGACAGGAAAAACGCTAATAAGACTAATTTATTTTTACACGAAAATATTTCACTGCACTCAGCGCATTCGCTCAAGAAGTAACCGCGAAGAGTAGCGCCCTACCACGCGCATTTCCAACAACCAACTCCGTACTCTCACGATTGAAATCACTACTAAACACATAACCCAAGGGTGTTGTGCTAGTCGGCCAATTTGAAATAGTGTATCCAGTTGAAGTGTCGATAATTCGAAGAGCATCTTTGGAATAATATGATCATACATCAGCAACGTTGAGTGCGTGGCAATTACCTTTTGATTTGCTCGAACTAATCAATAACATTTTACCATCGTGACTAAAGTGCATGCAATCTATCCCAGTATTTAGACTCGTGTTTATCTATAAAAGATACATTAGAGGACAGTTTCGTATTTGATTTTAGACTCACAGAGGGAGTAATGCTTGTCTCTGTAGTATCTCCTTGCCTATTTTAATCGTCACAATGGTTAAAGGTAGGGAACTATGCATTAATACCATCTAGTGTAGTATGCTGCAGTACCATTGGTAGTTCCAACCGCAAGCAGATCTTTTTCAGCGTTTAACAGAAAGGCATGCAACAGAGGAGGAGACTTACCGTTGTTGCTTGAAAGAGCAACCGTCACTGCATTGGTCACCTCATTACTAAATAGCTGCTGTTTGCACCTGTGCATTCGCAAATCCCTTGAAGCTCATCAAAATCCAATATAGAAGTTCATCAACTGCAACACTCACCAGATGTTTATGGTTCCTTGACTGTTCACAGTCACCAAGTCTTTGCCATCAGAGCTAAATACAGCCCCTTTGACATGACCATTTGAGTTTAAGGTGGCGACTTTACAGCGCGATTGGAGATCTGCGATTCCGACTCGCCCTTGTCGACCAAGTACACACACCATTGTCCTGCTATCTCGTTCACCAAGCTATCATATGATTTTAATAAAATTGGCCTGTTTACGTTGAATATCCATACCACAAAGGAACCAGCATCCCAGCTTTCAGTTGTGCGAAACATTGCAAGACGATCAAATACATTCGTTTCAATATTTAATTGAAAAAGACCGCGAGCGCTGGCCATTAAGATCTTCGTCGACATGTTCAAGTTAGGTTGAGTCTTACATAACAATGAAGCTTGCCTTGTTACTGCCACTTGGCAAAAAGTCCACCTTTTGCACTGGTGCATTCTGATAGCAACGCATGTTAAAAGCAAATAGAAGACAACAAATTATTCATACCATGTTGTGAAATGATCCTAACATGCTGTAACTAGGGTCGCTGTGCTCTCTAACGAAGATACGGGCATGTCCATCACTACCACCTGTTAACAACAACTTTCGTTGTTTTGCATTTTAGTTTTACGCATTTTGATAAGCCTGTTGTATCTTACTCTTCCAGTTTTATCAAATTTAGTACTAGACACAACTCCAGCGCTTGGGCAAGATACATTGGCGTCTGCCAGTTTAGTGAGACTCAATCGCTTTCTTCGGTTCAGTATACGGTTGCTGAGTCCAGTGGCGAATGCCGGGGTTCCCGGGCCATCATCCACGGCCCACTTTGGTCTGGAGGATTCGCTAAGTATGATACTGATAAAAATGCCATCAACTTCTAACCTTTTTTGAGTGACTAACTTGAGCTTTTTCTCAGCACCGTCGCAAACGAGTCGGCGCACTTTTTGAGTTTCCGAAACTTGAGCGCCGTCGTTAGAGCGGTCTTCTCTAATGAACCCGTCACGCATATTCTAAGGAGATGTTCTCACGATTTTTGCGCTACGATAAGCGGATTCACGTTTGAGGTGTTTCAATGACGCCCAAGCGTCGCAGCCGCCACTCTGGCCGCCGGTCCTTTCGTTGAAGTGGACAAGTTTTTCAAGTTGCAAAAGCCGACGACATATAATAATACATCGCGAGCGTCTGAGTGTTCAATTCTTGATATTTTATGGTGTGTGCTAGAAGTATTACCAATATTAATCTCAATAATATGAAAATAATACGACGAGAAAAACAGAGCGTGCTAGAGCTAAAATTGTACACAGATAAAAAAGCAAACTCAAACCTGGGATTTCGCCTATCGTTTTAAATGTTCTGGCAAACGAGGGGATGCTCCGCCCCGGTGGAACAATTTCCAAACGACTGCCCTCGCACCTCAGCAACTAAGCTCTTGGCGAATACGACATTCATTGTCTTGGTTATTACTGACTGATTTCAGCGTGCGGCTCGAACCATTCGAAATGCTCGAACCATATGCGCGCTCATAGGGGCCAGAGCAACAAGACAAAGACTGCAAGTCAACATTCTATTACCGTTACTTCGATGTATCAAAAACTTCCACTACACGAAACGGCTGGCCCTACCTCAAACAGAACACCTCCATCTGTTAAACGCGCACAAAACAATAAAGGAGTTCATCGCATACTTCGGAGCCATGTAAGTGTACGAATACCAACAAAGCAAAAAAATAGTTCTGTGTGTCGAAAAGTTTTGGTCAAAGCTTTATGTGAAAATCAGGGGTTCGATGGAGTAAACGAAGCGTACCTAAGTCGTACAATAGAAGCGAGTTATTCGAGTGCGGATAAAATGTATCATTTTCTCCCGGATTTCTTAGGTATGACTCCGACTTCCCCTCTTTCAGTGGCCGATACTCCATATAACTTGATTCCGCTCTTCAATAATGTGTTGGCACTTGGGGTCGGATTCGTAGCGGGTGCAGTATTCGCTGGATTACAGATGAGCATAAAACAAACAAAGCGTACGATGCAGTCGAATACTAGGCAAGCCCTTGCCGAAATCAGCATTCTTGATGAAGAGGAAATCCGAGAACTCCTCGGTGAACTACCATCCTGGTTGGCCTTTGAAGAATTCGAGCGTGGAGGTTGGATAAATAAAGTCGTGTCTGCTGCTTGGCCATATTTAGACGAAGCGACATCAAATGTAATTGTCGGCGTCCTCGATCCGATTCTTCAAGCAACTCGTCCGAGCTTCTTGACGACACTTCGATTCGAACGCTTCTCCTTTGGTAGCGTACCAGCTACAATTGAAGGGGTCAAAGTTTACGAAAACACAGGAGATGCCGTTGAAATTGATCTTCAAGTATTTTGGGCTGGAGATCCAAATGTCATACTTGGTGTTAGAGCAGCTCAAGACACGCTCGCAGTTCCAGTATCTCTCACCGAAATCCAATGTAAATTTACGCTCCGTCTAATTTTTGCACCTTTAATCGGCAAATTTCCATGTTTTGGAGCATTGACGATCACGCTTACAGAAGAACCAGAGCTGGATTTCGATTTAAGAGTTGTGGGTGGTGATATTACTCTCGTTCCAGGTTTAGCTCAGCCCTTAAGAACCTACATTAAAGCTTTAATATGTTCTTACCTGGTTTGGCCACGGTGCATCACAGTCCCAATACCCGGAACAGGTTACTCGCTTCCTGCTATGATAGATAACTCTCGTACAGGTTTACTCCAGATTGAGACTCTTTCTCACGATGCGCTCTCAGATAATCCCGGTGAACTTGGTCTAGAAGTGTGCTGGCCCGGTACAGACATAATTGAGGAGGAACGTGTGAAAGCGCTACCTGACGGCGTGATGCTTACATCAAAGCCAATCAGTCTTTTAGTCAATGATGCACGGCGGCAAGTGCTTCGACTCAAGTGGTATACCTCTATAGTACAGGACGATATCGCTGACCAAGAGTTGGTATTACAAAGCGAAGCGACTGTTGTCCTGGACGACCTCGTGCGTTTGAGCCTATTCAACGAAGCAGCGATAGACGACATCAAAGGCAACTGGGGTCCAGTCACAATAGCGGCGGAGTTGGATCCTGTAGATCTAAAGTCAACAGTCGCTGTTGTCGACGAAAGATTTCAGACAATAAACTCATTAACGCGTAAAACGAAATCTGTACTGAGCACAGTTTGGAACTCAGTCAAAGGAGTTCAAAGTACAAAGAGAGCTCGGCAACAACGTAAGGAGCAACGAAATGTGGACCAAAGTAGCTTACTAAGTGAGACTTCTACTCTGAAAAGGAAATCTGGGGCAAAAATAGTTCAGCTTACGTTGCGCTATCAACCCCTAAAATCGTCACTGGATGTACCAGAAATCATCGAGGAACAGACTGTGCATACTTTAGTCGATGGCTATCGTACTTCGCCTGTACATAGCATAAAAACTCAAGTCACAAGACGTGACCAGGTTCACAGAGTGCTCAAGTCTGACCAATCTATTGACCCTAGTACTTTGATAGAACAGATGTCGAATACTAGTGTTTATTTTGAGCGTGTCGAAGCAGATGTGAGTCAAGCACTAGAGCGCGTGAAGAATTTATCATCAAGCCAGAAACAACAACTTGAAAGCATAGTAAGAGAAGCAAATCAGTCATTAACGCGCGCTTCTGCATTTCGAAACGCGACCTCTTTCGAAAGTTCTGATGAAGATTGAATATCTAGTGCTGTAAGCTTTTACAAAACTGTATTATTATTTTTACCATGACCGATTTGTAAGCTGATTGAGAACAAAGAAATTGTCCTGTATCATACCTCAATGAAAGGCTATGACCCTCTAGAGACAGTGGATGCGGCCCTCGTCATCAAGTAGAATCCTTCCAACATTTTGTAATTGGTGTAAGAAAACATTGATTTCAGAGGTGCTCAAGCTCTTGCATTCCTCCCAACTGTGAGCAGCATCAACCACTTCAGTGACGCTTAGTGACTGTCGCCGAGTAGTATACCTAGCAAATGCGCGACAGAATGAACTATAAGTACATGGTTCATTGAGAGTTAGACTTGATCCTTGTTCTGTCTCCATAACAGATTGCAGGATTTCAAGTGCTACCAGAGCGTCATGTTCTTCTACTGTCTTTGATAGTCGCATTTTTGCGTGGGCTGTCGACAATCTTATCATGGTCTCCAGGGTACGTGCTGTAACTGGGATATCTTGTTGCTCAGAATTTCTACTGCGCAATAAAGAATACCGCTCAGCAAGACAGAGTTCTGCTTCAGCGGTGAGTTCCGGACTGTCGGGGCGTTTCTTCACATAAAATATAAACTTCTTTAGAAAGGACTTCGAAAGAACTGATGGGTGTGAAAAACCCGATTTATGAGCGTTAATGGCATCCATATTAGTTTTATTGGTACTGGTATTTGCTTCAATACTTTGAGCAGACTGCGAAGAATGCATGGAAAGCACATGAGAAGATATACATCTATCATTTGAAGCTGTAGACTGGTCCAGAACGACAAATAAAATATCAAATCGAGACAGAAGAGAGTCAGGTAGATTGATATTTCTTGGAACTGGCTGACTATGATCGTAAGTACCATATATTGGATTTGCTGCA